>OLOB01002168.1_pt1 | contig 11777 bp, 8 predicted proteins | sample 1671911 | NCBI WGS metagenome assembly OLOB01 (sample SAMEA3136625, study PRJEB25190) | human gut metagenome | biome: human gut; feature: human-associated habitat; material: faeces | place: Austria | collected 2013
GCTCATTATTCACCTTGAATCCAACCGCAATAATCATTTGAAGATTATAATGCTTCGTATCACGAGTCACCTGACGGGAACCTTCGGTTTGAACTATCCGGAAATTCCGGATAGTTGCATCTTCCTCAAGCTCTGAGTCGGAATAAATTTTCTTAATATGCTCATTGATTGTACGAACATCCACATCATACAATGTGGCCATCATTTTCTGGGTCAGCCATATATTCTCATCCTCATAGCGCATTTCAACGCTGTCCTGCCGGTCACCGACAGAAGCAACATAGGTCAAGTATTCCGCTGCACTGGAACGGATGGTAATTTCATCTTTTTTCTTTTTCAAATAGGAAGCCCCCTTTAACATCCCAAAATCATTATTCTGCCTGTGCATCAAAGGATTGTTTCACAATTTCCATGATTTGATCTAATTCATCCATAAAAATAAAATCATATGCATACACTTCCGGTGTGGTTATTCCGCCCTCACCCGCAAATACTTTTCCGCTATATCGTCCAGCTGGCTTTTTATGGATTGGAAATCGCCACTCAAATCAAGCGTTCTTACACATACGCGATTTCCCATGATCTGATATTCGTTATTAAATGCCCCCTCTTCATCTGTTTGCGCATAGAGAAGCATCCCGGACACCTTTTCATGGGGAACACCGACAAGCTCATTTTCCTTTGTCTTCACATAGGTGAATATCTGGTACAGGTTATCTGTCGGGATGGACACCTTTCCATACTGCTCCCGCAGATTGCGTTCGTAGTATTTTGCATCGATAATCAGCGCCCGTTCTCCGCGCGTCAGAGTAATATCCGTCTTCATCTTCGGGAGTAAATCTCGGAAGCCATCATCCACCTGCCAGTCCATCATGGAAGCAGAAGCCTTTACTTTCAAATGCTTGTACTCGGTGTTGTAATATTCCAAAATGAACTTCTCATACAGGTGATGCATCTTCTGATCGTCCAGAAAATCCATCATCCTTTTCAATCCGTCCGATTGTGTCTGAAGCAAGCCTTTAATCACCAGCTCACAGACTGCCACCAGCATCCGATAGCTCTGATTATTTCGGTTGAATCGGATGGACCAATTGATGGTGTGTATATCAAGTGTTTCTACATCTCCGAAGAATACCAGCAGCTTCTTGATTTCCTTCTTTCTGCTTGACGATATCTTTGCTTTCAGCAAGAGCAATAGAGTGCTCTTGATAATCCGATTCATATAGGAGTTGACGGAGAACTCGTCATAGGTACAAACCAGCTCCCCGCGGATCATACTGAGATTCTTTATGGATGCAGTCACATCGATTTTCCCGCGTGGAGACGACAATGCTTCCGTCTCCGAAATATATTCCTGTCCCAGGCCGCGTTTCAGCTGCTGCTTCACGCCTTTTGTCAGAATGGATGTGCACAGCTCCGCTACATTATGAAATTCTTCCGTTTCGATGCTCTTATATCCCTGCTCGTTTAACACTCTGAAGGCGTAGGAAAGCATATAATATACGTTCTGTACCGGAATCACTTAATCGCACTCCTTAAATCCTCAATCCAAGTCTTTGCTTTGGAAGGTTCATCAAACCAGTATTCCTTTAGCAGCGGTGCCAGCTCGAACTCAATGATGCCGGAAAGAGTCCGATCGGATGTTTCCTTCAGTTCACAGAAGAAACTGTGTCCGATACAGAATCCTTCTCCCAGGGATTCATCCTCCGCAATGGCCCCATTCAGCGCTTCTACCCTATCAATCAATCTATTAAACTTCTCGCTCTGCAGGCTGTCCCGGTATGCACGGAATCCTTTGGTATTAAACCCGGGTTCCAGATCAAAGAAGGCAAATCTTCTGCGGAGCGCATAATCCATCATTGCCAGACTTCTGTCTGCGGTATTCATCATTCCAATGATATAGACATTTTTCGGGACAGAAAATTTTTCATCCGCATACAAGAGCTTCAGTTCGATGCCGCGCTTGTCCGATTCGATCAGCATGAACAATTCGCCGAAAATCTTGCTGAGGTTTCCACGATTGATTTCGTCGATGATAAAGAAATACGGCGTGTCTTCATCATCCTCTTCAGCGGATTTGCAGAAGTCATAGAAGGCACCGCGTTTCAATTCAAAGCCGCCTTCTTGTGTCGGACGGAATCCCATGATGAAATCCTCGTAGGAATAGCTCTGGTGGAATTGAACCATCATTACACGGGACGGATCTTTCACACCCATGATGGAGTAAGCAAGCCTCTTTGCAGCAAAAGTCTTTCCAACACCCGGAGCACCTTGCAGAATCACATTCTTCTTTTTCTCTACCAGAGCAACCAGCGTGTCGTATTTTGGTTTTTCCATGTAGACTTCTTCCAAGAACATATCCGCATCATACGGTTTCAGAACGGCCTCAACCTGTTCTTCGATATCGTCTTCAATCTCGCTTTCAAACAGAGCATTCAGCTTTTCAACATAATCCGTATATGCCGTAATGTCAGTGAGTGTTTTCATTACAGCCTGTCCGGGATGCGTCCACTCTCCCTTATCGGTCCAGTTAACCGTCCGGATGTTCTTGTACTGGGAGCGGGAAGAATCGAATTCATAATCGGACTCCACGACACCGCGACCGATAATTTGATGCATCCCTTTCTTGGCAAATACGATGTCGCCCGGCTTCATTTCGTTGACAAACTGCCAGGTGGCATGCGCATCGTTCTTGTAGGATTTCGCCGGGTTGATTTTATCTTTCATCGCCTGCTTCATCTCGCTTTTGCTGTTAAATGCAGACAAATCACCGATTTCATCCCAGCCGATGCCCATTATCCTGGCATCATAGAACTCATCCCAGCAGGATGCCCCATCTCCCGGCGAGTACAGCCAGTAGTGGATGGTTACAACTCCCTCATCTGCGATGGCGGCGCCTTTGTTTTCTCTCCGAGCTTCGTCCTTCTTTGCCTCTGCCTGTTCTTTGTTTACTTGTTCCGAATACTTCCACGCTTCGAAGCTCAACTCCTTGAAGTCTTTCAATTCGCTCTCGTCACTCTGAAGGTATGCACGAAGTTTCTCCACTATGCCGAAGTATTTGGCGGATGGAATCTTCGCTTCAATCTCCGGAAGGGACTGTACGAGTTCTTTCGGAAGCTTTTCGGATTCATAGATGTACCAGGTATTGCGCTTATCCAGATTCAGAAAAGAATTCGGTGCAATCCAGTACAGACCCATTGTAATCTTACCGTTGCCGTTTCCCTTCCTGTTGATACATAAGTCGAAATATTTGGACACCTGAGCAATTTTCTCCGGTGTCGGGTTCTTTGCGTATGAAAGGGCAGTATCAAACAGCTCCCAAAGATCCGGAATGTCATCGTCTCCGCGATCCGGGAGGAAACCATAGAAGGTTGCATTCTGAAGATTCAGCACCGGAATACTGTCAAACGCGGTGGGAAGCGGAGTTTTCACATCGAACAACTCCGCCACTGCTTTCAGGATAGCCAGACGGTTCGCATCCGTGAGATTCTTGTTAAAGAGTCCGAAGAATGTGAATGGATCGATATCTACAATCTGGTTGTCCTTTTCCAGTGTAGGAAGGTTGATGCCGGTAATCTCGTAAATTTTTTTGACCTTCTCTATCAGTTCCCGGCGGTTGCTCTTGTACTGAAGCAATATGTCGGCTAGTTCTTTGTAAAAGTCTACCCAGTCAAATTGGTTTGATTCGCTCATGTAAACCTCCTTGTTTTTTGGTATTAGATGTTCACGGTAAAATCTGAAAACTGTCTCCTTCATAAGTCGGTAACATCAACTATCACCGGTGGTTCATCGTTTTCATCCATCAACAGCATATTGATTCGAACTTCCTTTTCAAGCAGAAATCTCTTGTTATAAAACACATCCGCGTATTCCAAGACTCTGTTCATCTGAGCAACATCGAAAAAGGCACCAACGAAAGCTCCCACAACGAACATGGATTTTCCGACCGCTTCTTTTGTCGCCTTTTTGCCTATTTGTTCAAAAACTCCTTTGAACAAATTCTCTTCCAGCCCTTTCTTTCCGGCTTTTTCAAGAGCGTTTTTTGCAGCTTTGTTTGCCAATGCCCGCATCTGACAAAGAAGCAGTGTTACGCCCCCACGACTGGCCATTTCTTCCCATGTCTTTTTGCTCATCTGCTTAACGGCTGTGATTTCCGTCATAACCATTATTTTCCCAATCAACTCTGTAATCTCATTCGCCTCTTCGCTTTCCGGACTCAAGGCATTCATGAATACGTCTGAAGCTATGACAAGTTCTGATGGATCATTCTTAATATCGTATCCATAATGTAAAGCGATCGATTGCACCGCTCTATAGAACAAGAAAGTGCTCAGCACAATATTGAATGGCAGACCGGCAAATCCAAATGCGCCGGTTGCACCGCCTTCTACCAAGGCCAGCATTCTGTCCTGCGTTTTATAACCGCTGACAATTTTCGAGATATCATATCCTCTTGCCAAGCAAATGGCATCGATAGAATCGATTTCAACTCCTTGCGATGCTTCATTAATCCGCTTAATGATGTTGTTTTCTGCAACAGCCAGTTTTGCGGTCTCTTTTTCTAAAACGCCAAAACCCTCAGCAACAACTTTCATGCACTGCTTAAAGAGTTCCTTTTCGGATATTGCATTCGTTGCCGCTTCTCCAACTTGCTTTACGCGCTGCGGAATTAATGCTACCGCTTTGTCTTCAAGCTTTGACATTTTCCCTGGCTGCATCAGCTTGTCATAGCGTTCTGTAAGCTGCTTCAGCGATCTGTCTTCTTTTGCATCAATGATTGGTGATGGCAGTAATATGCCTTTGTTTTCCATCATCTTTAATCACTCCTGTTCTTTTTTATCATAGTGCGGTTGTGGCTGTAAAAAGACTTGCGTTATGTCGGATGTTTCCGGTTCAGTAAAAACAAAAACGTGTGTAGTACATTTCCGTTCTGGCTATACTGCTCTCTCTAGCTGATTTTTATCGACTTTCAATCATCATAGCTAGTAACTTGCATTTTGGGCAGTAATAAGATTGAACTTCTTCACCTGCCAATACACAATATTCCTTGCCAAATATCGACTTTCGAATCATATCGCCCTTATCTTCAAAGAACATTCCAAAAAAGGTATCAGTAGAAGCATTTTGAGTTCTTCCTTTAACCATTTCAGTATTACATCTATGACAGTTCATAACAAATCACCATTCCTATATAATCAAGTGTTTTTTTGAAAGCGAGCCAACTGTTAGCAAAAAAATTGTAATTTTCAATCAGTCTTGATCTGATGCTCTCTGAAATTGGTTTTTCCTCAACGAGGCTTATGAGAATATCTCGATCTGTTTCAGTCAGCAGTAACTTATATCGTTCATCCTCACTTTCATACTCGTTTTTTAAAAGCATATTATCTATACGACGAGCATTAATTGTTGTGTCACTCGGATTCTTTATTGCATAATCGCGCAAAGCTAGAAGAAGCAGTGTTAAGGTAATCATTCGCTGTTGGCCGTCAATAATCATATATTTCTGAACACCTGTTGGCATTGCCTGTTCAGCAATATTAACAATAGAACCTACAAAATGACCGGCTTTGCCTTTTCTCTGCATCTCTACAATATCGTTCCAAAGTCGCTTGCACTGATCTATACCCCAGCTGTAGAATCTCTGATAAACAGGAATCAAGAACTGTCTATTTCCGTTTAATATCTCATAAATATTGCCTTTACGTGCATCCATATCGCACCTCCGTTACTTCTTTTCCCCATATGGAAACATGTCTTCTGCCGCCTTGCTCAGTTCCACTTCGGACACATATTTGTAAATCTCTGCTTCTTTTCGTGGTTCCACATTATCGGTCCAAAGTTCGCACTGGCTAATCACTGTGTTAATGGCAAAATCGTAATCTTCCGGTGGATATTTATATTTTTTAAGAAGCCTTTTTACCATCTTCCGCATCTGTGCTCTAGCAGTTTCTTTCTTCTGCCAATCGATAGTGCGATTTTTTCGGAGCATTTCTGTAAGTTCTCTTGTTAAAGCAATTAATTCATCATTCTTATAAAAATCCTTAATATGTTCCGGTTTGGTCAATGCATCATAGAAGGCCAATTCTTCCTGTGATAATCCCAGTGTCTCTCCATTCTTATAAAGCTCCGCAATTTCTTGAGCCGTTTTCAGTAATTCTTTAATCACCTCTTCATTGGTAATAAGACCGTTGTAGTAAGAATTCATCAACTGAGCGATTTTCTCGGAGAATTTCTGTGACTGCACCACATTGGTTTTCTTGTAAAGCGCCACCTGTTCAGACATAAGTTTTTTCAAAATCTCAACAGCAATATTCTTCTCCTTCATTCTTGAGATTTCGTCCAAAACTGCCGGATCAAACAAGCTGAAGTTTTCACCGCCGCTCTTACTGCTATCAAACAGATTAATAACGCCTTCGCTCTGTACTGCTGCTTTCAGAAGTTCGTTGATTTGATTGTTAATCTCTGTAAGTGATAATGTCTTTCCATTAGTTCCACCATAAGTAATCTTTATTACCGTAGAACGCAATGCTTCCATATACGCTGCCTCATGACGTTCCTGCTCCGTTGTCATACTAGAGCAGAGTGAATGTGACTGCTTTAAAAGCATGGCTTCCTTTAAGAATAAATCTCTTTTATCCGGAACACTTGCATCCAGAATAAAATTCACACCGCCTGTAATAAGTTTTGCCATCGTAAGCGGGGAACCGCCCAGAAATCCGCTAAAATCAAATCCATGCAACAAATCTTTACAAACCTGCAGCTTTTCTTGAAACTTTGGATATGCCATCTTGGCAATGTTCATATCACCGTATTTAGACTGATCGCGTTTCGTATATTCCTTCATTGCAGCCTTTAAAGCTGATGCAATTCCAACATAGTCTACGATTAATCCGCCCTCTTTATCCTTAAACACACGATTAACACGGGCAATTGCCTGCATCAAATTATAACCATGCATTGGCTTGTATACATACATGGTGGCCAAAGAAGGTACGTCAAAACCGGTAAGCCACATATCGACTACAATAGCAATCTTCATCGGATCATTGTTATCTTTAAACTTTCTAGCCAAATCCTCCTTGTGTGCTTTTGTGCCGATAATCTCTTTCCAGTCTTCCGGATCGTTATTTCCACTAGTCATAACGACGCCGAGTTTTTCTTTCCAGTTCGGGCGCATTTCCAGAATTCGCCGGTATATTTTCATTGCAATTGGACGGGAATACGCTACAATCATAGCCTTTCCTGTCAGCAAATTTGCCCTATATTTCTCATAGTGATTTACGATATCATCGCAAAGTGATTGAATAGTAGAATCTGCACCTAATACACTTTCCATCTGTCCAAGCATTTTTTTGCTCTTCTCGATTGTCTGTGCATCGGACTGCTGCTCCAAAATATCATATGTAGAATCAATCAATGCCAGTGTGTTCTCGTCAAGCTTCAAATGCACAACACGACTCTCATAATAAACCGGTCTTGTAGCGCCATCTTCTACAGCCTGCGTCATATCATAAACATCAATATAGTCACCAAAAACTTCGCGGGTATTTCTATCCTTTGCTGAAATCGGTGTGCCGGTGAATCCGATAAAAGTAGCATTTGGTAATGCATCATGAATAATACGGGCATTACCGATTACAGTATGTGCTTCCTTTTCTCCATTCTCGTTTTCCGACATGACAATTTTCTCATCAAAGCCATACTGACCACGATGCGCCTCATCTGCCATAACAACAATATTCCTTCGTTCAGAGAGGGCCTTCTCTCCACGCTCAAACTTAAACATTGTTGTAAATATAATTCCATTAGCATTTCTGCCGTCAAGAAGTGACTTCAAATGCTCCTTGCTCTCTGCCTGTACCGGTGTCTGGCGCAAAAAATCCGCACACTGAGAGAACTGTGCATACAACTGGTCGTCCAAATCAATACGGTCTGTCATGACTACAATCGTTGGGCTATCTAATGCATCCTGCAATAGATGCGCATAAAACACCATCGACAATGATTTTCCAGATCCCTGGGTATGCCAGAACACACCGCCCTTACCATCGGTCTTCGTCGCCACCTTTGCTTTTTCAATCGCCTTACGTACTGCAAAATACTGATGATATCCAGCTAATACTTTGAATCGATTATTGCTGACGCCTGAGAAAAGAATAAAATTTTTCAAAATATCAAGTAGACGTTCCTTTTGGAACATACCCTCATAGAAGGTTTCAAAGGAAGCATACGCAGTATCTTCGTAATTACCGTCTTTGGTTTTCCATTCCATAAAACGATCTAATCCAGAAGTAATAGTCCCAGCCTTATTCGTAGACAAGTCGCTAATTACACAGATTGCATTGTAGTAAAAGATAGATGGAATATCTTGCATATAATTGCGGATCTGATGGTATGCATTCTCAGCTCCTACCTCATCCTTAGCCGGGCTCTTCAATTCCATCAAAACAAGCGGCAATCCATTAATAAATAAAATAATATCCGGGCGACGGTTATTTCCGTTTTCTAAAAACGTAAACTGATTTACCACATAGAAAGAGTTGTTCTTTACATTTACATAATCAACCAAACGTACAATAGATGATTGCTCCTCGCCATTCACAAAGAACTTAACCGTGATACCATTTTGCAGATAATCCATAAAGATGATATTCTTCTGCAACAGACTTCCAGTATCGAAATTCTTCAATTTAGCTAATGCCTCATCTATGGCATCTACAGGCAGACCACGGTTGATACGCATCAAGCTATCTCTCAGAATAGAGTCCAGAAGCGGACTGGCATAATCTCTATCAAAATCCGGAGCGTAGAGGGGGTCATAGCCCATGTTTTCAAACAATTCAATGATTGCTTGTTCGTATGTATCTTCTGTAAATAAACTCGGCATATTCAACCTCCTGTAATTTGTGCCATGTTTCTATGATAAATGTAAACAAGAATTTAGCGGCTTAGAGATTGATGTCAGGGACATCAAGTTCACCGGACATCAGCTTTGGCAGTATAGCGTCTCTGAGTTGTGCCAGCTTTTGATTTTCACAGATGTTAGAGGCAATGGTATCGTACATTGGCGTTACAATAGCACAAAAATCGGTAATTGCTTTCTCATTAGGAAGTGCCACTTGAAATTCCAGCGTTGCACTTGGAGCTGTACGCTGTCGACTGTTTGTAGATCCAGTGGTATGGGCGCACATCCAATCAGAGAAAGCAGCACTATCAATAATAGAGAACACAAAATCTCTGTACGCCGGATTAAAAGCTTCAAAGATAATGAATTCAGTTGAACTGACTGCAAGCTCTGTAAGACACATTGGACGCCATACTCTTTTTGTATCAGGATTCAGTTTGGAAATCATTACTGAATTCTTGCTTAATATGTATTTATTGCTTTTCACGCCTGCGGCTGACTCAAAAACAGGATATTTTTGTTCGTCATATGCTGGAATACTATAATGCTCCAACTGTGCGTCAGGATTTTTGACAGGAGAAAAGCTATTAGTTTTGATGGATGCAATATCTCCAAGTCTGGAAACTGTCCAGTCGTATGGCATTTCTCCATTAAATGGTTCAAAATCAACAAACCACGACTTGAATATTGCCTGAGCTTGCTGCTCTAAATTCTTGTTTATTCTCTCGTTTTCTTCAATTTTATCATCAAATTGTTTGAGAAAAGTTCCTATTTTTCTTTGTATCTCAACATTTTTAGGGATTAAGACAGGCAATGTGTGAATATGGTTTCGGTTTAACGTTGGTACAGCACTACCGCCTGCATAATTCGCTAAATCCATAGTTTTTAGAAAGTAGAAAACAAAAACAGGGTCATTGCCTTTATAATCTTTCACATATAATGTTGTATTATGAGACCAAGTTTTTCCGTAATATATATAAGGTTTTCCAACATTTCCACTTCTTCCGACGGTAATCGAAGGATTATCTGTTGTATATTCATTATGAAACCCTATAATTCCATTTGACCCTACAACAGGATATTGTCCTTCTTGCATTTGACTTTTAGGTAAATCGTGTCCTCTTTGAAAAGTCACCAAATCACCTAAAGTACACTCAATCCATTCAGCCATATTCATTTTCCTCTCTATCCGATATATTTTCGATGAGCAATTTTTACATTGCTTTGTTTTACCATTGCGTACTGCAAGGTCGTGTCTATCTTTCTATGCCCCAAGAGCTGTTGCAGTTGCTCAATGGGCATTCCTTTGTCTATTGCCATAGTTGCAAGAGTACGCCTGAACTTGTGCGGGTGTACCTTGTGCAGTCCTAATTGCTTTCCAAATTCTCTGAGCCTTGTTTCTATACCGCCGATTTTCAGCCTTTCGTGCGGTGCTTTCAGCGATACAAAAAGTGCCGGGTTATCGTCGGTTCTGCTGTTCAAGTAATTTTGCAAATGTATCTTTGTCCTTGCGTCAAAATAGACCACTCGTTCCTTATTTCCTTTACCGAACACAATACATTCTCGTTCGTTAAAATCAATATCGTTTCTGTTGAGCAACACCATTTCGCCGACACGCATACCTGTTGAAGCCAGCATGTCAATCATTGCCAAATCTCTCGGCTCGGTGCAGTTATCTCTCATAAGCTCCAATGCTTCATCAGAATATGTTTCTTTAATGTTCGTGTCGGTTTTGACCTTATGTATTCGCCTAACGGGGCTTTTTAGTATATAATCCTCGTCCTCAAGCCACGAAAAGAAGCTAGAAAGAATGCGGCGGATATTGTCAATCGTAACCTTGCTTGATTTTTTCTTTTCCTGATACTCGGTCAGGTATCGCCTTATGTCGTCGGTTTCAATGTGCTTAATGCTTTTGCCGACATTCGCAATCATCATTTCGATAGTTGCTTTGTAGTATTTAAGAGATTTCTCAGAACAGCCCTCAATTCGCTTTGCCGACAGAAACAGCTCCACATAGTTCTGCTCCGAGTTATTCTCTTGTTGCTTGTTTTCCGTTACCTCGTACCTTGCAAGGGTGTATTGCAACACCTCTTGCAACCTTTCGCTTTGCGCATTGTTCAAGTACGGTAACATTCCTTGAACAACATCTTTGATTAAATCTTGTTTCACAGTCAATTCTCCTTTTTATTCTTAGAGAACGACTATGGGGCGGAAGTCCCCCGATATTAACTTCCGCCACCCACGGAAGTTATGGGTATGTTATATGCTAAACAAGAATTTAGAGCAGCAAGCAAAAGCCGTTTTTAAGTCATGGTTCGAGGATTTTGATCCATTTGACGAACCTTTAATTGAAACGCCGGCAGGCATCTATGCACCAGCATCGCTGCACATGGTTCAAATTGCTAATATCCCCCATGTATTAGAAACCGGCAAACGTCCTAAAGGTGGTGCTGTTGCATCTGGAGTACCAAGTATAGGTGCGGAGAATGTTAAACAGCTTGGAGTTGTAAATTTTTCATCTGCCAAATTTATACCTGAAGAGTTTGCAGCAAAAATGAAAACTGGAGCGATAAACGGCTATGAACTCTTGTTATATAAAGATGGCGGAAAACCAGGAACATTTATTCCACACTTTTCAATGTTTGGCGAAGGCTTTCCATATCAGAAATTCTTCATCAATGAACATGTTTTCAAGCTTGACTTCGGCGATAAAGGCTTTAATGAGTTTGCTTATTTCTTTATGCAGACAGATTATGCATATCATTGGCTCGCCAGCAACGGTGGAAAAGCCGCAGTTCCTGGTATTAACCAGCAAAATGAATATTCCGCGGTCGTAAGACCGCAAATATGGACCAGCGGTACCGCCTGTCCA
>OLOB01002171.1_pt1 | contig 11768 bp, 10 predicted proteins | sample 1671911 | NCBI WGS metagenome assembly OLOB01 (sample SAMEA3136625, study PRJEB25190) | human gut metagenome | biome: human gut; feature: human-associated habitat; material: faeces | place: Austria | collected 2013
ACAGAGTAAGATCAGTTCCATGCATACAAGCAGGCTGTACAGATGATGGCAGGAAAGAAAGTGATCATCCGTACACTGGATATTGGAGCTGACAAGCAGGTAGATTATTTTAACCTCGGAAATGAAGACAACCCTGCAATGGGTTACCGTGCGATCCGTATCTGTCTGAAACAGCCGGAGATTTTTAAGACACAGCTTCGTGCACTTCTTCGTGCCGCTGTATATGGAAATCTTTCTATCATGTATCCGATGATCACTTCTACAGAAGAAGTAAAGAAAATTTATGAGATCGTAGCAGAAGTAGAAGAAGAGTTGAAAGCACAGGAGATTCAGTATAAGATTCCGGAACAGGGAATCATGATTGAGACTCCGGCAGCAGCGATCATCAGTGATAAACTGGCAGAGATGGTTGATTTCTTCAGTATTGGAACGAATGATCTGACCCAGTATACACTGGCAATTGACCGCCAGAATGAAAAACTGGATGAGTTCTATAATCCACATCATGAAGCAATCCTGCGTATGATCCAGATGGTTGTGGACAATGCGCATAAATGTGGTAAATGGGCAGGTATCTGCGGAGAACTTGGAGCAGATGCAACTCTTACCGAGCAGTTTGTACGTATGGGACTGGATGAACTCTCTGTAGCACCATCCATGGTTCTGAAGCTTCGTAAAATCGTTCGTGAGATGAAAGTAGAAGAATAACTAAATAAGAAAAAATATCAAAAATGAAAACCGTTTTCATATTGACACTCTATCAGAATGTGCTATAATATGAAAACGGTTTTCAATTTGTATAAAGTATAAAATGTAGATTTATTTGCCGGAAATTCCGGTGGAAGGAAGATATTATGGGAACGAAAGCACCTTATCAGACAAAACAAATGAAACAGATCCTGGCTTATCTTCAGACGATAGAGGGTACACATGTGACGGCCGCAGATGTCTGCTCCTATTTCAAAGAGCAGGGAATCAATGTCGGAACGACAACAGTTTACCGTAATCTTGAAAAGATGGTAGAGCAGGGACTGGTTGCAAAATACAATGTAGACGGGACAAGCAGTGCCTGTTTTGAATATCTTGGAGCAGAGGAGCATTGCCACAAGATGTCCTGTTTCCACTGCAAATGTGAAAAATGTGGAAAACTGATTCATCTTCACTGCGAGGATGTGGTTAAACTGGAGCAGCACCTGATGGACAGTCACGGATTTCGCATGGATCCGTGCAGAACGGTTTTTTATGGAATCTGTGAAGAATGCAGAGGACTGGAAGATGACAAAAAAGAAACAGAGACTGTACATATCAGGGCAAAATAAGCGGAATATAAGGTAACGGAGTAGAATGCTGAGACAGAAGAAAGCAGGTATAAGGATGAAAAAATGGATCACTGGTGCGCTGGCAATTCTGCTGGGTGTGATGAGCATTGCGGTTCCTTTTTCAGGAATGCACATAGCAGAAGCTAAAACAACGGAGGAAACAGACAGGAAACTGAATATTGTGACAACCATTTTTCCGGAATATGACTGGACAAGAAATATTCTGGGGAACAGGGAAGCGGATGTGAATCTTACGATGCTCCTGGACAATGGGACAGACCTTCATAGTTTTCAGCCGGCAGTGAAAGATATTATGAAAGTATCCAGCTGTGATCTCCTGATCTATGTGGGTGGAGAATCCGACCAGTGGATTGAGGATGCACTGGAATCGGCTCAGAATAAAGATATGAAGACGATTAATCTGATGGAAGTCCTTGGCGATACGATTAAGGAAGAAGAAACAGTTGAGGGTATGCAGGACAGTGAACACGAACATGGTCATGAGGACGAGCATGCCCATGAGGGTGAGGATGAGAAGGAATATGACGAGCATGTCTGGACTTCCATGCGAAATGCTTCTGTGATCTGTGACGCGATTGCAGAAACGCTTGAGGAGATGGATCCTGAGAATAAAGAAATCTATCAGACAAATGCTGAGAACTACAAAGCAAAACTTTCTACACTGGATCAGAAATATCAGGAAACGGTAGATACAGACAGACAGAATACGCTGATCTTTGCCGATCGTTTTGCATTTCGTTATCTGGTCGATGATTATGGACTGAACTATTATGCGGCTTTTTCCGGATGCTCTGCAGAGTCGGAAGCAAGCTTCAAGACTGTGACTTTTCTTGTGGGTAAACTGGATGAACTGGGAATAAAAACGGTATTGACGATTGAGAAGTCCGATGACAGGATAGCACAGACCGTGATTGAAAATACAAAAAAGAAAGATCAGAAGATCCTCGAGCTTAATTCCATGCAGTCGATCACTTCGGATGAGATTAAAAACGGAGTGACATATCTTTCTGTGATGGAAGATAATCTGAAGGTTCTGAAAGAAGCACTTAAGTAGGAAAAGAGGAACAACAATGGCACAGCTTACATGTAAAAATCTTACATTGGGATATGATAACCGGGCAATTCAGGAAGACCTGAATTTCTCTATTGATGCAGGTGATTACCTTTGCATCGTAGGTGAAAATGGTTCCGGTAAATCTACATTGATGAAGACACTTCTTCATCTGCAGGCACCGATCAGCGGCAGTATTGAACTGGGAGATGGCCTGAAAAAAAACGAAATTGGTTATCTGCCGCAGCAGACGCTGGTGCAGAGAGATTTTCCGGCATCCGTGAGGGAAATTGTGTTATCTGGATGCCAGAGTCGTTGTGGATGGAGACCTTTTTATAACAAAGAGGAAAAAATGGTTGCCCAGAGAGCCATGGAAAAAATGATGATCCAGGATCTGGCAGATCAGTGCTATCGCGAACTTTCCGGAGGGCAGCAGCAGCGGGTTCTTCTTGCAAGAGCTCTTTGTGCAGCACAGAAGATCCTGCTTCTGGATGAGCCGGTTTCGGGACTTGATCCGAGAGTGACAGCAGAGATGTACCAGCTGATCAGGAATCTGAATAAAAAAGATGGAATTACGATCATTATGATCTCACATGATATTGCGGCGGCAGTAAAATATGCAACACATATCCTGCATATCGGGGAGCATTGCTTCTTCGGAACAAAGAAACAGTATCTGGAAAGCAGTCTGGGAAAGGCGTTTACTGGACAGGAAGGAGAGGACGAATAAGATGTTTGAGACACTTCGTATGTATTTTCAATACCCGTTTGTGCGTTATGCATTGATCGTTGGGGTACTGATCGCATTATGTTCTTCACTTCTGGGCGTGACTCTGGTATTGAAACGTTTTTCCTTTATCGGTGACGGACTTTCTCATGTGGCATTTGGTGCAATGGCGATAGCATCTGTCCTGAATATTACCAACAATATGCTGTTTATCCTGCCGGTAACAGTAATCTGTGCGATCCTTCTTCTTCGTGCTGGTCAGAACACAAGAATCAAGGGCGATGCGGCGATTGCCATGATATCTGTCGGAGCCCTGGCAATCGGATATCTTTTGATGAATCTTTTTTCCACCAGCCCAAATATCTCCGGAGATGTATGCAGTACATTGTTCGGCTCCACATCGATCCTGACACTGACAAAAGGCGAGGTATGGCTGTGTGGAATCCTTTCTGTTGTGGTTGTTGCTATTTTTATTCTTTTTTATAATAAAATTTTTGCAGTAACATTTGATGAGAATTTTGCCAGAGCGACCGGAACGAGAGCGAATGCCTATAATCTGCTGATTGCAGTTGTGATTGCAGTGATCATTGTACTTGCAATGAATCTGGTAGGTTCACTTCTGATTTCAGCACTTGTAATTTTTCCGGCGTTGTCAGCAATGCGGTTGTTTAAATCTTTCCGTTCGGTAACGATCAGTGCGGCAGTGTTGTCCGTTTTAAGTGCTACTGCCGGCATTCTGATCTCCATTCTGGCAGGTACTCCGGTTGGCTCCACGATCGTGGCAGTGGATATTGCTGTATTTCTGATTTCTTATGGCATTGGAAGGATTACGGGAAGATAAAAATATCTCAGCCGGAGCTGGATCCCCGACTGAGACAGTATTTTAAAAATGTTGGTTTATAACAGGAATTCTTGTAGAACTCAGATTTCTACGAGGATTCCTTTTTCTTTGTCATAATGGCAGTATTTGCCATTTGCGGAGATGAACGGCTGATATGTATCGGTACGGGTGTCTTTGACATAGACAACACCGGTTGCGATCATCTCAACAAGAGAGAAACGTTTGCTCAGGCTGGAAATCCACGCATAGGTCTTCTCGCTGTCAGAGTCAGCTGCAAGCAGACTGTAACCGCCGTCACAGGCTTTGAGAGAGAAATAGATTTTTTCAGGTTTTACAATTTCCCTGAAAACCTGACTGGTAATGTAAGAAGAGAAATTCTCCTTTACAAATTTCTGGAAGGTTTTCGTGGTATAAACTTCTCCGGATACTTCATCAGTGATTCTGTCTCCACGCTCCAGACGGTTCTTGATCAGAGTCAGAACTTCGATCGTCCAGTTGATAAAGGAGATACTGCTGTAGGTCATGCTTTCCTGAAGCTGGTCGATCAGCTTTTTGGTCAGGACATTTGATTTGGCCGCTTCGTTAAAAAGTTCTTCGTTCATAATGTTCCCTCCATAATAAATGTATGTGGTAATTGATAATTTTTATTATAAAGTGCAGTTGTGCAAAAAGCAATGAAAAACAGATGAAACATCATAAAAATTGTATAAAATACACATACTTAGCACTTGCTGTTGCTTGAACCACATATTTTGAGTATGTTGCAGAAAAATAGGGAATCAGTTACAATAGAATCAGGTGTGAAATCAGAATTCAAAATAAAGAAGAGAATAAGATCTGCCGGCAGTTCGGGGCAATTGATGGGATGGAAACAGAATGAAGAAGGATAAAGATAAGAAACTGACTTATTTTTTGAGAGCCGCGATGATGGTTCTGACAACGATATTAATCGTATTGTTTCTTGTGATCATGTCGATGGTGGGCAAAATACAGGGAACAGCCAGGGTAGTGAATTATGCGGGATTTGTCCGGGGCGGTACACAGAGAATGGTCAAACTGGAGATTTCAGGAGAACCACAGGATAAAATGTATCAGACGATTTCTTCTTATATAGAGGGACTCCGAAATGGCAGTGAGAAACTGAGTTTTGTACGTCTGGATGACATAGATTTCCAGAACAAGATGGATGAACTGGCAAAATATTATGACGAACTGAGAAGTGAAATCCTTCTTGTGCGTGAGAAGGGGTATGAGAATACAGAGATTATAGAAAAGAGTGAAAAATTTTTCCAGATCTGTGATGAGGCAGTAGGTTTTGCAGAAGTATATTCACAGAAAAAAGCAACCGGACTGGATTATCTGGAAAAAATCGTATTGGTTGATATCCTGGGACTGGTATTGATCATTGCTGCAGAGCTGATAAAGGCGGTACACTTTGCCGCTCAGAATAAGGTTTTGCAGAAAAAAGTCTATCTGGATGAGGCGACAGGCCTTCCAAACAAAAATAAGTGTGAGGAGATCCTGAATGAGACGGAGCCGATACCGGTGAATGAGCTGGTGGCAATGTGTGTGTTTGATCTGAATAATCTGCGAACGATCAACAATAATCTGGGACATGACAAAGGGGATGAGTATATTCGCTCTTTTGCAATCCAGCTCCGTGAGGCGGTACCGGAAGAATTTTTTGCAGGTCGTGATGGTGGTGATGAATTTATTGCGGTTCTGAAGGGACTGGACCATGAGGGCGTTCGGAAATGTCTGCAGAACATCCGCAACCAGGCTGCAGAATATTCCAGACAGCATCCGGAAATGCCAATCAGCTATGCAGCCGGTTATGCACTGTCAAGTGACTTTGAAGGCAGTACGATGAGAGAACTCTTCCGTTTGGCTGACAAAAACATGTATATTGATAAAAACCGTGCAAAGATGGAGGAAGCAGCAGAGAAACAGAGGATGAATATTCGTCTTCTGGAAGAAATTACAGAAAAGGGGTTTCAGTTTACGGACTGCATTTATTGCGATGCGCTTTTGGATCAGTATTATGTACTGCGCGCAAGCTCACGATTTTTCCTGGCCGAGGATGGAAGCTATTCCGGTGCTGTCGAGCAGATTGTACAGGAATTGGGAACGGATGAGAACCGCAAGAGTATGAGAAAGAAATTGCAGATTTCTTATCTTGCAGAACAGATCAAGGACAAAGGCGAGAAGCTGGAGCTTCCATATCAGTACAGGAAAGAGGACAGTATTTGTCGAGGACGAATGACAGCACTGTTTGTAAATAATACCGAAGATGGCAGGCTTCATCATTTCATTCTGGGATTTGAACCATTCCAGAATAAAAATGAAAACACGTCGGATGAAAAAACTCGATTAAATCGATATTATGAACAGCTGAAACAATCCATTGTTGAAAACGAGAATTATGCGGAGGCACTCCTTCAGACTGCAAATGCAGTCTATACTGTGGATCTGACGAATGATAAGCTGGAGAATGTTTATTATCATGAGGCAGCATTTAAGGTTGAAAATGATATACAGACACCACGTTCTTATAGCGATTATTGCAATAAACGGAGTCGGTATGTGACCGAAGATACTTTGGAGAACTACAGAATCGTTGATTCTTCTTTCAAACTACTGAAGCGATTTGCTACAGGTGCGAAGCAGGTTACAGTAGAATACTGCGAAACGATGGGAAAAGAAAATAAGCCGGTATGGCTGCAGAAAACAGTTCTGATGTCCAGAGATATGGTGTATGATGCGAATACAGATAAAGAGAGTTCCGTAGTCCATGGAATTGTTCTGTTTAAGAATACTTCAGATTTCCATGAAAAGGAACAGCAGGAAAAAGCACGTCTGCAGATGGCTTATGAAGAAGCGGATTCCGAGAACAGAGCCAAGACGGAATTTATGAATCGTATGAGTCATGATATTCGTACGCCGATCAATGGAATCATGGGAATGGTAGATATCATCCGTAAAAACAGGGATGACTGGGGAAAAGTTGATGACAGTCTGGATAAGATTCAGCTGTCTACCCGACATTTGCTGGAGCTGGTCAGTGATGTCCTCGATATGAGCAAACTGGAAGCTGGTATGTTTGAGATTCATGAAGATGTATTTGATATGAATGAGCTTATGGATGAAGTTGCTGCACTTGTGGATGCTCAGCTGGTTGAATCCAGTATTACACATTGCAAGCACAGAAGTAATATTCAGCATACTGCCTTGAAGGGAAGCTCCCTGCAGCTGCGGCGTATCATGGTCAATCTCTTGAGCAATGCAATCAAATATAATAAACCAAATGGAACAATTGATACATATGCGGAAGAACTTTCCTGTGACGGTACAACCGTGTGGTATGAATTTAAAATCGTTGATACCGGAATCGGTATGAGTGAAGAATTTATAAAAGAACAGCTGTTTAAACCTTTTACACAGGAAAAGAATGACGCCAGAACACTGTACAGAGGAACCGGTCTGGGAATGTCGATCGTCAAGGCGCTTCTGGATAAAATGGGAGGTTCTATAGAAGTAGAGAGTCAACTTGGAGAGGGAAGTACTTTTACTTTCCGCCTTCCGTTTAAAGTTGATGAAAATGCCATCGAAACCAAAAAAGAAGAGCAGAGCTCAGGCGAACAGAAGCTGGAAGGAAAGCAGATTCTTCTGGTTGAGGATAATGAGATCAACATGGAGATTGCAGAGTTCTATCTGAAGGAACTGGGAATTGTGGTTGATAAGGCATGGAATGGCAAGGAAGCGATTGACAAGTTTGAAGAGTCAGCACCGGGAACTTATGATCTGATTCTGATGGATATTATGATGCCGGTTATGGGCGGCAGAGAAGCAGCCCGTCGTATACGGACACTGGAGCGACCGGATGCAGAAACGGTGCGTATATATGCCATGACGGCGCAGGTTTCTTCCGAAAGTGTACATAAATGTCTGGCTTCCGGAATGAATGGACACATTGCGAAGCCGATTGATGAAAGCAAACTCAGAGAAATCCTGACCAGATGTGAAAGCGTGAAAAAGCAGAAGGATTAAGATAAAATAGAGATACGATAAAGCAAGATCAAAAGTTCCAGTGAATTTTTGTTATCGCTAATCAATTATGTGCTGGAGACAGCCCGAATTGAGAGTGGAAATTCACTGAAATATACTCCGGCAGGTGGTAAGATCACCATAGATATCAGGGAGATTCCGTTTGACAGGGAAAATTATATTGCATATAAGATTGTAGTTGAAGATACTGGAATTGGGATGAGTGAAGACTATCTTCCACATATTTTTGAAGAATTTTCCAGAGAACATACAAGTACGGAAAGCAAAGTAGTCGGAACAGGTTTGGGGATTCCAGAGCTGCTGTTCCGATCGTAGCCATGACAGCGAATGCTTTTGAAGAGGACAGTCAGAAGACACTTGATGCAGGCATGAATGCACATGTATCAAAGCCGGTGGATATGAATGTTCTGTTCCGAGTGATGGCGAAGTTCATCTGATTTCGCTGTCGTTATAATATATGGAAGAAGCACAGTAAATAGCTGCATGAGGAGGAGCTGTCCATGATACAGCAGAAAAAGATTAATGTTGAAAGAATTCTTCGCGTCAACAGAGTAGGAGCATGGAGAATAGAAATTGAGGATGGGAAATCACCGAGATTTTATGCAGATGCGGTGATGGATGAATTACTTGGAATCCAGGGAGAAATCTCACCGGAAGAGCGATTTACATTTCATCGGGCACGTGTACATCCGGATGATATGCAGTTATTTCTGGAATATTCAGATAAACTGTCAGAGACAAAATCAGAAATCGTATATCGCTATATTCATCCTACATTTGGAGAGATGTTCGTACGTTGCAGTGGCATAAGAGATAGGTCTGTAGTAGACGGTATTTCTATTATGGGAATACATCAGGACATTTCAGAGACGGTACGTTTGGAGAAAGAAAAAGAAGCGGAACGTCGTCTGGCGGAACTTAATGATACACTTCGTAAAGAAAAGATAGAACAGGAAGATTATTACAAAGAACTGCTGGAAATGCAAAGTTGTGGTGTCCTTGCATATACAATTCCCGGGCATAAGATCATTCATATGAATGCACAGGCTTTGCGCATGTATGGTGTAAAGAGCATAGAAGAAGCACAGTCCAAACTCGGTATTATGCTGAAAAAAGTAATCTATCCGGATGTGGACGTAATAGAGAAGTTGAAAAGACTTCACAAAGTAGATGATATGGTTGATTATGAGTGTATCATCGGAAAAGGTGAGCCGAATGAATGTCATGCACTTGCTACAACGAAAGTAATCCGTGTTCCATCGGGAGAAAGAGCCGTGATCACTACATTTATTGATGTATCAGAGATGGTAGTACTTAAGAATGCACTGCAGAAGGCGGAAGAGGGAAACAGGGCAAAATCATCCTTTTTATTTGCCATGTCACACGATCTGCGGACTCCGATGAATGCAATTATAGGATATGCAGAACTTATGGAGCGGCACTGGGGAGACAATGAGCTTACGACAAATTATCTGCATAAGTTGAAGGGAGCGAGCCAGTTCCTGCTTGCATTGATAGGAAATGTACTGGAAATTGCCCGTATTGAAAGTGGTAAGGAAACTTTGAATGAAGCACCATGGAATCTGAAGAAAATAAATGATACGTTGGAGATCGTTCTTGACAGAGAAATTCTGAATAAACAGCTACATGTAGCACGAAATATAGAAATTCAGCATGCAGATGTATATTGTGATTCGCTGAAGATTCAGGAGATTATCATGAATCTTGTAAGTAATGCAATTAAATATACACCGGATGGAGGAAAAATAGACGTAGATATCGAGGAAATGGAGGCTGTCGGAGAGGATTCCATAATTCTGCGGATTTGTGTTTCGGATACGGGAATTGGTATCAGCCAGAAATATATTCCACATATATTTGAGGCATTTACACGCGAGAAAAATTCTTCGGAAAGTGGTATAATGGGAACTGGTCTAGGACTGCGTATCGTAAAATCCTTTGTAGATTTGATGGATGGAAGCGTGATCGTACAAAGTGAACCTGGAAAAGGCAGCAGTTTTATTGTTGAGATTCCATGTCGGATCGTATCGGAAGAAGAACGTATTGACCAGGCAGAACAGAGCATGCCAGAGAACTTTCTGAAGTGCAAAAGAATTCTTCTTGTAGAAGATAATGAATTAAATGTGGAAATTGCAAGGACAATTCTTCAGGATGTACAGGCAGAAGTGGAAGTAGCTGCAGATGGCGCGATTGCAGTTGCAATGCTGCAAAAGGCTCCTGTCGGGTATTATGATGTGATATTAATGGACATACAGATGCCGAAGATGAATGGGTATCAGGCAACAGAGGCGATTCGAAAGCTTCCGGATGAAAGAGCTCAGGTTCCGATCATAGCGATGACCGCAAATGCATTTGAAGAAGACAGACAGGCGGCGTTTGCAGCAGGAATGGATGATTATCTGGCTAAACCGATTGAAATTGATAAATTACTTCGCAAAATAGTAAAGGTATTAGAAAAGAAGTAAAAGACGTCAGATAGGGAAATTGCAATTCAGACGGAGAAAGAGATATTATGGAGATCAAAATTCGGACAGCGAAAGTAGAAGATGCAGAGAAATTGCTCGACATTTACAGCTACTATGTGAAAAAGACAGCGGTGACATTTGAATATGAAGTTCCATCGGTCGAAGAGTTTCAGGAACGAATCCGGCATATTTCTTCTCATTATCCATATCTTATCGCAGAGGAAGAAGGAGAAATTATTGGCTATTCTTATGCAGACCGTCTGCGTCCGAGGGCAGCTTTTGGATGGGATGTGGAGATGACAATTTATCTGAAACAGGATATACGACGAAATGGTTTAGGACGACATATGTATACTCTTATGGAAGACATCCTGAGAGAGCAGGGCGTTGTAAATGCTGTTTCATTGATTACAAAGCCGACAGATGAATATTCTGATTTTAATAGTGTACAGTTTCATGAAAAAATGGGATATAAGCATGCTGGTGAGCTGAAAGACTGTGGCTATAAATTCAATAGATGGTATGCACTTTTGTATATGGATAAACAGATTGGAATTCCACAGGAAGAGATGCCGCCAATCAGAGATTTTGACGAAGTGCGGGAAAAATTTGGCCTGTAGATTTTTCACGAGGAGAAAGTTTATTATGTGCTATAAAAACGGAGGTTTGAATGATTTACAAGAAAGTTGAGATTAAAGTAGAAGGTTATCAGGAAACTGCGGATTTGTATACTTATATTCTGGACAATTCTGTGGAAATGCGTCCGAATCGAAAGCGCCCGGTCATTGTGATCTGCCCGGGTGGCGGTTATACAATGACCTCTGACAGGGAGGCAGAACCAATTGCCATGCAGTATCTTGCAAGAGGATACCATGCAGTGATCCTTCGTTACAGTGTAGCCCCGGCGAGATATCCACTGGCACTTCTGCAGCTTGCGAAGTCTGTCGCATATTTAAGAGAACATGCAGAAGAATTTCATATTGATACTGCTAAAATTATCCTGCAGGGATTTTCGGCGGGTGCCCATCTGGCTGCAAGTCTTGGGGTATTCTGGAAGGAAAAATTTATCTCCGAAGTATTACATACAGAAACAGAAATAATGAGACCGAACGGCATGATCCTCAGTTATCCGGTCATTTCCTCCGGGAAATTTGCACATACGGGGTCTTTTGAGGCATTGCTTGGAGCTGACAGCAGTGATCCTGAAAAAAGAAAAAAGCAGTCGCTGGAATTTCAGGTAACAACGGATACTCCGCCG
>OLOB01002181.1_pt1 | contig 11724 bp, 7 predicted proteins | sample 1671911 | NCBI WGS metagenome assembly OLOB01 (sample SAMEA3136625, study PRJEB25190) | human gut metagenome | biome: human gut; feature: human-associated habitat; material: faeces | place: Austria | collected 2013
TTTTTGCCGTGCGTGGCCTCACCACGGCAGCCCGCGCCAAGTCCGACCTTGCCGCTTTCACGGCAACGGGCCTCACCGCCGCCATCTCGTTCCAGGCGTTCTTGATCGTGGGCGGCGTAACCAAACTCATCCCGCTTACCGGTGTTACCCTGCCCTTTATGAGTCAGGGCGGCTCCTCCCTGCTCGCGAGCTTTGTCATTGTGGCGCTGCTCATGCGCGCAGGCGACGAGGCAACCGGTCGCAGCGTTGAGCTTGCGGGCACGGGCATCTCCACCGCCCTTCCCGACAGTGCTGTTGCAGGGGCTCCCACCAGCAAAAACGGCACCCGCTTCTTCACGGCCAGCACCGGTGCCGCTGCGGGATCGCGCGCTCGTCCTAACTCGCGTATGCGTCGACGTCTGCTTGACACGCCCGAATCCGGCGTACTGGGCCGCGTTGCGCTGGCAAAGCGCCTTACGGTCACGGTGTTCGTCTTCACCGGCCTGTTTGCCATCCTCATTGGCAATCTCACCTATCTCCAGGTGTTCCAGGCCAAGAACATCCAGAGCATGCCCAGCAACAACCACACGATCATGCGCGCCGCCTATATCAAGCGCGGCTCCATCATCACCTCCGATGGCGTGACGCTTGCCGAATCGGTCCAAAACGCCGACGGAACCTATTCGCGCTCCTACCCCAACGGAAACCTCGCCGCGCACACGGTGGGCTACTATTCCACGCAGTACGGCTCCACAGGCATCGAATCGTCGATGAACGACACGCTCACCGGATCGCGCGATTACTCCAGTTGGAAGAATGCCGTCAACTCGCTTGCCGGCATCACTCAGCCCGGCAACACCGTGAAGCTCACTATCAACTCGAGCATTCAGCAGGCCGCCGAGCAGGCGCTTGCTGGCAAGAAGGGTGCCATCGTGGTGCTCGACCCGCGCACCGGCGCCGTGCTTGCCAAGGCAAGTGCCCCCAGCTACGACAATTCCAATGTCGAAACCCTCATGGGCACCAATGACGAATCCCAGGGGTCGCTCGTAGACCGCTCCACCCAGTCACTCTACACGCCGGGCTCGACCTTCAAGGTCGTCACGCTCGCCGCAGCACTCGACTCGGGCAAGACAACCCTGGACCAAAGCTTCGAGTCACCCTCGTCCATGAAAATCGGCGACGCCGATGTCACCAACCGCCTCAACGCCAATTACGGCACCGTAAGCCTCGAGCGCGCTTTTGCGCTCTCTTCCAATGTTGTCTTTGGCCAGCTAGCCACCGATATCGGCGCCGACACCCTTACACAGTATGCGCGTGCATTCGGCTACGGGCAGTCGCTTGGTCAAGACTTCGGCACCGCCGAGTCGATTATTCCCGACGCCGGCACGATGACGGAATGGGAGCTTGCCTGGGCAGGCGCCGGCCAGCCCGTTGGCCAAGGCCACACCCCCGGCCCTCAGACCACGGTGATGCAAAACGCCGTGATCGCCGCCGCAATCGCCAACAACGGCATCGCCATGAAGCCCTATGTTGTTGCGCAGACGCTTTCCCCCGAGGGCACAGTGGTCAAAACCACCCAGTCGCGCTCACTTGGCCAGGCAATTAGCTCGGACACCGCAGCTAAGGTCAAGGAAGCCATGCTGGAGGTCGTCGAAGACGGTACTGGACAGGTTGCTCAGGTTTCCGGCGTTAAGGTAGCCGGCAAGACGGGCACCGCAGAGATCGGATCGGGAAACATCAACTCGGTCTTTATCGGTTTTGCCCCCTATGACACGCCTACCGTGGCCATCTCAGTCATGTTGGAGGATTACACCGAAGACAGCGGCGAGGCCAGTGCCGCAGAACTTGCGAGCCAGGTTTTGAAAGTAGCCTTGGCCGTTCAAGGCGCGTGATGGTATATGAATAGTATGCATTCGATGCATTTGAAGTGTGAGGAGTAAGAATGGCGGAGCAACAGCGCTTGCTGGGAGGAAGGTACCTCCTTAAGGAGAAGGTCGGAACCGGTGGCATGGCCACGGTTTTCCGTGCTCAAGACCAGGTTTTGAACCGTGCTGTAGCGGTCAAAATCATGCTGCCCCAGTATGCAGGAGACCCCACGTTCGCCGCGCGCTTCAAGCAAGAAGCCCAGGCAGCAGCAGCCCTGCAGAGCCCCTACATCGTAGGCGTCTACGACTGGGGCAAGGATGGCGACACCTATTACATCGTGATGGAGCTGCTTCACGGCACCGATCTTAAGAGCGGCGTGCGCAGCCACGGCGCGCTCGACCCCAAGAAAGTCGCGCAGATCGGCTCGCAGATCTGCGGCGCGCTCTCGATTGCCCACAAGCACGAGATCATCCACCGCGACATCAAGCCTCAAAACATCATGGTGCAGCCCGATGGCAACATCAAGGTGATGGACTTTGGCATTGCCCGCGCAAAGAACAGCCACCTCACTCAGGACAACAACGTCTTGGGCACCGCCCACTACGTAAGTCCCGAGCAGACACGCGGCCAGGAGCTCGGCCCCACCTCCGATATCTATTCGCTCGGCGTGGTGATGTACGAGTGCGCCACCGGCCGCGTTCCCTTTGACGGCGACGATGCCATCTCCGTCGCCCTCAAGCAGGTCAACGAGCTTCCCGTACCGCCGAGCCAGATCAACGCCAATGTCGACGGCGATCTTGAGCGAATCATCCTCAAGTGCATGGAAAAAGACCCGGCAAATCGTTTCCAAACGGCAGACGAGCTGCGCCAGGTGCTCAACTCCTACCTTGCGGGCCGCGCCGTAGATGTGCCCGAGCCCACCCGCGTCATCGCCGGCATGGCGGGCGCTGGCGGAACCGAGGCAATGCGCATGGGCGACAAGACGCAAACCATGGTGCGCCCCACCGCCCCCGGCGACACGGCATCGAATCCCGTGATTCGACCCAACAACCAGATCAATACCAGCTCCTACGACAATGAGAGGCACGGCATGGGCAAAGGCAAGATCGCTGCCATCGCCATCGCAATCGTCGCCTTTGTAGCCATCGCAGTCTTTGCCGTCTCGGGCTTTCTAAACGGTGGAGACCAAAAGAGCGTACCCAACCTTTTGGGTATGAAGCAGGAAGCGGCTGTTGCCAGTATCAAAAGCAGCGGCTTTGAGCCCGGCAATGTGAATCAAAGCTACAATGACCAATATCCCGAGGGACAGGTGTGCGAGCAAACGCCGGACGGAGGCAAGACCGCTGCCGCTGGCTCAAAAATCGACATCGTGATCTCCAAGGGCTCGAAGCCTATTGACCAAGTTGAGGTTCCCGATCTTTCAAATGCCTCGGATCTTGACGAAGCAAAGAAACTCATTGAGAATGCCGGCCTCACCGTAGGCAGCACCACGCAAGAGGCAAACGATGCCGACGAGGGCAAGATCGTCGATCAGAGCCCTAAGGCTGGCGAGAAGGTCGACAAGGGTTCAAAGGTCGACATCGTCGTATCCTCGGGCCCCGAGACCGATTCGGTCCCCGGCGTGGTAGGCAAGACCGAGAGTGACGCTACCAACACGCTGAGCAACGCCGGCTTTAGCGTAAATGTCGAGAGCGGCGGCACCAGCGATACGTATGCCAAGGGCTACGTCATGAAGCAAAGCCCCACCGGCACCGCCAAGAAGGGCTCGACGGTCACCATCTATATTTCCGAAGGCAAGGACACCTCGAGCGACGAGGTCGACGTCGACTCCCTGGGCCTTACGGGCATGACGGCCGAAGACGCCGAGGAAGCCATTGCCAACGCAGGCCTCAAGTATGATCCGCGTCAGCAGTCCAGCAGCTCGGTCGAAGTGGGCAACGTCATTAAGTACAGCCCCGGCGGCAAGCAACCTGCGGGCACGGTGATCATCCTCTACATCTCGACTGGCCCCAGCGAATAAGCCGGCCTTTACTTCACGAGAGCAGCGGGCGCATTCCTAACGGGATGCGCCCGCTTTTTATAGCGGCAGCAATGCCACCAGTACAGGTCATCGTATGGCTTCGCGATTAAAACGCCCCTGCATCTGTTTGGAAACGCAGATGCAGGGGCTCGACATGCGGCCAGGCGCAATCAAACCCGCCGCCAAATCTCATCGCTGTGGATTAAAACTCACCGATACGGCGCACCTCAGGCTCAAGGTCAACGCCAAACTGATCTTTAACCTGCTTTTGCACATGCTCAATCAGGGCGCAGACATCGGCGGCAGAGGCATGGTCGGCATTGACCACAAAACCGCAATGCTTTTCGGACACCTGGGCGCCACCGACGCGAACACCGCGCAAGCCGGCATCCATGATGAGCTTTCCGGCAAAATAGCCCTCGGGACGCTTGAAAGTCGAGCCGGCACTCGGCATATCGAGCGGCTGCTTTTCCTCGCGACGTGCCTGATACTCATCCATCGCGCGGCGAATCATATCCGGATCGTCGGGCGTCAAGGCAAACGTCGCAGAGAGCACGATCCATCCCTCGTCATGAACGCGGCTCTTGCGATACCCCATGCCAAGCTCGGCAATAGGAACCGTGCGCACCTGTCCGCTCGCGCGGGAGCCATCCTCCAGCTTAGTGCCGGGGACATAGACTTCCACGGACTCCAGCACATTTGCGGTGCAGGAATCGTACGCACCGGCATTCATAAAGCAGGCGCCGCCCACTGTAGCGGGAATGCCCCATAGGGGCTCTAATCCCGAAAGCCCGGCGTCGGCAGCGGTAAGCGCCACGTCGCGCAAAAGCGCTCCTGCCGCAGCCCGGATACGATTGCCGGCCACCGTCATGTCGCTATAGTTATCACGCAGAAGAATGCACGCCCCGCGCAGCCCGCGATCCCCCACCAAGAGATCCGACCCGTTGCCCACGATCTCGCAAGGCACGCCGCCCGTCAGACAGATATCAAGGACGCGGACCACTTCATCACGCGTACGCGGCAAGATCATCACGTCCGCGGGACCGCCGATATTAAACGTCGTGTGATCGCGCATGGGCTCGGCCATCAGCACGCCGTCCTCGCCCACAACTGATGCAAGGACACATAGAAAATTGGTGTCGAAACAATCGTCGAATTCATGCATGGTATACCGCCTTGGGTCTTAATGGACTGCCTAGACTATACCGCAAGCCCCTTTATGCTATACCGCGTTGACGGTTGATGAAAAACTTAACGCACCTCTCAAAATACGCTATCCTGAATACACATATAGCGCTTTCGACATATACACGAACAACCAATGGAGAACATATGTCACAGCATCCGCGCACTGGCAATGGAACGCGCGCCAACGCCAAGTACGTTAAATCCACTTCATATATCTCGTACGGTATGACACGCCGTGAGGCGCTCAAGTTCGCTTTCGGTGCCGTTACCGCCGCCGTGCTCTATGGCATTCCCCACACCGCCTCGGCTGCATCGGCAACCAAAGAAACCACCGATGCCCTCAACAACGCCCAAGCAAAGTACAACGAGGTCCAATCTCAGCTCAACGCAATCGCCAGCGAATACCAAGCGCTTGCCGAGGAGCTCAACAAGACCATGGGCAACATCGAGTCGGTGCAAAACGATATCGATGCCACCCAGGCAGAAATCGAGAAAAAGCAAGAAGAGCTCAAACAAAAGCAGGGCACCCTTTCCGCTCGCGTGAGCGAAAGCTACAAGAACGGAGGCAACAACACACTCACCCTTTTGCTCTCCTCCTCTTCTTTTGATGAGCTCATCTCGAACGTGTACTACCTCGACAAGATGAACGATCGCGACCGCGCGACCATCGGCGAAATCCAGAACATTCAAGACGACCTCGCTTCGAAGAAAGAAGAACTCGAGAATCAAAAGAGCGATCTTGAGGCGCTGAAAGATGAGCAAACTCAAAAGCTCAACGAGATGAGCGCCAAGAAGGACGAGGTTCAAACCGTTCTCGATGGCCTGGACTCCGACGTCAAGGAACTCATGGCGAAGCGCGACGCAGAGCTGCTTGCCTCCCAGCGTGACGAAGAGGCAGCACGCAAGCGCGCAGAAGAAGCGAAGAAGGCCCAGCAATCAGGCGGCAACTCCGGTGGCGGTTCCGGTGGCGGTTCCGGCGGCGGCTCCGGCAGCGCCGGCGTGGGCGGCGGTGGAACAGGCTCTGCCTCGAAGGTCGTCTACTGGGCACAGCACACCCCCTCGCCCGGCGCCGGACTGTGCGCCTGGTGGGTGGCAGACGTCTTTTGCAACGCGGGCCTGGGCAACGTACCGGGCAACGCCTGCGACATGTATGCCAACTACTGCTTTAGCTCCAATCGCAGCAATCTAAAGACCGGCATGATCATCGCCGTCTCCTCGCACCCCTTTACGAGCGCGGGAGCCATCTACGGCCACGTAGGAATCTACGTGGGTGGCGGGACCGTTATGGACAACATCGGCTATATCCGAACCTGCAGCGCCGATTACTGGATCAACTTCTACAACTCCACCGTCACGCCCCGCTGGGGCTGGGCAAAGGGTATCGTGCTGTCCTAACGCCACCCTCTAAACCCGCTGCTACGCCTTTCGACCGGTCGCTTCTGCGGCCGGTTTTTTCATGCCATAACGCAGCGGTTACCCCACTTTCGCAAAACGCATAGGCCAGTGTTCTATACTGATTTGCACGACAACCATTTCCGAAAGGAGACTTTATGTCCCAAATGCTCGAGCCGCAGGATTCCTGCGTCCTGGTAACCGGCGGCGCTGGTTTTATCGGCTCTCATACCGTTGTCGAGCTGCTTAATTGCAACTACCAGGTCGTTATCGTCGATGACCTTTCCAATGCAAGTGAGGTCGCCGTATCGCGCGTGCGTCAGATCGTCGGGGACGAGAAGGCGCAAAATCTCACCTTCTATAAGGCAAACGTGCTCGATCGCGATGCCATGGAGAAGATTTTTACCGATCACAACATCGACCGCGTGATCCACTTCGCCGGCTTTAAGGCCGTGGGCGAATCGGTGACCAAACCCATCGAGTACTATCACAACAACATCGAGAACACCTTGGTGCTCGTAGACGTCATGCGCAACCATGGCTGCAAGTCCATTGTGTTCTCCAGCTCTTCCACCGTCTATGGCGACCCCGACAGCCTGCCCCTCACCGAGCAGAGCCCCAAGAAGAGCGCTACCAACCCCTACGGCTGGACCAAGTGGATGATCGAGCAGATCCTTACCGACCTCCACACGGCAGACCCCGAGTGGAACGTCGTGCTGCTGCGCTACTTCAACCCCATCGGCGCACATCCCTCGGGCCTTATCGGCGAGGACCCCAAAGGCATCCCCAACAACCTGGTGCCGTATGTGGCACAGGTTGCCGTGGGCAAGCGCGAGGCCGTGCAAGTGTATGGCAACGACTACCCCACCCCCGATGGCACCGGCGTGCGTGACTACATCCACGTGTGCGACCTTGCCTCCGGCCATGTTTCGGCCTTGCGCTGGATGAACGGCCGCGAGGGCGTTGAGGTGTTCAACCTGGGCACTGGTACCGGCAGCTCGGTTCTCGACGTAATTCGCGCCTTCTCCAAAGCCTGTGGCAAAGAACTCCCCTACGTCATTCGTGAGCGTCGCGGAGGCGACATCGCCGCAAACTGGTGCGACGCCACCAAGGCCGAGCGCGAGATGGGCTGGAAGGCTCAGTACGACCTCGCCGACATGTGCCGCGACTCCTGGAACTGGCAATCCCGCAACCCCAACGGCTTCGCTGACGCCGAGTAATCAATCGCATTTGGCGTGGGGCAAATTCCGTGCAAGGGATTTGCCCCACATTTTGTTTGTTCCACCCGTTAGCGACCAGCACCCTTCACCCGAAAGAGCATTACCGTGCAGAGTTCCTTCACTGAGTTCCTAAGCGCCCACCTCAACGAGATCAACGCTTATCTGGATACGTACTTTCGCCACCAGACCGATAGCGCCGATATCGAGCGATACCTGTATGCGCCCCTCGGTCACTACTCGGCCAACGCGGGGAAACGCCATAGGCCGCTCATCTGCATGCTCGCCTGTCGCGCGGTAGGCGGCGACTGGAACCGCGCGGCAACTTGCGCCGCCGCAATCGAGCATTTCCAGACCGGAGCGCTCATCCACGACGACATTGCCGACAACGGACAGCTCCGTCGAGGCGAGCCGTGCCTGCACATCACCGAGGGCGAGGGCATCGCCATCAACTGCGGCGACTACGCGCTCATGCTCGTTAGCGCTGCCGTGGCAAACGATCCCGACCTCGATGCGCCTCTCAAAGTGCGACTCATACAAGAGCTCACCTCCATGACGGCACGAACCATCGAAGGCCAAGCGCTGGACCTGGGCTGGGTACGCGACGGCCGCTTTGACTTAAGCATCGAAGACTATCTCGCCATGGCCACACACAAAACGGCGTTTTACAGCGGCGCCACCCCACTTGCCTGCGGAGCCATCATCGGCGGCGGCAGCGAGGAGCAGATCTCTGCCTTGCGCACCTTTGGCCTTCACACCGGCCTGGCGTTCCAGATTCAAGACGACTTGCTCAACCTGGTGGGTAAAAAAGAAGCGCGCAATAAAGACTTTCGCTGCGACATCACCGAAGGCAAGCGCACCCTGGTGGCCGTCCATGCCCTCAACTATGCCGACGACGCCTCCCACGACGAGCTGATGGATATCCTCACAAGCGGAACCACCGATTCCGATCGTCTGGACCGCGCCGTTCAGATTTTCGAGCGTACGGGCGCTATCGCATATGCGCACTCATACTCGCTCGATCTTACCGCCCACGCCAAAGCCGCGCTGAAAAGCGTCGAACTCGACCCTCAGTGCAAGGACCTGCTTTTGGGCATGGCGGATTTCTTTGTCGAGCGTCTGAACTAAAGGTAAAAGACAACGAGAGCAGCAGCCAGTACACCGAACAGCGCGATAGACGCCAAAGCAGCACGGTCTTCCAGCAACGGGACAACGTCCGCCTTCGTGCCGTCGTCCATCGTCAATACCTCGCCCCATGCGTCGCTCATGGCGTTTCTCCTTTCTTGGCGTATTTTCTTTAGGCTATGGGACAAACAACAAGGGAACGTAAAGGGCGCCCGAGCGTTTTGTCAGGCTCGCGCCGGGCGGACACTTATGGTTTTGCGTGCGTAGGCTGCAGATGTCGTGCGACTTAGCGCACAACTCGTTAACTTGATACACTGATGGGTAACTTTGAACGAGGGCCGCCTACAGGCGGCACGCGCCATATTGCATATGAAAGGGGTTCTCTTGGATCCGATTACAAAGGGCATGCAGGGACCCGCAGTTGAAGATATTCAAACGCGCCTGATTGGCCTGGGCTATACCATCGACGAACAGGAATACGCACAGAAGCTCTACGGAGATACGACTGCGCGCGCCGTGGCGTCGTTTCGCGTCACCTCGGGCCTCGACGCCCTGGGCGACGTTGACATCATCTGCTGGAGCGCGTTGGTAGACGCCTCGTATAAACTGGGCGATCGCACGCTTTACCTGCGTCTTCCCAACTTCCACGGGGCCGATGTCGTCGCTTTGCAGCAAGCTTTGAACGCCCTGGGCTTTGGGTGCGGCGATGTCGATGGCTACTTTGGCCCGCATACCGAAAACGCCCTGCAGCAGTTCCAGGAAAATGTCGGCCTGTTTGCCGATGGCATGGCCTTCCAGGACACGTTTCGCTACATCGATCGCCTGCGCCACGTATGGGAGGGAAAGCCCTCTGTGCTGGAGGCGGAAGAGCGCACCGGCTTTGCGCGCGCCGCGAATGTGCTTGAGCATTATCGCATCGCCGTAAGCGGACAGGACGCCATCGCCCGCAACATCGCCTCGCGCATGTGGAATATCGCCTCGGCCACAACGGAAAACAGCGGCATGGTGCTCAGCGAGGGCGAAGCTCCCGAGGGCATGGATTTGGTTCTTGAGCTCGCAAGCGACGAGCTCCCAGAGAACGCCGAGCCGCGTCCAACCCTCACACTCGCTCAGTGCAACAACCTTGCCAAGCGCATTAGCACCGCTTTTGAGGCAGCTGCATCCAAACCCGCGCATCTGCGTATCGAACTCACCGGCCTTACGTGCTACAACGGCACGTTCACGTCAAGCGATGCACAAACCCTTGCTGTGCGTATTCTCGATGGCGTTTGCGCTGCCTTGAGTGATTAGGTAAACTAGACAGGCTGCGATAGCAGCACGTCCGCATTGGGGTATCGTCCAGCGGCAGGACCCCGGTTTTTGGTGCCGGTTACGGGGGTTCGAATCCCTCTACCCCAGCCCTTGTTTTGATGAGCCCCGGCCATGGCGCCGGGGCTTTTTGTTTGGAGTTGCGACTCTTGGCAAGTCGATATCTCCCGTACGGCCCTTGAGCAGACGGCTTTCAGCCCAAAACCCTTTGAGCAAATCAAAACTTCCTGATTTCAGTAGCAATCTGGCGCTTTTACAATTAGAAGCGCTATTTTGATTAGAAAATCCCAGATAAATAGAGCTCGAAAGACCCGTCTACTCCGCATAATGCAATACTGCTACTGAAATCAGGAAGTTTGTAGAAACAGGGGCCTTATGATCGTTTTTTAACCGCCTTTTTCTCGAAGAGATAGCCTGAGCAGGCGCGGTGGCCAATAGACTCACGCCAAATGCCCCGCTTTCTGCAACGGCCAGTTTGGTCATAGTATTCTGAAGAGCCGCCAAAGAGCAATTGCCCTAAACCATCGAGGTCGCGCACAATGGTATCCTTGTTGACCCATTGCTCAAACGCACCAACAAACGCTAGGAGTCCCATGGATCTCATCGCACAGCTTGCTCGCGAGCTCGATCTCAAAGTCACCGACGTCGACGCAGCCGTCAAGCTCATCGACGAGGGGAACACCATCCCCTTTATCGCCCGCTACCGCAAAGAAGCGACTGGCGGCATGGATGACGTCGCCCTCCGCGCGCTCAACGAACGCCTGGGCTACCTGCGCAATCTCGAGCAGCGCAAAGAGGATGTCATCGTGCTCATCAACGCCCAGGGCAAACTCACGCCCGAGCTGGAGCAGCAGATTCGCGAAGCCGAGCAGCTGCAGCGCGTCGAGGACCTCTACAAGCCCTATCGCAAGAAGCGCATGACGCGCGCCCAAAAGGCCCGCGAGGCGGGACTCGAGCCGCTTGCCAACATGATCATTATGCAGGCAAGCCCCAAGGGCGGTGGCTCGGCCATCGAGGCAGCCGCAGCATACATCAATGAGGAAGCCGGCTTCGATACCGCCGAAAAAGCCCTCGCAGGCGCCTCCGATATCGTGGCGGAAATTGTCGCCGAAGACCCCGAGAACGTCGCCGACCTGCGCGCCTTCACCCAAAACACCGCCGATATCGTTGTCGAGGCGACCGACCCCACCGAAAAGACCCCATACGAGCCCTACTATGCCTACGATGAGCCGCTGCGCCGCATCCCCAACCACCGTGTTCTCGCCATCGACCGCGGTGAGCGAGAGGGGAAGCTGCGCGTTCGCGTGAACGTCGATAACCAAGCGGCGCTCGCACGCCTGGGAAGCCGCTGGCCGCGTCGGCAAGGCGTTTTTGCCCCCATATTCGACGCCGCTATCGCCGATGGCTACAAGCGCCTCATGGCACCTTCACTCGAACGCGAGGCCCGCGCCAAGCTCACCGTGCGCGCTCAAGCCGATGCCATCAACGTGTTTGCAAAAAACCTCGAAGGCCTGCTCTCGGCTCGACCGGTTCGCGGCGCACGCGTGCTGGCACTCGACCCCGGCTACCGCATTGGCTGCAAGGTCGCCGTCATGGACGAGACCGGCAAGCTACTCGACCACGGCGTGG
>OLOB01002186.1_pt1 | contig 11677 bp, 13 predicted proteins | sample 1671911 | NCBI WGS metagenome assembly OLOB01 (sample SAMEA3136625, study PRJEB25190) | human gut metagenome | biome: human gut; feature: human-associated habitat; material: faeces | place: Austria | collected 2013
AAGAACTGCTTTCTGTTGCAGATGTATCTTAAACAAGGCCATCAGGATGGAGTGAAACATTTAATTCACTTGTGCTTTCATCGTAATCATCGCCAATAAACTCACCAGTTATCATTGTACCATCGGCCTGATGAGCTGTAAATCCCTTTTTAAGGGTTTCCTTGCTGACGGTGTCGGCGGTCAGATCGATTAACGTCCGGCGATTGTAAACGACCTTATTTACAGCCATTTACTCTCACCCCGCAATCGTTACCGTCACTCCCCCAGCAGGATTATCAGCTTCAACATAAGGAATTGCTTCAACTTCTACCTGAGACAAACAGTTATACTCTGCATCAGGTAGAATCGTCTGCTTTGCGGTGGACGGTGTAACTGTCTTAGCCTGCGGTTTCATGTTTTCCGAGCCGGACATTGTACCCTCAATGCCGAGGATAGTTACGCCCTCTCGAATATTGTTGGCAACCAGCTTACCTTTTTCGATTGTGTCGATTCCCACTTTACCACTGCCATCGTGGAAACCCTGAGGAATTGTAACATCCTCATCTCTGGTAGTAATCTTCTTACTAACGGCACCATTATTCTTCATAGTACCTGTAAGTTTGTTGCCACTGACATACGCGGTCTTATCCGCCAGAATTTCAGCGGCAGCAGCAGTTGCATCCGTAGAATCTACGTCAAATGTACAAGTGCCCTCAATCTGGGCGCCACTCTTATCATGAGCCTTGGTTCCCAAAAGAAGCTTACTGGCTTCCACGGTATCACTGGTAAGGTCAATCAGGGTTCTGCCACCATAAATGACCTTGTTGATATACTGATTGGACATTTAATTTACCTCCTCTGCAATGTAAACTGTAACTCCATTTTGAACGTTACTGGTTTCGAAATATGGGACTTTTTGAACTGTCACATCTTTCTTAAGCACCTTGTTGGCAGTGGGCAAAACCTGAGTATTAAAAGCGCTCGGTACCACTTCATATTCTCCCGAATAGACATTGTAGTTTATCACAGCAGATAGTTTACCAGATAAACCGCCTTTACAGGATAATTCGCCAGACAGTGTGCATAGTCCCGAGATATGTCCAGTAAGGCATTCGAACGCTTTTATACTGCTCATATCAATGCACCTCTTCCGTCAGCTTAAGAGTTGCTTTGGTAATGAAGGTGTCCACTTCTCCCGTTACTTTTGTCAGCTCGATGTCGTAGACATACTTGCCAAATGCAAGCGGCTTGGTGTCTTCTGGCTCAATGACTAAAATCATTGTGTCGATCGGGATTTCTTTGATGAGGAGAGGTGCTCCGTCTTCGTAGTCAGTTTTCATTGCGAACCGAATACGGTCCCCTTTAACAGGAACATACTGATTACCCTCCGAGTCAGTGATTGTGATAAGAGCCGTAAAAGTGTCTCCTCTGGTCAGCGTAATCATTGTCCCTGAAACAGAGTAACTCATAATCTCACCTCCTGTTAAACCTGCATTTCATTTTCTCCTTTATAAGTGTAAGTCGATTTGTGAATGGGTAATTTATTAACTTCCATCATGATTCGCTTAGCCGAACCGTTACCGCCTAATTTTTCATAAGGCTTGTACAAGTATTCATACAGATTCTCATACTCGTCCTGTGTAATGTAGTCCCTCTCGATGTAGGTCATACCGAGATAGATAATGCGATCATGAGCCAAACCAATGAGCATTTGCGTTTCAAGATTGTTGTGCTTATTCTCAGCAGCTTTTCGTTTGCTTCGCTCTTGGATATATGCCCAAAATCCAGAAGAAGCAAGTATCGTCCCCAAAATGGTTAATAGCGTTTGCAGCCAGGGTTCCATTTCCATGCATCATCCTCCTTGAAGTCATAAATAAATTAAGAAGCTTGTAGGAAATATCACCCCAAACCTCTTTTAATTAGGCGAGGGAGCCCACCGCAAAGTAGACTCCCTGCCAATTTCGGTTAATCCACAGGATTACCATTTTCGTCAAGACCGAGAGCTTCCAGATCAGCCTTGACAGCAGCCTTGAACTTCGCCGGAACCTGATTAAAGGTCCGACGACCTGCGATGATGAGTGCGACATACAGTGCTACCATGTTGTTACCTCCTATCAAAATTTTGGATAAAATATAAAACATGGTTACTCCTCCTCAGCGATAAGATCGCCGTTGGTATCGTATCCATATTCTAACAATTTTGCCTCGACATCTGCCTTAAATTTTTCAGGCACCTGGTCGAAGGTTCTACGCTTATTGATGATAAGCGTGGCGTAAAGATTGACCATTTTTGCTACCTCCTCATTCAGGAATCATTGCTGCGACGGCATCGTACAGATCAGCAATTGCTTCCATGATAGCAAGCTGCTGGGAATCGCCAGTTTCCTGACCTGCCATGATCTGAACAATGTTGTCCGAATCATTTGTACCTTTAATGGCGTTTTCAGCCATAAGCAGATTGGTGTATTCATTGAACTCCTGAGGGGTCAACGCCGCTTCCTGATAAGTCCAGTAAGTGGTTTTATCGCCCTGTTCTGAAGTTCGTGTAATACTCGTAATGTCCTTGCGGAGATATACGGTTCCAACAGTAACCTCAAGTGCAGTCGGTTGGACTGTGCTCTCGGCATATTTGTAATTTAACTCCATGCGACTTTCCTCCTTTCGCAGTGTAAAGACTGACGAGTTTTTGATATACCCGCTTCTCATCGTATTTGTCATATCGTGAAACTTTTCGCTTCAATTGCTGGAAGCTAACACATGGTTTTATCCACTTCCGATACATCAAATAGGTATCGGTGCAGTCGATCCACCCAAGATAAGACAACATTTGCCGAGCATCGAGTATGGTTGCTTTCTCCTTTTTGGGCACCTCTGCCCGGAAGACTGGCATAGCTGTGTTCATACATTCCCTTGCAGAACATCGGTTTCATGGCATTTACAATGCAATGCTGGACAAGCAGCTCTTCCATCGTAGGGACGATAATAGTGCGCTCCTTGCGCGTGATCCCGTCATAAATGTAAACCGGCACATGCTCGGCGTTTTCGTAGTTGACTATCCAGTCTAAGGATTGTTCAACTGCGGCATCGTCAGACATGTGCCGGTGTTTTATGATTTTACGGAACCTTTTGCTGTGCTTTGCTTGTGACAGAGCGTACCGTCGGTTCGTTTCGGATATTGTTTTTTCGTACAAGTGGTTATAGGATTTCATGTTCTCTCTTATCCTCTCATCCGCTTTCGACTTATTCTCAGCTACTCACAGATGCTTGCACCGAGTTAATTTTCACCAAGTGGTGAGGAAGAGATGCGGATATCTCTTGCCATTTTGAAATGGCGGCATACACTGCATTAAGGAGAGCTTCTTATGGATAAGATAGAGCCGCGCCATTGTTCGAGTTCGAATTGGACGCCGTATTGTTTAGATTAGCGTAGAAAGGACCGACCATAAGGTCATTGTTCCAGTTGCCGCCGACATACGCGCTGGGCGCAGTGTATACCCCTAATATTTAATTGTTTTCGTTTACCCGGCGAACCTAAGGTTCTCCCGTCCTCTCCTCGCTGCTTACGCAGCAGCAAGCGGTTTACAAGAGAGAGCCGCGCCAATGGCCGAGGCCGAATAGGACGCCGCATGGCTTAGATCAGCGCAGAAAGGACCGACCAAAAGGTCACGGTCCCAGGTGCCGCCGACAAACGCGTAATTGACCTGGCTGTTATCGTACCACATGCCGTCAGCCTCATAAGTGCTGCTGGAACCACTTGCATTAACAGGCAGCCGTCCGAATGCTTCCGTCTTCATGCTGCTGATGTAGCCTCCGGAGCTGCCAGCCGGAGTAGCATTTGCGATCGTCTTATAACCGTTTCCGTCTGTGTTGTAGTCGGTTGCAGTAGAACCATCGTGAGTACCACGAGTCAGCTTGACCTTCTGAGTTCCATTGGCATTGATCCAGCCAGCAGTACGACGCCACAGGTTACCCCAGACATTCTCCATACCGAAGACCTTCACACCGGAAGTCTTGTCATTAGAACCCCAGAACATACCCTTGGAGTTCATCGTACCAGGAGCAATACTATTGGAACTATTGTACCGTCCGTAGCCAAATGCAGTCTGACACTCGGTAGAACGAGCCATCATAACCAGTAGATCCTGGAGCAGCAGTCTGTCAGCCAGCACCTCGGTATACCAGTCATTACCGTTTGCCTTTGCATAGGCGATTTCGTTAGCCGCCGTGGTGTTTACACTATTCGCTGCACCGCTGATAGACCGCAGCTTACCGGAAACCAGAGAACCGAAATAGATGGGGGTATAGAAATGATCGATCTGGTTGTTATTACGGTCATAGTTACACCAGCAATCCCAAGTATCGTCTTGAGGAGTATCGGAGCAGCGGAAATGATAAACACCATTCGATTCCCAACGCTTTGTATAGATCTTCGGCCATTCCATCATGGCGTTGCCGCCAAAGGAGGTATCCGCAACCTTAGAAGCAGAACCGTCGATCTTCTTGGTATAGTTGTTAGGATCAAGATAATGGTCAACCTTTCCGGCATAAGTCAGCATACAAGGACGAGGCATGAACTTTTCACCCGGATCAAATGCCCAACCACCATAGTTGAACTTACCGGTGCTGAAATTCATAGCCGCAGGAGTAAATGCAGCGTTATCCACATCAGAAGGATAAGTTACTCGTCCGGTAGGGCTGGAAGTCGCTTTCACCAGATCGTAACCAAACAGATAATCTCTCTTCTTCGGGGTAACACTGGTTCGGTTCGCCTCGCTGCGATTATAGGCACCGGTACCGGTGTAAGGGAATGCGGAATAGTAATATACCACACCGACTGTCACATTGGTATCCGTATAAGTGCCGTTTGCAGTGATGTTCTTGAACAGTTCGCCCTCCGTTTCACTGGTTGGATAACCAGTAGTGCTCCTGCGGATAACCGCACCGGCAACGCTACTCGGAAGCTTCGCCGTGATCTCAACCTTGACAGTGTCAGATGCCGAGACATATACCGACTTAGCGGAAAACTCCTTCATCGGCTCCGGTTCATTTACTACAGCGCGATTAGACTTATTTCGGTTGTACACGCCCTGTGTGGTATAAGGAAAAGCTGCATAGTAGTAGGTTCCGGTAGATGACAGCCCAAAATCCATAAAAGTTGTGGATTCCTTAATATCAGCGACAAGATCGCCGTCAAATTCATCCTTCGGATAATCAGTCGTTTTCCTTCGGATAATCGCACCTTTCACGGTGCAGAGTGTCTGTTCATTTACTAGTGTGTCATTAGGAAGTGTAGCTGTGATTATAACACAATACTGTCCTTGAGGCGTACCGCCATGTGCAGTAAATGTCAGCATATTGGACGGCTCAATGCCGCCGAAAAAGTGTCGGTTTTTACCGAAAATCAGATCTTCTTCTGCCATTTTGATTGTTCTCCTTTCGCTTTAAGAATAAGTTACAGCGGTTCTGATAAGCTTGCCATCGGAGTCAAAAGTCTTAACGGCTCTCGCCACTTCTGCTCCCGCTGCACTTTTCAGCACATTTGTCATTGTCAGGAATCCATCAGAGAAAGTCTTCGTCAAGGTTCTACCATCGCTTGCGGTCGAAGTGATAACAGTACCGTCATCCGAAAACTCCTTGGTTCCGTCTTCAAAGCCAACCAGTAAAATCCGCTTGACCTCTTCCTTGTTGATCTCAAGTTGCAGATTACCGGCGACATCGCCGCTTAGCTGATCTTTCATCTGATTATACCAGACAAGAAAATCAGCCTGTTCAGATGCGATCCACTGGTCAAGAACGGTCTGCTCCTGTTGGAGGTCCGCTTTCATTTTATTGAACCAAGCCGTGAAATCGCTTTCCTCCTGAGCAATCCAGTCATCGACTTCCTGAGATCGTGCATCAGTAAACCGATCAAGCTCATCCTGCCATTTGCCAAGCAACTCGTCCAGACTGATTGTCTGAAGAATGCCAGTTACAAATGGAGTAGATTCTGTGCCAACCATAGGAGTAATGTCAGCTTGGTTAATAACCGCAGTGCCGTACTTTCTGTAAATATAACAGAGAGGGTACTGATGGACATTTCCCTCGTTCGTCAAAGTCGGTCTCGACGGTGCGCTGGACGGATTACCCTTGACAAATTTGATGGTGTTCTCACGCACCGACTCAGTTCCGTTTACTTCCAGAACCACAGCATCGATGCGATCAAGAAGCACTTCTGCTTCCGGGGCAGTCATCGGCAGGATACTGTCATTGACCGTCCATGTATGGTCAAACCAGGCTTTGCCGATACCGACATTCACGGTAAGACCGCCTGCCGCCTTCACAGCAAAAGCGGTTCCGATAGAAGCAAATACACCATCGATGATGAGTCCATCAAAGATAGCTGACATCTGTGCAGCATTGTATTTGCGGTCACCGTTAAGTGAATTGAAAAATCCGCTTGATACGCTCATTCAGTTTCTCCCTCCTTACTTTGAAATAGTTTTGAAGGTCGGATAAATTGACAATCCTTCCTCACTGTTTGAGATGACCAGCTCTGAAATGTAAGCTGATCCCTCATTGCCATATTCATTGGCGATTTGAACGATGTCTCCGATAAAGAAGTCCTCGCCGTATTTGAAAAGTCGAGTAACTTCAACCTCTCCTTCGAATGCAGTGGTTACAATATGGTCTGCCAGATTCTTCAAACCTTTTGTCCGAAGCTTCGCCATATATTCTGCATCGGAAAGAGTCCCGTCCTCAGTATCGGATGAGATGTCACGAGCATCTGTAAAAAGCTCACGCCGGTCAAGCCCTGAGGCTGAGCCAACGATAGCAGTTCGCCTTGCTGCCCCTTCGCCTTCTCCTGCGACCAGAGTCACATTTCGAAAACTCGCTCTGGATGAATAATAGTTGCTGTTGATGATGTTCTCAAAGTTTGGAGAGAAAACAACATACGGATTTTCTGTCTGCTCATAAGAGCGATCAACGCCGGCATACAGACTGAATGCAAACTTGTTTTCATCTGTCAGTACGATCTTGAACCCTATATTGTTTTCCTCACAAAGTCCTTTGATGACATCGTACAGGCAGTCACCTGTGTATTGGTTGTCGATTTTCAGACTTGTGATTTTAGGGTCAGTAGAAGGCACGAACACAAAGTTGGAAATCTTTCGATCGGCAATAGACGGAGAAATGATGCATTCGTTTAGCATCGTCTGGATGCCATTTTGAAGATTTCCGTTAAAGATTCGCTGCCCCCAGATGATACGGCGTTCAAGAATAGACTCCAACGATCTGCCTGTGACGATAAGATGATTTCCTTCTTCTGTGTCGGAATTGATCTTGATGTCCTCAATAATCATACAGTGCTCCGAATCCTTCAGCCACAGATAGTAATCCTCTTTCAAATACTGCAAGAGTTGTGTATCCATAGCGAAGAATATCTCGAAATCGCCATACGAATTATACCGGTCAGTCCATATCATGGATTCGTAAGTATCTATGACGGCTATGGACTCAAAGTCGGTGTTTAAGACCAAAAGTTCCATAGTTATACCCCCTCATAGATTACTTTGTTTTCAATTCTGAACTGAAGATTCGTAACACCGCTATCAGCAGTAAAGGCGAAAATGTTATCGCCTTTTGCTAAGGTAAACCAGTCGGTATTCTTATCCAAACAGTTCAGGATGTTGTACGAAACGCCTTCACGAATCAGAGTAATGCTCTTATCGCCCTTTGAGGTGTTAATAATGATATCATCACTTGCGACGATGCCCTTTCCAGTCAGCTTTTGGAGCTTCCCAGTATCGATCTTCATGACTTCTCTGGTTTCCGTATTGTAGATGTTAATGTTATTTGCCGGTCCGATAGCATGGATGTAGATTGTTACACCGATTTCAGCATCGCCATAGTAAGTGATGACACCCTCCGTCTTGATTTGGATTTCACCAAATACAAGCAGCGGTTCCGTCAGAGACTCATTCGAGAACGGAAACTCGAACAATGGGTCAATACTGTAGAAATCCGTTACATTGTTTCCATCCTCACCGGCTGAATAGAAGAACGGGTCAGGGCAAATGATCGAGATTGATGTCCCTTCCTGTGAGCTAAAAATATTTGGTTCGTTCGATTCAACATAACCGTTTGTTCGTACATATCGGTTATCGGTTTCGATGATGATCTCAACATTTTTCTTTGCCGGAAAGTATTTGTAGGATTTCTGTCGTACATCCTCGATTGTTTCTCCATAGACTGTGTCAACGAATACGATTTGGAAAACGATGTTCCGCTGACTCAATCTGGCAGAGTTAAACATAGAGCCGTCATTAATGACGACTTCCGTCGTGTTGACAGTTGCTTTGACCGGACCTAAGCCGGTTACAGACTTGATGAGGAAGCCCGAAACCTCAGGCTCCCTCAAGTCAAGTTTGATCCTATCACCTAAGTAATTGGTGATAGCAAATGAGTGAATCATGTTTCCACCAATCCTTTCAACGCCGAGAACTGGTTCTTCGTCTGACGATAAATGTCAATCCTCGACAGTGCCTTAGGCGAATAGTTGTTTTGTGTGAAATTGTAGTTGTTTCCAGAGGTAGGTGTAGCACCGCCATTTTGAACGACACTGCCACTCTCACGCTCCATACCGGCGCTGATCTTCATCGCCTGATTTCGACTCAAAAGTGCCGACAACCTGCCCGCACCCTCCGTTACATCAGACAGATCAAGCAGCGGTCGAATCGTCGGTTGAGAGTCAATCCCATTTTCGATGAAATCACCAATCTTGGAAACCGCGTTGCGGAGTCCTTCCTTAGCCGACTTTGCAACAGATGCACCGGCATCGTAAGACTTATCGGTGTAGTCGATCAGGGAATTGACAAAGCCCATACCAAAGAATCCGCCAATTCGATAGCCAACTTTAGACGGCGAATTGATGTCGAGTTCCGCTTCTGCTGCCGCTGCCGCTGCTCTTGCCATAGCTCTTGCTCTCGCTTCAGCCATGTATGTGTTGGCAGTTATGCCAGCGGCAAACCCTTCAACAAGATACTTACCGGCGTTATAGAAATCGGTGTACTTATTTCGAATTGCTGTCAGACAACTATTGATGATCTGAACAAAGGCATCTTTTGCAAGCTGATTCTTTGTTCGAATACCGGCAATAAGATTTGTCATCGTAGTCTGTCCAACGGTGTTAAACTCGTAGAACTTATTTCGGATTGCGGTCAGACAACCCGACACGATGGCGACAAATGCCGACCGAGCCGATGCGTCTCCGGTACGAATGCCAGAGATAAAGTTGGTCATCATCGTCTGCCCCATGATTGTGAACTGACTGTACTTGCTGGTGAAAGCAGTGACAATACCGTTAATCATGGTGGTGAAAGTGCTTGTCAGATTTCCTTGCTGTGCTTTGGCGGCATTGATAAATGTAGTGACCATTGTGTTTGCGGCTGTGCTTACACGGAAATTAGCATTTGTAAAGGCATTGATAAAGCCGTCAATACCTGCATTACCCAAATTCGTAAGATTCTGAGCAAAGGTGGACATTCCACTTGTATCAACGCTCTTAATGCCGTTTGCCAAATCCACAAGATTTCTGAACTCGACAACCACACCACTTAACTTAGCCACATCCACTCCGCTAACGCTGTTGTAGTACGCAGCAAATGACTGACCGAAAGATACCAGCTGCTCGCCGAAGCCTGCAATATCGTTATCGCCTGTAAACCAGGATACGATACCGCCGCTATTCGGCAAATTGTTTGAAAGCTCAACCAAAGCTTTAGCTGCATTTGCAGAGTTTGTGACGACAGATGCATCCAATCCTGTAACGGCCAAAGAATAGTTTTTCATTGCTGTACCAAACGGGACAAGCTGCTCTCCGAAGGTTTCAAGGTCATTATCACCCGTAAACCAGGATACAACGCCGCCCGTATTCGGTACCGTATTGGCAAGCTCAAGCAAAGCCTGTCCTGCGGTAACGCTATTTTGAATGACATCGGCTTTCAGTCCGGAAACAGCGTCAGAGAAATCCTTCATTGCTCTGCCGAAAGGAACAAGCTGTTCGCCAAAGTCGTCCATATCGTTTTCGCCAGCAAAGAAGCCAACTACGCCGCCGCTGTTCGGAACGGTGCTTGCCATCTCTGCAAGTGCCTTACCAGCGGTAGCTGCTTCAGTAATAACACTGGCGTCAATTCCGGCGACTTCGTTTGCAAAGTTACGCATGGCACGACCAAATGGAATAAGCTGTTCACCGAAGGCATTCATATCATTCTCTCCAGCAAAGAAACCAACGACACCGCCAGTATTAGGAAGTGTATCAGCCATCTCTGCAAGAGTCTTACCTGCGATTGCAGCATTGGAAACTGCTTCTCCATCAATACCGCTGATTTCATCAGAAAATTGCTTCATAGCTTTTCCAAACGGAACCATCTCTTCAGCAAAGCCGGAAAGTGAGCTTCCGCCGGTAAACCACGAGGTCAATCCATCCAAAATATTTGCGGCAGTCAGGATAAGAATCGTTTCTGCAAGAGCCTTAACGCCATCCAACATAGCCGGGTCTATAGAAGCAGCGCCGTCAAGGAACGGCTGAACATTGGTCATAAATCCGGAAAGATCGGAGCCAATTTGAGGGAATTGACTGGATACGCCGCTCATAAAGCCGCCGACAATACCGCCAACAAACTTGCCGATTGCCGTGCCAATTCCCTGAAGTAGATTTCCGCCTTCATTGATAAGCCAGTTCAAGCCCGGAATTTGTGCCAGGGCACCAACAGCAGCGAGCACAAGAGCAAGTTCAGCGATGACGGCACCCATACCGAGAACACCCAGCATTGCACCGGGAACCAGAGCAGCCACTGCACTCAAAGCCGCCATAATCGCTGCAAGCAGACCGATGCCGACAATTCCCTGAAGAAGTGTCTCGGTATCAATACCTTTAAGCGCATCCACAATGCCTGAGAAGAACGCCATCAGTACATCTACCGCAGCCTGAATCAGACCGGGGAGATTTTTGGCGACGCCCTCAAGTACAGCAATAAGGAATTGGAAAATAGAATCGACGATAGACGGGGTGTATTCTACCAACGCTTCAAGAACACCTGCGATAAGCTTCAGTGCTCCGTCAGCAATAGCGGGAACACACTCAACGAGCACATCCACCAGCATAAGAACAACTGCTTTGACTGCTTCGCCGATAGCTCCTGCACTATCTGCGATAACTTTGCAGAACTCAACGATTGCCTCACCGATCTTAGCCACGATAGCAGGAATGAGTGCTGCAACACCTGTAATAATAACAGTCAAGGAAGCAACAATGGCTGTGGCACCGGCAGTTCCAGCAGCCGCAAGAGCCGTCAAACCTACTGCCAAAGCAGACAAACCAGCACCAGCCAAAGCGAGTCCGGCACCAATGCCAACGACTGCTACTCCGATTAGTGCCAAGGAGCCGCTCAAAGCAAGAATAGAAGGAACCAATGGAGTGAGCACAGCACCTGCAACGCCGAGAACAGCAAATGCTCCGGCTAAGGTAACAAGACCCTTGACAATGGAACTCCAGCTCATAGCGCCGAGAATAGCCAATACAGGGGTGAGTACCAAAAGTGCACTCGCAGCAACAAGCAGAGCCGCAGAACCGGCAAGAGTACCTGTCATGGTATTTAACCCGATGGCAAGAATAGTCATTGCTCCGCCGAGAGTGATAAGACCCTTTGCTACCTGCTCC
>OLOB01002187.1_pt1 | contig 11675 bp, 6 predicted proteins | sample 1671911 | NCBI WGS metagenome assembly OLOB01 (sample SAMEA3136625, study PRJEB25190) | human gut metagenome | biome: human gut; feature: human-associated habitat; material: faeces | place: Austria | collected 2013
ATGAGGACCTGGACCGTCACGCCGCTGGGGAATCCCGACAGCGTGTACATGATCGTTCCTCCGACGGCGACCGTCGAGGGGCTGACTGTTGAGGCGGTTCCCGTGGTGGAGGGACCGGTCTTGGTGTCCGCGCTGGCGACGGGGCTCGTGGAGACCACCGCTACCAAGGAGGCCAGGAGCACGAAGCAGACGATGACCAGCATCCGAGGTGATCCCTGGAGGCACCTCAAGCCGATCCGATGCCGACTCGGCCCGGGACGCCGCTCACGCCGTACGCGCTCAGTCGTCCGGAATATCCGGATCATCTGCTCACACCTCCTTTCCACGACCGCGTGCTCCGGCCCCTTGACGATGTCATTGACGCTCTCCTACTACACCGTCTCAGCGCCTGCGCGGAAGCCGCAGCCGCGGGGAGGTCCGTGGTGCGCGCAGCGGCATCCCTGAGAACGCGGCGACCAGCAGGCTCACCGCACCGACGACCAGCAGTCCTCCGGCGCTCCCCAGGAGCATGTCGTTGGTGCTCAGGCCCTTGGTGGGCGCAGCCGCGTTGTCCGGGAAGGTCAGCAGCTGAGCCTGTGCCGGGTTGCGAGGATCGAAGGAGGCAGAGGAGATCTCCAGCTTCGCCCACCCCAGGAGGCTGTTGTCACGATCGGCCACCGCCAGCTCGTAGGAGCCGGAGTCGAATGTCGAGATATCGATGGAGACGCTGTTGGCATCATCAACCTGCACCCATCCCTTCGTGGTGGCGCCGGGGAAGACGAACACCGAGACCCACTCGCCCGCCTGCGCCTTGGACTTGGGCAGGACGAGGTTGACGATGTTGCCCTGGCGGGAGCCGGACAGGGAGCCGGCGTTGTCCGCGCTCAGGTGGGCCGCGCTGGTCACCGGGGCCACCGGGCTCCGGTCGGGACGGACGGTGCGCTGCGAGGTCGCGTCAGCCTCAGGCGATGCCTGCGCCGAGGCCGCGGAGTCTTCCGAGGCATGGGCGCGTTCGCCTCCTGAGCCACCGGCAGTCGGGGCGGGCGCCGCCCCAGTGTTGGCCGGTTGTTGGGCGGAGCCGTCCTGCGAGGTGGAACCGGAGTCCGATCCGGCACCAGATGCCTGCTGGGAGGAGTCGGCCTGGCTGCCTGCACCTGTACCCGCGCCCGTGTCTGCACCTGAACCAGCGCCCGAGCCGGAGCCCGAACCGGAGCTCGTGCCGCCAGGGTTGCCACCTGGGTGGTTGCCCGCGGCGTTGTCCGTTCCGGGGCGCCCACTGTCATCCGGGTTCGGCTTCGGAGCGTTCTGGTCGGGTTCGGTGGTCTGAGGTGCAGGAGCCGGGGACGCCGTCTCGGAGGGGTGGGCCGAGGGGGCCGGCGAGGCGGAGGGCTCCGACGACGGAGCAGCCGAGGGCGTGGGAGCAGGTCTGGTGGGTGAACCAGTCGGCTCCGGTGCGGGTTCACTGGTGGGCTCCGCAGTGGCCGAGGGCTCCGCGGTCGCAGGAGGAGCCGGGCTCGGCGCGGGGGACGGCTCCGGCTTGGGCTGTGGGGCAACGGCCTTGCTGAGGACGAAGATGTTGGTCGCGGCCGTCAGCCCGGAATCGATGGGCGAGAGCTGCAGGTAGTAGCGCCCCTTGTCGACCTTCCCCCCGGTGTAGAGGGCCGACAGGTTGAGCTGGGCGTCGAAGGACCCGTGACGGAAGGTGACGGGAACCGAGAGCGTTCCCGGAACCACGTACCCGCCGTAGGCCGCGACCTTGATCTCGACCGGCTTCTCGCCGTCGAGCATCTTCCCCTGCGAGCACCAGCCCGTTCCCCGGACCCTGACTGCGGTATCCGGGTCGTAGGAGGGCTCTGCCCCCTGGAGATCCGAGCCGTCGGAGCCGAGCACCTGGACGGCGGGCTTGACCTGGCACGTCGCAACCGTGGCGCTCGGGGAGGCACTCGGTTGAGCGGAGGCCGTCGGCTCGGGCTTGGGAGACGTGGAAGGCGAGGGCGATGAGCTGGGTGAGGCAGTCGCGGAAGGACTGTCTGACGGGCTGGGCGCCGCGGAGGCAGTCGGCGATGGCTCAGTCGTGGCATGAGGAGCCGGTTCCGCAGTGGGCGCGGTCGTCGGTTCAGCAGTCGGCACCGGACCGGGTGCAGCGCTCGGCTCTGCGGTGGGCTCCGCAGTGGGCTCAGGCGTCGGCTCTGCGGTGGGCTCCGCAGACGGTTCGGGAGTCGGCTCCGGCGTCGGCTCAGGAACCGGGGGGTTGATGACATTCGGGTCCTGCTTGACGAAGGAGAACAAGCCCGTCGTCGCGCTCTCCGTTCCACTGGTGTAGGTGAGGCTGAAGACCTTCGTGCCGACGTCCCAGCCGCTGTCACCGGTGGCCTGACGCATCCCCTTGACGAGGTAGTCCGTCGGGATGAATACCTCCTGCTCGCCGTTGGCGGGAGCGGGACGCTCGAGCTCGGCCTTGATACCGGGGAGCAGGTAGGGAGTGACAGTCTTGCCCTCGACGACGTTCAGCGTGATGGTGGGGTCCTCCAGGACCTCCCCTGCGGTACTGCACCAGCTCAACAGGATCGAATCGACCCCCGCTCCGAATCCGGTCTCGTAGACCGGCATCACGTACTCGGGCGCCGACTGCCCCTCGGGGTAGACCATTCTGGCGATAGGGTGGCAGGCCGAGCCGCTCTCATAGTCCTCAACGACATTGCCTGCATTCAGGAGAGGCATGGCGGCCACACCGGCGGTGGCCAGAACAATGCCGAAGGCTGTCAGAACAGCAAGAATCGCGCGCAGGCCGCTCCTGATGGGAGGGAGGGCGGCAAGCAGCCGCTGAGCGTATTGCATGACGTGGTCTCGTTCATGGGCAGGGGCAAATGGACTTACTCGTACAGCACATGGTTGACAACCGAGATGCACGAGGAAAGGACGCACCATGAAGCAGGCGCGACTGCCTTTCGCGAACGATGATAGACGGACGCCTCCCTTCTAAGAATCCGCTATCACCCGAAAACATCGTCCGCGTTGTCGATTCCGGGTTAAGTATACACAGCGGTAACCCGTCAATCGGTCGGGTTGAGACCATTCAGAACCGGGAGGCCTGAGGAAACTCGAGCAATGGTAACGATAAATTGGGATACGTAACCCCTTTGTAGCCAAGATTTCTTTTGTGTCACGGTTTTATTTGCGCAGCGGATCCACCCCTGCAGCGCGCCCCGCGCTGGCGACAGCCGCATGCGGAGCACCTCAGGTGGCTCATGAGCAGAACCCCAGGTCCTCCTCATGAGCATCAAGCCCCCACGACAAGGCATGACGCCACCAGGCGTAATCGTGCCCGCCACGCTCCTCGCGATACTCCAGCAGCGCCCCTTCGCCCGCAAGAAGCTCTGACACCGTGCGAGCCGCCCGACGCAGGCCGTCTTCATGGACCCCGCACTGGACCACCAGTCGCGCCCCCAGCCCTTCACCATCATGAGGATGCTGGTCGCTTCTCGGGCGCTGCAGGCTCCGGGCCTCGGAGCGGTGACGCAACCAGCGCTGCAGCTCCCCTTCACCCTCACCTCGGCGTTGAGAGCCGAGCCAGAAGGAACCGGACTGGACAATGGCACGACTAGCCAGCTCGGGACGGCGCAGAACCAGGTCGGCCGCAGCAACCCCTCCCAAAGACTGCCCAGCCACCACGATCCGATCTGGGTGCCATATGCAACCACCACCATCCTCAGACGACGCAGCAAACCCGCAGCCTCGGCCGCAGACGGCCCGATGTGCCGCCTGCAGGCACCTACGGAGCAGGTCTCTGCTGCGTCGCGGATCCGCCAGGTCGCGTGAGCGCATGGCCAGGCTGCCGGAGTCGATGAGCAGGACATCCCATCGGTGGGATCTGGGGGCCAGGTGATCGACGACATGGTTGCCACGCCAGATGTTTCCGTCGAGTAGGACCAGCAGACCCCGTTCACTGCACCCACAGGTGGACTCCAGGACACACCCCCCGCTCCACAGTGTGACTCGCCGTCCGGGGTCTGCCGGCCCATCAAAGTCTCTGAGCACCTCGTTCTCCAGGTCGAACCGGAGGACGTACCCGTCGTGTTCATCATGGGGACGGCTCAGCGCCCGCCCTGCCCGCTCTGCCGAAGCGCCCGAGCCGATCATCCAATCCGGGTGCAGCACGGCCTTGGGGCCCATCCAAATCGAGGACACCAGACCGAAGCCGTCATGCATCCGCTCGGGGTTGAGGGGATCGGGCCGTCCCAATGCGTGAACGCGCTTCCAGCACTCGTGTCGGGCCCCGGCGTCGTCAGGCAGGGCGTCGTGAGTCACAACGATCCGGTAGCTCAAGAGTGCATCCTGCGGCAGCAGGACGTGAAGCGCCCACCAGCAGGTCCCAGGAACCCGGGCGGCCAGTGCCGGCGCGATGTGAGCGCGATGGTTGTCGGTCAGCGTATTGAGATGAATGAGAACACTGGGGGTGGCGCCGTGCCGGTGGTCATCGCGCCACAAGAAGCTCGCCTCCACCATCTCAACCCCGTTGATGGTGCGCCCCTCCCCCAGGACGGGAGTGCCGCGCACCGCGGCAGCGGCCACGGCTGAATCGTCGGGATCCTGAGGCCACCACGCCGGGGTGATGCGAAGCGGGCCACCGTCCTGGGCCACAGGAGTCGGAACCAACTGTCTCCACCGTGCCCGCGGCACAGGCAGTTCATCGCCACACACCCCACTCACGCCGCCGACTCTACAGCCACCCAGTATTAGTTCCACGTATCGGTTCCACAGTGATCCGGCGATGGGAAGCTCCCATCATGGGACGAACGGCAGGCTTGCATTGTTCCGGGGAGGGTGGCGTAGGCTAGTCGTCATGACGCACATCGTTCTTACGGCCACAACCGCTCCTGGCGCACAGGCGCTCGCGGTCATGTGTGGTGCGCAGATGTGTTGTTGTCGAGCCTGTTGACCCCACTCCCCCCGGCGCTGAACCTGCCCGAGGAGTGCGACGACGCCTCAAAGCAGCGCTGACACCGGCCGAGAACGATAACCGGCCATGACGTCGTGGGCTCCCGTGCCGCGTATTGCACTCGCCAGAGTACAGAGACGCACTTCCTCACGCTCTGATGGCCTGAGGCTGTGTCAGCACCTACCCGGCTTGATCCGCTCGGCCTCTCGTGCTCCTCCTCCACCATTTTCACCGGAACGCTTCGGCGTCTTGCGCATCGAGGTCCGTTCCCACCACTACAGGAGAAACCATGTCCACGTCCTCGTCGTCCTCCTCTTCCTCCGATCCGTGCCAGTCCTCCGACTCCTCGTCCTCCGTTCCATCAGACGCCGAGGTCGTGGAGACTCAGGAGGTCACGGCTGAGAACGCCGCCGCGATTCTGGCAGCCGACGACGATATCGACGGCCCTGACGCCACTGAGGCGGACCAGTCGCATCGCGGGAAACCGTCACGGCGCACACTGCTCACGATTGGAGGACTCGCTGCCGCTGCCGTGGTCGGCACCGGCGCGTACCTGACGATTCGGCGCACCAATCAGGGAGTCATCGGAGCCCACGAGGCACTCCCCCTGGTGATTGGCGGCGACATCTGCGCCGCACCGCTGTACGCCGCGTACCACCAGGGATTCTTCGACGACGCGGGACTGAAGGTCACGCTGGCGCGCACCCAGCAGACCGAGGACACCAAGGACGGCGTGGGCGCCGGTAAGTACATCGGCGCCCCGGGAATCTTCTTCTCCTGGTTGGAGCCGATCTACAACGGCCTCAACGCCAGGCTCACCGCAGGGCTCCACGCCGGCTGCCTGCGCCTAGTGGTGCGCAAGGACTCCCCATATCAGAAGCTGGCTGACCTGAAAGGCACCACCATCGGCGTGCCGTCACTGTCGTCATCCGCCTTCGCCTACTTCGCGATCGGGCTGTCCGAGGCCGGCATCAACGTCAAGCCGGATGGAGGCGACATCACGTGGCGCACAGTCGATGCGGACTCCTTGGGGACCGCGCTGACTGACGGTCAGGTGGACGCCATCATGGGCTCCGACCCTGGACCACTGCTTCCCGTCTTCAACGGGACGGCCCGTGAGCTGGCCAATAACGACGCTGAGGAGTTCTGCTGCTCGGTAGCACTCAACGGGGACTTCGTACGTCAACAGCCCAAGGAGGCGAAGGCTCTGACCGAGGCCTGGTTGAAGGGCTCGGCCTACGTACCGGGCCACATCGAGGAGATCGCCAAGATCGAGGTCGACAACGATTACGTCGCCGCGGACCAGGACGTCGTCGTCCGGGTGCTCAAGACATACGGGTTCAAGGCCTCGGCCTCCAGGTTCCGGGCCGCGATCGAGCCCGGCATCGAGAAGTTCAAGGGGACCGGTTTCATCGCGTCCGACGTCTCCGCCCGGAAGCTGACCGACACCGTCGTCGCCGACCTCGGCATCAAGGACTGATTGACGATGCCCACTGAGGTGAGTCCCACGACCGCATCGACCGCGTCCTCCAAGCCCGTCGACGACCGGCATCCACAACCGCCCTCCTCTACCGCCAGGCAGAGCGCACCAAGCGATCCCCGTTCCAGCGCAGGCGCGCTTTTGAGCACGACGGCGCTGTTCCTGTGGTCGGCCTACCTGGTCATCGTCATCGCCCTGCCGGAAGCCGACCTTCTCCGCAAGGAGTCGACCACTCCAGTGACACTCCTTGCCGGGACATGGCTGATCGCCCTCATCGCGTGGACACTCACGGCACGGGTCAGACCGGCCTCTTCGGCAGCGACGTCACTGACGCACTTCCTGCCCTGGATCAACGCCGCCGGCGCATGGTTCATCGTCTGGCAGCTGACAACATCCAAGCTCGGACTGCTCACGCCCCCGTACTTCGCCGCCCCGGAAGTACTCATTGCCTCCCTCCTGGGTGATTGGAGGCTGCTGCTCAGCTGCCTGGGCGCCTCGGCGCTGCTCTTCATCATCGGGTACACGACCGGTTCGGTGCTGGGGTTCTTCACAGGCCTGCTTATGGGGTGGTCGAGGCGCGCCGACTACTGGCTCCATCCGCTCCTTCAGACCGTCGGCCCGGTTCCCGCGGCCTCGCTGCTTCCACTGGCGCTGCTGCTGCTTCCGACGACGTACACCTCGGCAGCCTTCATCGTCGGCTTCGGCGCCTGGTTCCCCATGGCGACCATGACTCGCGCGGGAGTTCGCTCCGTGCGCCGCGACTACATCGACATGGCCCGCACGCTGGGAGCCGACGAGTTCTTCCTCATCAGACGGGTGGCTGTGCCCTCCGCGCTACCAGACATGCTCACCGGCCTGTTCACGGGACTGGGAACCTCGCTCGCCGCCCTCATGACCGCCGAGCTGACCGGCGTCGACAAGGGCCTGGCCTGGTACATCAACTGGGTCAAGGGCTGGGCGGACTACCCCCGGATGTACGTGGGTCTCATCATTCTGGTGACCTTCTGCCGCACGCTCATGGTCCTGCTGTTCAAGATCCGCTCCTCGCTGCTGGCATGGCAGCAGAACCTTGTGAGGTGGTGAACCGATGTCTGCTGATTCGTCGGCGGCTACTGCCGCGCCGCAGGTCTCGACTCCGTCCGTCCCCCGCGGGGCACAGGTCGATCTCGCTGGTGTCTCCCACAGCTACCCGTTGTCCCATGACCTGGAGCACGGGTGGCTCCATCTGCTGCTGCGCCGGTTCTCCCCCGCTGCGAGGGCTCGCTACGAGGCTGAGGCTGCCAAGCCGGATCAGCTTGCCGTCCTCCATGACATCGACCTGACGGTGGCACCCGGGGAGTTCGTCTCACTCGTGGGGCCGTCCGGCTGCGGGAAGTCCACGATCCTGAGACTGCTGGCCGGGCTGGAGCAGCCCGTCGAGGGCAGCGTCACCGTCGACTCCACGCAGGTGACCGGCCCCTCGCCTCTGCGCGCGCTCGCGTTCCAGGACGCCACGCTGCTACCGTGGAGGACCGTGCGGGACAACGTCGCCCTGGGCCCTGAGGCGAGAGGCCGGATGGAGCGCGACCGGCGCCGGGTGGAGGCGGCCCTGCAGATCGTGGGGCTGCGGGACTTCGCCGATTCCTACCCCTCCACGCTCTCAGGCGGTATGGCTCAACGGGCCTCACTGGCCCGAGCCCTGGTCAACCGACCCCGGCTCTTCCTCCTGGATGAGCCCCTGGGCAAGCTCGACGCCCTGACACGCCTCCAGCTCCAGGACGAGATCCTCAGGCTGTGGGAGTCCCAACGCTTCACCGCCGTCCTGGTCACCCACGACGTGGACGAGGCCCTGCGCCTGTCCAACCGAGTGGTCGTCCTGTCAGAGCGCCCCGCGCGCGTCGTCGCCGACATCGAGGTGCCCGAGCACGACGAGTCGAGTGACGAGGTCCGCGAGCTACGTCGGAAGATCCTCGGCCTGCTGGGGCGGTGAACGGGCCACGAGACCGACCTCACCTGTGATCCAGCCCGTGGAGCGCGGAGTTCCGCTGATTCTCCCGTAGCCTGGGCTCAGGAGCGATCCGTGCCCTGTTGACCCCGTTCGGGTCCTGCCGCACCCGGTGTGCGGCACGAGTATCCCGTGAGTCTGTGCGTGTTAGCCCATGAGTCACCCGGCCAGTCCGGGTGCGGGGCGAGTGTGGTGGGCCAGGTACGGCAAAGAGCGGAGGACAAAAGGTCCTCCCCCACACTCCGCCGCGGTCCCCACCATCTTCATGGGGACAGATATGGGATAACTTCATGACTCACTCCAGCAGCAGTACTGTGCCCGGCGCCTCCGACGCTCCCAGCCAGGACGGCAACAGCCCCCTCAGCCTCGATGCGCTCTTCTCCGCCGAGCTCTCCGGCGGCGAGCAGGCCGGCCCGGCCAAGAACGATGAGGAGAGCGGTGTCGCCGCGCCGCACCACCGCGATGGCACCGCCTCCTCCCCCGAGGACTTCGCCACTCCTGCCTCCTCCGACTCCCCTGAGGACCCGGAGGACGTCGACCACGAGGAGGAGGCGGACGACGTCGACCGAGACCTCCCCGAGGCCGACCCGGAGGACGGGATCGACGACTCCGATGAGGACGACGGCGTCGACATTGATGAGGACGAGGTTGACGGCCACACCCCCTTCATCGACACCGATGCTGATTCCAACACCGATTCCGACACTGCCTCCGACGGCCACCAGCGCAGCGTCGAGCGCACCGCCTCACCGCGCAACCGGGACAAGAGCGAGGTGAGGACCGCTCACGAGGATGAGGAGATCACCTTCGCCGACCTGGGTCTTCCCGGTGACCTGCTCAAGGCCGTCACCGACATGGGCTTCGTGACCCCCACCGCCATCCAGAAGGAGGCGATCCCGGTTCTGCTGGCCGGCCGCGACGTCGTCGGCGTCGCCCAGACCGGAACCGGCAAGACGGCGGCCTTCGGGCTTCCGCTGCTCGACGCCGTCGACTCGCGCGACAACGTCGTTCAGGCGCTCGTTCTGGCCCCCACCCGCGAGCTCGCGCTCCAGAGCGCCGAGGCCATCACTGACATGGCCGCCCGCTCCCGCGGACTGGAGGTGGTGGCCGTCTACGGCGGCGCCCCCTACGGCCCCCAGATCGGCGCGCTCAAGGGCGGCGCCCAGGTCGTCGTCGGCACTCCCGGGCGCGTCATCGACCTCATTGACAAGGGTGCGCTTCAGCTCGACGACGTGCGCTACTTCGTCCTGGACGAGGCCGACGAGATGCTACGGATGGGCTTCGCCGAGGACGTGGAGACGATTGCGGAGTCTCTTCCCACCGATCGGCGCACCGCCCTGTTCTCCGCGACGATGCCGCCGGCCATCCAGGCCGTGGCCCGCCAGCACCTTCACGAGCCCGTTCAGGTCGAGGTCTCCAGGCCGGCCTCCACCGTCGCCACCGTCCACCAGACCTACGCGGTGGTTCCCTTCCGTCACAAGATCGGTGCCGTCTCCCGGGTCCTGGCGGTCACCGACGCCGAGGCCGCCATCGTCTTCGTACGGACCAAGTCCACGGCCGAGGACGTCGCCATCGAGCTGGCGGGCCGGGGCATCCAGGCCGCCGCGATCTCCGGTGACGTGCCTCAGCGCGAGCGCGAGCGCCTGGTGGAGCGGCTGCGCGCCGGCACCCTCGACGTGCTGGTGGCCACGGACGTCGCCGCCCGAGGCCTGGACGTGGACCGCATCGGCCTGGTCGTCAACTTCGACGTGCCCCGCGAGGCCGAGGCCTACGTGCACCGTATCGGTCGCACGGGCCGCGCCGGCCGCCACGGCGAGGCCGTCACCTTCCTAACCCCCAAGGAGAAGGGCAAGCTCCGCCAGATCGAGCGCCTCACCGGAAGCCGTCTGGAGGAGATCACCCTGCCCTCCCCCGCGGACGTCTCCGAGCACCGCGCCCGCAAGCTCCTGTCCAAGGCAGCCGCCCGCCACGAGCGCGGCCGCCTGGACATGTACCTGCCGCTGGTCGCCGACTCCGCCCAGGAGCTGAACATCGACGTCGAGGAGCTGGCGGCCACGCTACTGGCCCTGGCCGTGGGCGACGAGGGACCGCGCAGGCGCGAGGACCGGGGCGGTGAGCGCCCCCAGCGCGCCCGCCGGGAGGAGAACCTCGACTCCGAGGGGACCTTCCTGTCGGCCTCCTTCGAAGGCGGTAGGGAGAAGGGCCGTCGTGCAGAGCGAGGAGACCGCGGCGAGGGACGCCGCTCGGCCACGCGTTCCGGGCGCCGCGAGCACGAGGGTCCCGGGACCGTCTACCGCGTGGAGGTCGGGCACCGCGACCGGGTCCTGCCCGGAGCGATCGTGGGCGCACTGGCCAACGAGGGCGGTATCGAGGGCTCCGACATTGGCAAGATCGACATCCTTCAGTCCTTCTCCCTGGTCACAATCTACGCCGACCTCAGCCCCGAGCAGCTGAGCGTCATGGGGCGGGCGACCTTTGCCGGCCGCGAACTGCGGATCCGTCCCGACGAGGGTCCGGGGCACGGCTGGTCCGGCCCCAACGGCGCCGAGCGTCGTCCTAAGCGGCGTGACTGGCAGGACCGCAAGGACCGTGGAGACCGCAGCGACCGTGGCGAGCGGTCGGAACGCGGTTTCCGTCCCCGCCGTGAAGACGGCGAGCGCGGTTGGAAGGACCGTGATGGGCGCGGCGGCAGGGGCGGCTACGACCGCTCGGACCGCCGTGACAACCGTCGGTGGGACGAGCGCGGTCGCGATCGGGACGACTTCCGTGGCCGGCGCGAGGACCGGGGTGGCCGCGGCTACGACCGCGACGGGCACCGGGGCGAGAGGCAGAGACAGCATCGGCGGCCTGTACCAGGACATCGAGCACCGTGTTGGGGTCGACGTCGGCATGGTGAGCCTCGATAGCGTGGACGATAACGGGCTTCTCGCCATAACGGCGGGCAAGCTCGGCGCCAATGACGGCATGCGGGCCCTCGACGTCGTGGTCAATTGCCTTGCCCAGGTCGTGAAGCAGGCCGGCGCGCTTGGCAGTCACAACGTCCAGGCCAAGCTCGGAAGCCATCACTCCGCACAGATCAGAGACTTCGAGGGAGTGCTGAAGCACGTTCTGACCAAACGAGGTACGGTAGCGCAAAGCACCAAGGGTCTTGACGATCTCGGGGTGCAGGTCGTGGATGCCGGTATCGAAGGCAGCCTGCTCGCCAGCCTCGCGCACGCGCTGCTGAACCAGGTCGGCAGCCTTGTGATACATCTCCTCGATGCGGGCAGGGTGAATGCGGCCGTCGGCGATGA
>OLOB01002191.1_pt1 | contig 11656 bp, 9 predicted proteins | sample 1671911 | NCBI WGS metagenome assembly OLOB01 (sample SAMEA3136625, study PRJEB25190) | human gut metagenome | biome: human gut; feature: human-associated habitat; material: faeces | place: Austria | collected 2013
CAAATAAATTTTTATAATATAGACGAAAAGTTTTATTTAGTTGATTTGCCTGGTTATGGTTTTAGTAAAATGTCTAAGCAAGAACAAGCGAAAGTTGGAACTTTTATTGAAGAATACTTACAAAAAAGTAAAAATATTTCTTTAATAATATTTTTAATAGATATTAGGCATGACCCTACTGCTAATGATAAACTTATGTATGATTACATTTTTAAAACTAATTTACCTTGTATTGTAATCGCAAATAAAGCAGATAAAATAGCTGTTACAAAGGTAGATAATGCAGTAACTAATTTGCAAAATATTTTAAATCCATTAAAAGATATTGCATTTTTTCCATGTTCTAGTGAGAGAAAAATATATACAGACAGAGTTTGGGAAGAAATAGAAAAATATATATAGTTAAAAAATCGACAAGATATGACATATTTTGTCGATTTTCATTGACTATTTACTCCTAAAGTATTATAATAAGTTCACGCTCTTAGTAAGAGCAAATTTTTTATTGGAGGATTTCGACTATGGGTAAATTGCGGAGATTTATTATTGTAAGTTTTATGACAGAAGAGCATGCAAAAGCTGCGCTTCTCGAAACGAAGTCGAACTTCTATCAAGGAGTTCGTGCAAATGCTCACGATTTTAATCACGTAAAGGGCAATACCGTGTTTTTTATGAGTACTAGGGACAGTGCTCGTGACCATAAAATCAAAGAATTTTTGATGTCGCAGGAAGGTTCGCTTCCTCATGTATGTCGTTTCCAGGTTGGATAATCTTTTAATAAAGAGGGTGGTTTTAATAAACCATCCTCTTTGTTTGTTATCCTTCTTTTTTAGTTATTGCCTTTAATGCTTTTGGACGTTCTAAAACAACTACATGTCCACATCCTAAACACTTCATTTTAAAATCAACACCAACTCTGGTTATTTCCCATAGTTTACTTCCACAAGGATGTTGTTTTTTTGTTCTAACAATATCGCCTACATTATATTCCATAGGAACTCACTCCTTTTTTTATTTTTCAATTATATTTTTAAATCTTTTTTCTACGCTTTCTTTTCCTAATACTTGCATAATTTCATATAAGTCTGGCGTTTGTTGTCTTCCTGTTAACGAAACCCTTAATACTGTACTAACATCGCCAACATGTGCTTTCCATTTTTCAGGTTCTTGTTTGAACATTTTTACTTCTCTAGCATATCCTAATTCTTCTGATAAATCTTTTATTCTTGTATCAGGATTTATCTCAGCTTTAGCTAATATTTCATTAGCAGTTGCTCTACCTATACCATATATATAAGTTAAGCCTATTTCCGCTCTCTTTTCGTTAGGTAAATCTACCCCAGCGATTCTTGCCATAGTTGCACCTCCTACATTAGTTTTCTGTAAAAAACCGAGTCTTTTACATATTTTCGTATCTATTTTTTCGTTATTTTTTAACAATTTTTGTTAACATCACAGTTCTCTATTATAGCATAAAACAACTGTAAATGCTATCATTTTTTATATTATCCTTGTTTTTGTTTGTGCTTTGGATTTTCACAAATAACCATAACTTTACCTTTACGTCTGATTATTCTACATTTAGCACACATTTTCTTTACTGATGGTTTTACTTTCATTTTTATTCCCTCCTACTTTCTATAGGTTATACGCCCACGTGTTAAGTCGTAAGGTGATAATTCTAACATTACAGTATCCCCCGGTAAGATGCGAATGTAGTTCATTCGTATTTTACCAGAAACGTAGGCTTCAATCATATGGCCATTTTCAAGCTCTACTTTAAATTTTCCACCAGGAATAATTTCTAGAACTTTGCCTTCCATTTCAATTGTATCTTCTTTTGCCATCTCTTCACTCTCCTGTTAATATTTCGTATCCATCTTTGGTTACAACTACTGTATGTTCATAGTGAGCTGATGGACTATGATCTTGTGTTACAACAGTCCAATCATTATCTTCAATATAAATGGATGGACTGCCTAGTGTTAGCATTGGTTCTACTGCTATTACCATTCCTTCTCTTAGTAATGGTCCTGTACCAGCTTTTCCATAATTTGGAACGTCTGGGGATTCATGCACTGTGGTACCAACGCCATGACCACATAATTCTTTGACAACACCTAGATGATTCTTTTTGGCAAATTGCTCTATAGCATTACCAATATCACCAATTCGATTTCCTGGTTTTATTTGTGCTAAACCTATAAATAGTGATTCTTCTGTGTTTTTTAGCAAGGCCTCTTCTTCTGGAGTAATCTCTCCCGGCTTAAATGACTGGCGTATCTGATAGGCAATGATGTCATTTTTCTGCTGTCTGCCTGTGATATGCTGATATTGTCTTTTGGTCAGGAGAAATTCTTCATCGGCTGTTTTGGGGTCACATTCATAAGAGCTGATATATTTTCCATCTTCTGTTTTCGCAGCATTTTGGGAATAATCTGTACGATCTGCCAGACACTGTGCTACCGTTTTTCCCTTGTTAATATGAAGGGCAATCAGTCTTGTTGCTGCCATTTTCTCACCATCCTCTCAAAAAATAAGACTGCCCGCAGGCAGCCTTATTGGTAATTTTATGAAAAGATAAAATCACGTAGGTTTTCTTTGATATGTTCTCCGATTTCTTGGAACAGGACAAACAGGAACAACACCGCATAAACCGCCAGCCCAATTCCAACCAATAGACCAAGCTGCAACCACAGAGATTGAAAAACGCAGTAAATGCAGCAACCAAGAATATATAAGATCAGTGCTCCTATGGCAAAGGAAGAAACATTCACGACAAGTTTTGCCAGAAGGCAAATCAGACCTAATACGAACAGCACAGGCAACGCAACCAGCTTTAAGACCATTTTCCCTACAAATTTCAGAAACCTCATAGAAACACACCCCTTTCTTATCTTCATTATACTGTTTTGAAAAATAAAACACAATGATGTCAATATGTACGGCTGCGGCAATTTTCTTGCCACAGCCCATTTTTATGATTACTGAATACTGGACAGGCACACCAGCACCTCCTTCATGTCTGTCCAGATTTCCTCCAATCGTTCCTGCAAATCCCTGATGTCCGACTCATAAATATTGCCGGTTTCATTGGCTCTTTTAGCATACTGATTCAGGTTGTTGCTGCATCTTCTCAGAAGGGAAACCAGCTCTTTCACATCCTGTAAATCCAGGTTGATGCAGTATCCATCCAGAGCCATCTTCCTAAGATATGCCCCCATGCTCCGGATACCTAGCTCATCCATTTTTTCATGGATTCGCTGTACTTCCTCTTTCGATGCCAGGAAGTGAACATCCTGGTCCCGTCTGCCCATTACAGCACCTCCTCACGCCCACCAGATGCTCGATATGGAGGAATATGCTCTGACTTGGCTTTCAGATCTGCCAGCACAGAAGGTTTATCTGCCTGTTCTGCTTCCTCACGCTCCGGCATGGAGTCCTCCATATTAAGAGCCGCATCCAGTTCTGCCAGACGAGCACTTTTTTCAGCAAGCTCCGCTTCCTGTGGGAAGGGTTTTCCTAGTTCCGCTCTGGTCGCTTCCTGCTGATTTTGAAGATTGGTGAGCTGTTCATGGGCTTTCTCCAGCTTCTCAGGGATGCTGGAGAGGGCATTATCCAGTCGGATGATATTTCCCCTGGCATCAGTTCCAAGCGATACACGATGGCTTACAGCGCCTTTCAGGGTAATATCAAAGTCATGCCGGAAACTATCAAAGGAAAGTTCCATCTGAAAACCACGATAACTGCCAAGAGGGATTGGCTCGGTCGCTTTCATCTCCTTGCAGGCGGCAAGAATCATTTCACCGGCATCCTCTTTTTCCATATAGTGCTTGCCCAAAATTTCCATACCGCAGAATCCTTCCACAATCTGCGGATGAGTTGTAACCGTTTGGATGTCTGCTTCAAATCCACGAATATAGCCTGTCTGCCTTTCAATCTCCGCAGGGAAGTATTTCAGGAGTTTATCTTCCATGCGATACTGCTGGCTCTGATGGTCAGCTTTTAGAACCTTAAGCCTTGCCACATCAATGTCCAAGTCCATTTTTTCTTTAATCAACGGATTCCCGGCACACAGAGCCTTAATTTCGGCATAGGACAGAGCTTGCTCGTCTACATCATCACAGGAACGGACAGGCGATTTCGAGGTCATAATCTGAGAAATGAATTTTTGCTTGTTTTCCAGTGTCTGATAAAGATACGCATCAAAAGTTCCCTCGGTTACATACTGATAGATCTGAACCTCCTTGTTTTGATTGCCCTGACGGATAATTCGACCATTTCGCTGGGTCATATCAGATGGACGCCAGCCCACATCCAAGTGATGAAGCGCCACCAAGCGATCCTGGCAGTTTGTTCCGGCTCCCATTTTCTGTGTACTGCCCATCAGCACACGAACCTGACCAGTACGCACCTTTGCAAACAATTCTTTTTTCTTTGCTTCAGAATCTGCATCGTGAATAAATGCAATTTCTTTCTCTGGCACACCGGCTGCTATCAGCTTCGCCTTGATGTCATCATAAACATTAAACGTGCCATCGTTTTTCGGGGTGGAGAGGTCACAGAACAGAAGCTGGGTCAGCCTGTCAGCTTTTCCTTCTTCCCAAATCCGCAGCACATTTTGCACACAGGCATTGAGCTTGCTTTCCGGGTCATCTGGCAACAGAGGATTGATTAAACGCTGATCTAAGGCAAGTTTCTTGCCGTCATTGGTGATTTTCAGCATATTATCTTCGTCAGGTTCTACCACCCTATTTCTCACATCATCTGCTCTTTCAGATAAGCTCTTTAGAATTTCCTTTTGTTCCTCACTTGGCAAAGTCTTAATGACTTCATAGTGTGCTTCAGGTGTTGGAAGATTAAGCATATCCGCTGTCTGAATGTCCGCAACTTCCTTAAACATAGACATAAGCTCAGGTAGGTTGTAAAACTTTGAAAATCTTGTCTTAACTCTGTACCCTGTTCCCTCCGGAGATAATTCAAAGGCAGACTGTGTTTCACCAAAGGTAGATGCCCAGCTATCAAAATGCTCTAAATTATTCTTTTTAAGGCTTTCATACTGAAGATAACGCTGCATGGTATAAAGCTCTGTCATGGAATTTGATACAGGCGTTCCTGTGGCAAATACAATACCTTTTCCACCCGTCATTTCATCCATATATCTACACTTCATAAACATATCGGAGGACTTAAAGGCTTCACTTTGACCGATACCTGCTACATTCCTCATTTTTGTGTATAGATAGAGATTTTTGTAATTGTGTGCTTCATCCACAAATAGCTTATCTACACCCAGTTCCTCGAAAGTAATAACATCGTCTTTCTTAAAATCATCATTTAATTTTTCAAGCCTTGTTTCCAACTTTTTCTTTGTCTTTTCAAGCTGTTTTACCGTAAAGTTCTGATTTCTGTCATGCTTATATTCCTCAACATAGTTAATAATCTCATCAATCTGATCCTGAATATGCTTTTCTTGATACTCCTTACTCATCGGAATTTTTTCAAACTGCGTATGCCCGATTACTACCGCATCATATTCGCCTGTCGCAATTCTACCGATGAAACGCTTACGGTTTTTCGGCTCAAAGTCTTTTTTATCTGCCACCATGATATTTGCTGACGGATAGAGCTGCATAAACTCTCTGCCTATTTGTCCTGTTAGATGGTTCGGCACAACAAATAAAGACTTGGAACACATCCCAAGTCTTTTAGATTCCATTGCGGAAGCTACCATTTCAAAAGTCTTTCCACTACCTACCACATGAGCAAGTAGCGCATTTCCACCATACAAACTTCTTGCAATGGCATTTCTCTGATGAGGTCTTAAATCTATTTTAGTATTCATTCCCTCAAAAGATAGCTTACTTCCATCATACTCACGATTTCTGATGGAGTTAAAACGCTCATTATACAGTTTTACAAGTCTGTTTCTTCTTTCCTGATCGTTAAATATCCAGTTCTTAAATTCTTCTTTTAGAAGCTCCTGCTTTTGCCCTGAAAGTAAGGTTTCCTTTTTATTTAGCACAGAAGTTTTTGAGCCATCAGGATTTACAATCTGGTCAAACACTTTTGTTTCTTTAAGGTTTAGAGCATCTTCAACCAGCTTATAGGCATTTACCCTTGATGTACCGTAGGCCATTTCAGCAAGGTCATTTCCTTTGTCCCTGCTCTTTCCCTCTACATTCCATTCACTTGTCAGATTTGAAAACTTAACCTTAATATCCCATCTTGCATAACCCGGAGTTTTCAGTGTTTCAAAGATAAACTTTTCAATATCTTTAATCGGTATCCAAGTCGCACCCAAACGCACATTGATTTCACTTGCTTCAAGCTCCTTTGGGAGAACTTTCGTAAGCTCCGCTTTTTGATATTCCAAACGGTTCATCTCATAGCTTATCAGCTCTTTTTCTTTCCCATCTTCGGCATAGCCAAGATGAGGCAGCTCTCTTTCTGTCTGTCTTAGCTTTGCAAGGTAACTGTCTACGATGGCAATCTTATCTCTGATATTTCCACTTAGGTACTCATCTTTTGTTACATAGCCATATTTATAGGAATTGCTGTCATTTGCACAGGCAAAAGGTAAATCCCCATCTTCGAGGTTAAAGAATAACGGTCTATAAAAGTTTTGTTCCTCTCTGATGTTTAGATAGATTTCCCCTCTAAGCTCCTCAATCAAAGTAGGTCTATCTTTATCTGTCAGACTTTCCATATATTCAAAATCCACATAACCTTTTTCAGACATAGATAAAACAAGAGCTTCAAGGGAAGTGTCTACATGGTCGATTGTCTTTGCCTTTATGATTGTTCTTTTTGAAAAAATATCTCCCTTAGCCTTAAAGTTTTCTTCTTCATCAAGGATTTCTATGGAAGATACAAGCGGGAAGTTACTATCTTCTTTTAAGGCTCTGGTATTAGAATGATTATTGACATACCCATGTTTTTTAGAAAAACTGTCATAGACTTCATTTAACTTCTCCTGAGCTTTCTTTACCTCATCATCTGAAAAATCCTCTTTTTGTTTATATATGACATCATTTAAGGCTTCGTTCAGTTCAAGATAATCTTTAATCTTTTCCTTGTTTTTATCCGTTACCTCTTTCTTTACAAATAGGGAATTCTCCCTGTAATACACTTCATCATCAATAATGGTATAGGAGAAATTCTTAACATCATCTGTGGCAGGTATTGTGCTGATTTCATCATCAAGTAGCTCTATTTCTTCATACTTTGCATCTTTATAGATTTCTTCGCTTGCTTTTGTAAGTAATTCCTTTAAGTCCGTATTTTCTTTCGGTAGGCAAGCTATTGTATTTCCAAATCTTCCCGATACCTCTTTCATAGAGCCAAGTACCATTTCAGGATGATCTACGAAATATTTGTTATAGGTAAGACCATTTTCATCTTCAGCAAGATGTATCCAGTCCTCATCTCTTTCTCTGATACTGTCTCTTTTCTTTAAAAAGATAATATCTGAGGTTACTTCTGTGCCGGCAGTACCCTTAAAGGTGTCATTAGTAAGTCTGATAGCTCCTAAAAACTCTGCTCTTGCTGCAATATAGCGTCTTACACTTTCGTCCTTTTTATCCATTGTTCCTGAAGATGTAATAAAGGCGATAACCCCGCCGTTTCTAACCTTATCAATGGACTTGGCAAAGAAGTAGTCATGGATTAAGAAGTTGTTTTTGTTATATTCCCTGTCATTTACCTTGTATTCTCCAAATGGCACATTACCAATAACCGCATCAAAGAAGTTATTGGAAAAGGAAGTTTCTTCAAGTCCTTTAATCTGTATATCACTTTCAGGATATAAGAGTTTTCCAATCCTACCGCTTATAGAGTCAAGCTCTACACCATAAAACTTTGACTTATTCATTTCATCAGGAAGATTTCCGATAAAGTTTCCAATGCCCATTGATGGCTCAAGGATATTTCCGTTCTTAAATCCCATACCGGAAAGTGTCTTATATACGCTGTCAATCACTGTTTTAGGAGTATAAAAAGCCGTTAAGGTTGATTCCCTAGCAGCTTCATATTCAGATTGAGATAGATTTTCTTTTAAGAATACCCTCGCTTCTTTCCACTGTCCGCCTTTTTCTTCATCGAATACATCAGCAAGTCCGCCCCATCCTACATACTTTGCCAACACTTCCTGAGCTGTAATATCAAGCTCTCGTTCTCCGCTTTCCACTCTGTTAAGCATCGAGAGTGCTTCAAGGTTATTGTTTAATCTCTCGCTTGGAGATAATTTTTCAGGGAGCGTTTCTTCTGTAATCTTGAAATTGTGAGCTTCATTTTTCTTTATTTCTACTTCTTCAGTAGTCTGCTCAGACTTTTTATATGTCCGATTTTCAAATACTCTCTCAAGATTGCTTTCAAGACGATAAGGAATGACATCGGAGCCTGTTATCATACCGCCAAGATACTCTGCATTGTCCTTAACGGTTACCGTCTTTAGGTTATTTCCCATATCATCAAAGCGTGTAATGGTATAGTTTTTGTCCTTATATTTAATTTCATCTCCAACGATAAACGCAGGTCTTTCAGGGCTTACTTGTCTTAATAAATCTTCATTATCTATAAAAGCTACAATAGGGATTTGATGGTTTCCACTTCTTACCGGATCAAGCCATAAATCATTTCTTCCTGTGATTTGGTTTTTAGCAATCTCCCTTACAGTATATTCTTCATGATTAAAATAGACGGTATCGCCCTCTTTAACTGCAAATTCATCTGAAAGCCTTCCCTTTTCTTCGTTAAGCTCTACTTCTTCTCTTTCCTTCAGATAATCAAATAGTGTTTCCTGAACAGGTGTTACAGCTACTCTTTCTTCTACTTCTTCAGATATTTCAAGTTCTTCTTTATCTTCAAAGCTAAGTTCTCCGTTAAAGACTGATTGAAGCTCCTGTTCATCCATCTGCTTTGCAAGTTCTGTATCTTTAAGCTCTCTAAAAGTCTTTGGAAAATCCTCTAAAATAAGCCTTTGGGCATTTAATTCTTTCAATTCTTCAAGATTGAAATATCCCCATTCAGGTTCAATCCCAAGTACAAGCCCAAAGGCATCTCCACTTTCTCTATCGTATTCTGTCATATACCAAGTCCAATTGCTTCTAAACGGAATGATATATGCAGCATGAACCTCCTTATCTGCTAAAGATACATCTTCCTGTGCATAAAGTTCAGGCACTCTTTTAAGCATTTCATCGGTCATTAAGTTTTCAGGATCATCTTTAGAATAATATTGTGGTGCTTTTGATTCTTCTATCTCTGTCTTGCTCTCTATTTTCTTTTCTTCATACAGATTTTTAGAAAGCAGCTCATCCATATGTTTTGCCACACTTGACCAAGTAAGAAATACATCACTGCAATTCTTCTTCTGTAATTTAAGTCCCTTAGCATCGTGCCATTCATCACTTCCCATTGCACCTGAAACAGCATGAGAGCTTCCTCCGATGCCATATTCGTCTTTTAAGAAATTCGCTTTTTCCTGAAGCGTATGATTTTCTTTAAAAAACTTGGTGATTCGCTCTTTTCCTCTATCAACGCTACTTCCTCTTGAAAGGCTTTCAAGGATTTCATCTTCTGTAATAAAGGACTTTATCTTCGGAAATTCTGTCAGATTGGTACTGTATTCCTTTCGTGGCAGCTCAAGCTCCTGTAATCTCTGATAAAGGCTATCTACCTTGTGATAGTGAAACCTCAATACATCCCTATTTTCTTTATATCCTGCTAAAAATCTGCTGTATTCTTTGATTATTTGTTTTAGGTATTCAGGATTTTTTAATGCCTCAGAGAGTCTTTTCGTTTCTTCCGGAAAGCCCCCACCTCTTTCAAAAAGTTCAAAATATCCTTGCTCTATTCCTTCTTCGCTTAAATCGTGCGTTAGATACCATAGAGATTCTGAAATCCGATCTCTTTCATAATCAAGAGCTTCAGAAATCTCTACATTTGTGGCAAACCCTCCGTTATTAAGAAGTTCGTTTATCCTCTTTGCAGCATCACTCCAACTTAAAACCTGCGTATCATCTTCTCTTGCAGAAGTCCCGTAAGCTAAATGAATACCTTTATCCGAATACCAGGAAGATACTTCTCTTTCGTCAATGTAAAATCCATTTCCACCCCTAAAGGTATCTTTGAGGTATTCTCCCAATTCTCCATTACTTTTTCCTTTAGAAAACTCTGCAATAACAGGAAGTCTACTTCCATCGTGATTTCCTCCGTTAATAAGAATGGTATCTATATCCTTCTGAGTTAATGGAATGGTAAGCCTCATTTGTCCGTAAGTATTTTCGGGTAAAGAAAAAGAAGCCTTATCAGCTTCTTTTAACTCTACATTAGTATTATCTTTTAAATTTCCACTACTTCCTTGATTGTCATTTCCTTCAGAGCTGAAATCATCGCCCCATACTGTGGATCGTTCTCGTCCTCTATCTTCCAAGCTGCCATCAATTTTGGTTTCTCTGTCCTCATAAATTCTATCGCCTGTTTCTGAATATCCATCAGGTGTCCTGTCAGTTTCTTCTCCTTGTATAGATCTACTAACATCTCGAAGTAGCTCTGCTCCTCGCTCTCTGAAATGTAATCCAGCCTCATCACTGCGTAGGTCGGATTCGGATACTCCCTTATGAAGTCCGTCTGTTCCTCCAAGTTGTTTAGCGTATTCTCCTTGATTTTCTCTATTATCTCGTCCGTACTCTCCATTTCGGAGAACTCGCTCGTTTTCATTTCTTTCCTGATCATCTCGTCGAAGTACATTTTCTTCTACCTCCTCTAATTCTTCCTTAATCCTATTATATCCTGCTTCTTTTCCTCTTAAAACTTCTTTTTGAAGCTCAAGTTCTTTGCTTTTTTGAATGGTCACATCAATAATCTTTCCGCTAATATCCGATACGCTTTCACCAAGACTCATTAGAGATATGCTGTCAAGTCTTTGAAAATTCTCTCTTAAAAGCTCATAATCTATCGAATAATCTAACTTAAATCTTGACGCTACCGCATAGCTTACCGAGTCCCTTACAAACTTGGTAAAGGATATTCTATCCTCATCCGCTACTCTAAGTTCATTCATTAAGGTATCTATTTTTTCATCACCGTAGAGTCTGCTTAAAGAAAAGATGTTTTCAAGTGTGCTTTTACTTTCATCATAGCCCTCGCTTTTAATCATTTCCTTTAACACATCTTGATGGTTTTCTTTGTCAAACTTCCAAAGATTTACTTCGTTGACATCTCTGTTTCTTGAAACTGTCTGACCTATATCAAAAATATAGTCCACTTTTTTGAATGTGCCATAGTCCTCTAAAATGGGGATACCTTTCTGTCCTCGCATTACTGTTCGATTAAAACGTTCCCTCCAGTAGTCAAACTTGGCACAAGCTATTGCTTCAGGATTTTTATCATAGATACTTAATTGACTTCTAAAGTCATATCTTTGATTGTTTCCGACAACCTTTAAGAGCTTCAGATACTCTGCTTCACTATGAAGCACATCTTGTTTTATAAGCTCCAAAATGTTATGAAAATCATTTATTCGCATTTTTACCTCCTTCGTTTTTCCAAACAAAAAAAGGTGGTTAGATTTTACTCTAATCACCTTTAAATTCTATGTGCTGCAACTTACTGCAACTTAATTTTTCTGTTTTAACTTACTAAAAATCCTTAT
>OLOB01002199.1_pt1 | contig 11628 bp, 9 predicted proteins | sample 1671911 | NCBI WGS metagenome assembly OLOB01 (sample SAMEA3136625, study PRJEB25190) | human gut metagenome | biome: human gut; feature: human-associated habitat; material: faeces | place: Austria | collected 2013
ATATGCCGTTGAGCCTGTTTTTTCAAGCTGTTTTCTTCTTTTTTTCGCTTTCGGTAATGTCTGCTTGCTTGCTTTTTGGTTTACGCAGCGTTTGCCTGGTTGTCCTCTGCGTGTGCTGCTTATGCGCTCTTTTGTATACGTTTGCGTCAGTCACGGTTTGCCTTTGTGTTCCGGAAGGCTCCGGAGCCTTGTGTTCTCAAAAGGCGGAGAGAAAAAAGACGCACAAAAGGAAACGAGGCTCAGTTATAATAATCGGTCTCGTCGGTCAGCGCCATGGGCAGGCCGTTGTGGTAGACCGGCAGGGTCTGGAATTTGAAGCGGCTGGCCCGGTGCAGGGCGTCGATGCGCTCCTTGATGGCCGGGTCCACCACGCCACGGCGGACGTACTCGTTCACCGCGCGGTAGGGGAAGCCCAGATTGTCCTCGTCGGTCAGGCCGGTGAGGCCGTCGGACGGCGGCTTGATGAGGAACTTCTCCGGCAGGCCAAGCTGACGGCCCAGAGCGACGACCTCCTCGGTGGTGTACATCCCCAGGGGGGAGAAGGCGCCGGCGCTGTCGCCGTAGATGGTGCAGTAGCCCACCCAGTCCTCGCTGAGGTTGCTGGTGTTGATGACGATACCGCCCTCTACGGACTGGGCCACGGCATACAGGGTGGCCATGCGGACGCGGCTGGGCAGATTGACCTTTGTCTGGCGGCTGGGGGTCAGGCCCGCCTTCTCCATCTCGTTCAGCACGCCCTGAACAGCGTCGTGGATGTTGATGGTGTTGTGGGGCAGGTCCAGGTGCTGCACCAGTGCCTGGGAGTAGTCGATGTCCGGCTGGACGCCGTCGGGCATGAGGACGCCGAGGACGTTTTCGCGGCCATAGGCGGCCACAGCCAGGGCGGCCACGGTGGAGCTGTCCTTGCCGCCGGAGATGCCGATGACGGCGGTCTTGCCGTGGCAGGCATTCATCTGCTCGGCCATCCACTCCAGCAGGCCGGCCAGCTGTATCTGGGGGTTGAATTCCATGTGCGATACCTCCCGTTCCGAAGTTTTGATGTCCTATTGTACCGCGTCGGGGAGGATTTTGCAAGGGCTATCCCAGCAGGGCCGCTGCATCCTCCGGCGTCAGGCCGGGCTGGAGCGCCAGGGTGACGCCATAGCCGATGAGCCGGCCCAGCTCACGGACGCGGCGGTCGATGTCCTGGGGCGTGACAAACAACCCGGAGGGCGGGGCGTCCTCGTCGCCGCAGAGGGCCGCGCCGTCGATGACCGTGGGGACGCCCAGGGCGATGACCGGCACGCCAAGCGTCCGGGCGTTGACTGCCTTGCGGTGATTGCCTACGCCGCTGCCGGGGATCAGGCCCGTGTCCCCCAGCTGCACGGTGGCACACAGCCGGTGACGGCTGCGGGCGGCCAGCGCGTCGATGGCGATGACCACCGAGGGGTGCAGGCGGTCCGCCGCGCCGCGGATCAGCTCCAGCGTCTCCACCCCCGTGCGGGCCAGCACGCCGGTGGCCAGGGCCGCCACCGGCGTCAGCGCGCCGAACTGCCGGGGCATGGAACGGACCATGTGCCGCGTGACCAGCAGGTGCTCCAGCGCCGCCGCCCCCACGGCGTCGGGGGTCATGGCGTCGTTGCCCAGGCCCACCACCAGGGCGGGGCCGTCCGATGGCGGCGGCAGCAGGGCGCGGAGCTCGCGGCACAGGCAGAGGGCGGCCCGGCCGGTCAGCGCCTCCTGACGGGACAGGGCGGGGCGCAGGTCGATGGTGATATAGCGGCCCTCGGGCTTGCCGATGGCCCGGGCGCCCGCCGGGGTATGGACATGGATGCGGGTGACGGGACAGCCGCACAGCAGGCATTCGGACTTGGTGACGCCGGTGCCGGGGGCAAACATATCCCGGCCGGTGGGCAGCGCCTCCGCTGTTTCCACGGCCAGATCGGTACGCGAGAGGTTCATAGTAGTGGTCAACGCTCCCTTCTGAACACAAAATATTGTGGCTTTTGGGTAGCATGGCCGGTGAAATCGCTTTTATACAAAAACTGCCGCGGAAATTGCAAAAAAGTCTTGCATTTTTCAGGCAAAGATGCTAAAATATCATCCTGCGTGGAAGTGTTTATTTTCGCTGCACAAAAAATTCAAGTCGGGGAGGTGTTTGGTTTGCCGAATATCAAGTCTGCTAAGAAGCGTGTTCTGGTGGCAGAGACGAGAAATGCTCGCAACAAAGCCAATAAGTCCGCACTGAAGACTGCTATCAAGAAGTTCGAGGCTGCTGCCGTTGAAGGCAATCGCACCGAGGCCGAGGGCACTTACAAGGTGGCGGTCAAGGCGATCGACAAGGCTGCTGCAAAGGGTCTGCTGCACAAGAACAACGCGGCCCACAAGAAGAGCGCGCTGACGCTGAAGCTGAACAACATTGGCTAATGACCAAACGCAACGGACATCCGCAAGGGTGTCCGTTTTGGTTTATACGGGAAAAGGGACGGCGCCGCCGTCCCTTTTTTCATATCCCCTTATACTTGCGGCGCGTGGCCATTCCGCCGCGGATGTGCCGCTGGGAACGGTTTTCGTCCAGTATGGCCTTTACCTGTGTGTACAGCGCCCGGTCGCACAGGGCCAGGCGCTCGGACAGGTCCTTGTGTACGGTGGATTTGCTGACGCCGAACTTCTTGGCGGCGGCGCGGACGGTGGTCCGGTTCTCTATCATGTACAGGGCCAGCTCTTTGGCCCGCTGCTCCAGATCGTCTCGCATAACGCAACACTCCCATGCCGTTGTGCTCTATCTATATGGCGGAACGCGGGCGGATATGACAAAGGGAACGGACCGCACATCCTTAACGGACACTTAGCGGGCGGTGGGAGTATAATTTGGCATCATCCGGAGATGAAATGAGGCGAGTCTATGGATATCTGGAAGGAATTGCGGGACGAGGGCGTGGACAGCGGCCTGCTGGACGAGGTACGCCGCTTCCGGGAGGCCCACCCCCTGACGCCGGAGGCGCAGGAGCGCGTGCCTGTGCCGAAGTATCTCTACTACGGCAGGGAGGTATGGGAGAGCGCGGCGGCGGCACTGCTGTGCGGCGAGCACCTGCTGCTGGCGGGGCCGAAGGCCACCGGCAAGAACGTGCTGGCGGAGGACCTGGCGGCGCTGTTCGGACGGCCGGTGTGGGACGTGTCCATGTATGTGAACGTGGACGCGGCGGCCCTGATCGGCGCGGACACGCTGAAGGACGGGCAGGTGGTGTTCCGGGAGGGACCGGTGTGCGCCTGCGCGCGGCTGGGCGGCTTCGGCGTGCTGGACGAGGTGAACATGGCCAAGAACGAGGCGCTGGCCGTGCTGCACGCCACGCTGGACCACCGGCGCGTCATCGACGTGCCGGGGTATGAGCGCATACAGCTGGACGACGCGGCGCGGTTCATCGGCACCATGAACTACGGCTACGCCGGCACCCGTGAGCTGAACGAGGCGCTGGTGAGCCGGTTCGTGGTGGTGGATATGCCGGTGATCTCCGACGAGAATTTGCAGAAGCTGCTGCGCCGCAGCTTCCCCACCCTGAAGCGGGAGTGGGCCGAGCAGCTGACGGCGCTGTTCCGGGACCTGCGGACCAAGTGCGACAGCGGTGAGATATCCACCAAGGCGCTGGACCTGCGGGGACTGCTGGCGGCACTGCACCTGATCGAGAAGGGGATACCCTCCGGGCAGGCGCTGGACCTGGGCATCATCAACAAGGCCTTTGAGCCCTTTGAGCGCCAGCTGGTGGCGGACGCGGTGTGGGCGCGCCTGCCCAGGGACGCCACCCGGGACAAGCTGTTCGACTGATATGGACAGACAGGACAGAGAGACGCGCCGGGCGGAAAATCAGGTGTGGAACGGCTGGGGGGACTATGCCCGCAAGCCGGAGCTGCTGACCTTCGACCGGGCGGGGGATGCCGAGCTGTACGGCAATACGGTGCTGGGCCTGGCCTGCCGGTATTACGACTTTGACCGGTTCCGGCCGCTGCTGAACGAGTTTCACCGGTCGGCGCAGGAGGCACTGTACACGGACATATTCTTCCTGGTGCTGGAGGGGGCGGTGTTCGCCCGCGGCGCGGCGGAACGGCCGCTGCTGCCGGCGCTGCGGCGGGACTATGCCCGCCGGCTGCTGGCGCAGACGCCGGTGGCCGAGGGCATGAACGGGGACGCCGTGCGCCGTGCCTGGGCCTGCCGCGTGCTGGAACAGCCGGAGGACCCGGCCCTGTCGCCGTTGCTGGACGACATAGCCGCGCCGGGGGACAGCACGGAGGCGCAGCTGATCCAGCGGACGGAGCGCGTGCTGTACACCTGGTTCCGCCGCGCCCGCCGGGCCGCCGACGACCGCCAGTGGGCGGCGTGGGTAGGCCGAAAGCGGGACAAAAGCGGCGGCGTGCACTTTGTGCGGCCCAACGCCCTGCGGGCGCTGTCACACGCCGCGCCCGGCGGCAGCGGCGGCTTGCAGAAGCAGACGCTGTTCAGCTTTTTGCAGGGCCGGACGCCGGAGCCGATCCTGCGGCGGTATGTGGAGGACTGCTTCGGCGCGTCTATGCTGACGCCGGGGCAGCTCAGCGAGGCGGAGCGCACGCTGTGCACCGGTGTGCACAAGAACTGCCGGCTGCACTTTACCCGCGGCGAGCCGGTGGGCCGCGCGCCCGCGCCGGAGGCGGCCTGGGACGCGGCCCACTTCCGGCAGCAGCGGGAGAAGAACCGGGCGTATTATCAGGAGCATCTGGTGGAAAACAAGCTGGCCATCGCGCAGCTGACGCAGAAGCTGCAGAACACGCTGCTGCTGCGGGCGGAGGACGAGGGCGGTACGGGCCGCGCCGGGAGGCTGCGGCCGGAGCTGGCCTGGCGCGCCGGGGCGCTGGGGGACGAGCGGGTGTTTTCCCGCCGGTCGCCGCAGGAGCCGGGAGAGCTGTCCGTGGACCTGCTGCTGGACGGCTCGGCCTCGCAGAACCGGCAGCAGGAGAAGCTGGCCACACAGGCGTATCTCATCGCGGAGAGCCTGAGCCGGTGCCGCATCCCCGTGCGGGTGACGGCGTTCTGCTCCGTCAGCGGCTGCACGGTGCTGCGGGTGCTGCGGGACTATGACCATCCGGAGCAGAACGAGGGGGTATTCGACTATGTGGCCGCGGGGTGGAACCGGGACGGGCTGGCCCTGCGGGCCATGGGCTGGCTGCTGCGGCAGCGGCGCAGCGAGCAGTCGCTGCTGCTGGTGCTCTCGGACGCCAGCCCCAACGACGACCAGCGGATACCCAACGGCCTGGGCGGGTGGGCCTACACCGGGAAGCGCGGCGTGGACGACACGGCGGCGGAGGCCGCGGCCCTGCGGCTGCGGGGCGTGCTGCCGGTGTGTCTGTTCACCGGAAGCGACCGGGAGGTGCCGGACGCCCGGCGTATCTACGGACAGGCCATGGAGCGCCTGCCGGCCATCGGGTGGCTGGCAGACGCGGTGACGCGGCTGATCCGGGGCCAGCTGCGGCGGGGATAGGACAGAATGCGACACAAAACGACAGAAAGAGACACACCGAAGGGTGTGTCTCTTTCGCTGCTCAATACCAGGTGATGCCCTCCAGATCCTGTATCTGCACCCGCAGGTCCTCCAGCAGTGTCTCCGCGGCGGCGGACAGGGCGCGGCCCTTGGGCGTGACCAGGTAGAAGGTGCGCTCCGCCGGCGGGTGGGCCAGGCGCAGCACCTGTACGTTGCTGAACATCCGCAGATAGGGCTCGGTCGCGCCGGCGGGGATGATGCTCCAGCGCTTGCCGCAGGCGGGCAGGGTCTCGGCCAGCTGGGGCGTGTCGGCGTACAGCAGGGGGCGGGCGTCCACGCCGAACCAGTAGTCGTGCCACTGCTGTATCTCCGGCTGGCCGTAGATGAGTATCTCGTCCTGCACGTGCAGGGTGGTGGCCTCTACCGGTTCCGTCAGCGCCACCGTTTTGGGCACCACAAGGAAGAAGCCCTCGCGGAACAGGGGCTTGGCCTCGATCTGCAGATCGTAGTGCAATGCGCCGTCCACGATGGCCATGTCCGCGTCGCCCCGGGCCACGGCGGACACCGCCTGGTCCGTCCGCATGGACTCCACCCACAGGTTCACCGGCAGCTCACGCTCCAGAAACCGCTGGTACACCGGGGGCAGGATGTACTGGTTGGCGGTGTAGGCGGCGATGACGTGGAGAAACTCACGCTTTTCCGCGGCGGCGAAGGTCTGCGTCTCCGAAAGCAGGTTCTGCCACCGGCGGGCCAGAGGCAGGAAGTGCTGGCCCGCATCCGTCAGGGTGATGCGGCGCTGGCCCTTGCCACGGTGGAACAGGGGCGCGCCCACCTGGTCCTCCAGTGCCTTCAGCCGGGCGGACAGGGACGGCTGGGTGATGTACAGCGCCTCGGCAGCGGCGGTCATGGTGCCGTGGTCCAGCACGGCGAAAAAGGTCTCGATATCCTGGTTGGTCATAGGCGGCTCTCCAAATTATAGTTTATGCCTATATTATACAGTAGAATAATCAATTTTACAAGCACCAACCTTTGTGGTATGATTTGGCCACAATACAGAAAGGAGTTGTTCCCTATGACAAACACGAAAACCAAGACTTCCCCGGCAAAGGCGATCACCGCTGTTGTGATCGCGGTTATTCTGGCGTTCACGCTGGTGTGCCTGCTGACGGGGAACATCAACCCCGTGTGCCGTGTCACCGCCATGCTGATGCCGGTGTGGCTGGCCGCCGAGCTGCGCCTGCTGTGCACGCTGCTGTAACGGGGCACCGGCTGATTTTGCTGTTTTCTTCCCTTTTCTCTTTCTTATTTGCGAAAAACGCGGACGCAGGTGCGTCCGCGTTTTTCATCGTCCGGACGCGTAAAGACGGCGCAAAGAATACTACGAGCTCCGAACTATTTTCCTGAAAAAATCCTGTATTTGTAACGCTTTCGTGAATTCTGCGCCGTCCCGCTTGCAAGTCGGCGGCGGGGATGGTACACTTACACATTATTACAGTTTTACCCTGGGTGCGTGGGCGCTGCAGGCGGAAAAAGGAGGGACGGATATGGCCGGCTTCAGCGTGAAAAAACCGCTGACGATCTTTGTGACGGTGCTGGGCATTATCGTGCTGGGCGTGGTGGCGTATCTGAAAATGACACCGGATCTGCTGCCCAACATGGACTTTCCCTATGTCATCATCGTCACTTCTGATCCCGGCGCCAGCCCGGAGTCCATTGAGCAGTCCATCACCAGGCCGGTGGAGCAGGCCATGGCTACGCTGGATAAGATCAAGACCGTCACCTCCACCAGCCAGGACAGCGTATCCATGGTCATACTGGAGTTCGAGGACGGCGCCAATATGGATACCATCAGTGTGGACATCCAGCAGAAGATCTCCGTATTGCAGGGCAGTTGGGACGACACCGTCTCCGCCCCCTATGTGCTGAAGATCAATCCCTCCATGCTGCCGGTGATGGTGGCCGCCGTGTCCCGGGAGGACATGGACGTGTACGCGCTCAGCGATTTCGTCACCGGAGAGCTGTCCCCCAAGCTGGAGGGCGTGTCCGGCGTGGCCAGCATTTCGGTCAGCGGCGCCGTGACCCGGGAGGCCCATGTGATCCTGGACGAGGCCAAGCTGGACGCCCTGTCGGAGAAGCTGGCGGATGCGGTGCGTACCGAACTGAACAAGACGAAGCTGGATCTGCAGAAGGCCAAGGACCAGGTGGAAAAGGGGCAGGCACAGCTGGATGAGGCCAAGGAGGCCATTGCCGCCGGCGCGGCGGCCAAGGCGGGCGCGGCGGTGGATAAGCTGTACGAATATCTGAAGGAGGCCCGGGGCCAGATCCCGAAGCCAGACCCGGATCCGGATCCCGGTAAGCCGCCCATCACCGTGCCCGGGAAGGTGGAGCTGGAGCAGCTGAAAAAGACGCTGGAACGGCTGAACGCGACGCTGGATAAGCTGATGCAGGATCTGGAAAGCGGTGAGCTGAAGCGGGAGGTCACCAGTGAGGTCTATGACCTGACGCTCTCCCTGATCGACGGCATTACTCAGCTGACGGAGGCGCAGATACAGCTGGATGAGGCCATGACCCAGATCGAGGCCGGCATGGACCAGATCAACGAGGCGTACAAGTCCATCGCCGACCAGACGGACGTGGGCGGGATGCTGTCCATCTCCGCCGTCAGCCAGCTGCTGACGGCACAGAATTTCGCCATGCCTGCCGGGTACATTGAGGACGACAGCGGCGTGAAATACATGGTATCCGTGGGCGAGAACGTGTCCTCCCGCCAGGAGCTGGAGGATATGGTGCTGCTGGACCTGGGCATGGACGGCATCGAGCCGGTGACACTGGGCGACATCGCCACCGTGGTGGTCACGGACAACGCCGGGGAGCTGTACACCAAGGTCAACGGCGACAACGGCATTCTCATCACCTTTACCAAGCAGTCCAACTACGCCACGGCGGAGGTGTCCAATAACATCAGCGCACGGTTCGAGGAGCTGGAGGGCCAGTACGAGGGATTGTCCTTCGCGCCGCTGATGGACCAGGGCGACTATATCTACCTGATCGTGGAGACCATCACCTCGTCGCTGCTGTGGGGCGCGCTGTTCTCCGTGGTCATTCTGTACCTGTTCCTGCGGGATTGGCGGCCCACGGTCATCACGCTGGTATCTATCCCCGTCAGCGTGATCTTTGCCATCGTACTTATGTACTTCACCGGCGTGACCATCAACATGATCTCCCTGAGCGGTCTGGCCGTGGCGGTGGGTATGCTGGTGGATAACTCCGTGGTGGTCATTGAAAATATCTACCGCCTGCGGGCCAAGGGCGCCACCATCATTCAGGCGGCGGTGTCCGGCGCGGGCCAGGTGCTGGGCGCGGTGACGGCCTCTACCCTGACCACCGTGTGCGTGTTCGCGCCCATCGTGTTCGTAGAGGGCCTGACCCGCCAGCTGTTCACCGATCTGGCGCTGACCATCACCTACTCGCTGCTGGCCAGCCTGCTGGTGGCGCTGACACTGGTGCCGGCGATGGCCAGCGGTATGCTGCGCCGGCCCATGGTGCAGAAGCCGGGCCTGCTGGACAAGGTCTATCCCGCCTATCGGAAGGCCATCGCTTTTTCGCTGGACCACAAGGCCGGCGTGCTGCTGCTGTCGCTGGTGCTGCTGGTGACCAGTGCCGGCGCGTGCCTGCGCCGCGGCTTTACCTTTATGCCGGAGATGGATATGAACAACCTGTCCCTGACCATCACCATGCCGGAGGACACCTCTCGCGAGGAGGCGGTACGGCTGGCCGACGAGGTGCTGGAGCGGGTGATGACTGTGGACGACGTGCAGGACGCCGGCTTTATGATGGGCGGCGGCACCATGGGCGGCCTGAACATGGGCGGTGCCATGGGCGGCACCTCCGGCGGCAGCTATGACGTGGAGGGCTACATCACCATGCCGGAGGGGACCTTCGGCTCTGTGGCGGGGAAGGAGATCGAGACGCTGTGTGCCGACCTGCCCTGTGAGGTGACGGCCAGCGGCGTGATGAGCGGTATGATGAGCTATATGACCGGCAGCGGCGTGTCGCTGCAGGTGTTCGGCAGCGATATGACGGATCTGCAGAGCAGCGCCCGGACCATCGCCAAGAGGCTGGAGCAGGTGGAGGGCGTCGGTGAGGTCAGCGACGGGCTGGACGCCTCGGCCCCGGCGCTGCAGGTGACCATCGACCGGAAGGCGGCGGCGGAGAAGGGTCTGACCGTGGCCCAGGTGTATATGCAGATCGCCGCGGCGCTGCAGAGCAGCGCCAGCGTATCGGATGTGACGCTGGACAGCGAGGACATGGACCTGACCGTGGACGCGGCGGAGGGCAGCGTCCTCAAGCGGGAGAACCTGCTGGAGCTGGAGTTGTCGGCGGAGAGCAGCGCGTCCTCCGCCATGACTGGCAGCGCCTCGGGCATGACCGGCAGCAGCGCCGCGGGGCAGCTGACCGGCGGCAGTGAGGAGGACAAGACCTTCAAGCTGGGCGATGTGGCCACCGTGACGGAGACGGTGTCCATGAACACCATCTCCCGTGACCAGCAGCGCCGGTGCGTTACCGTGACCGCCGCCATCGCCGATGGCTACAACGTCACCCACGTGACCTCCGCGGCGCAGCAGGCCGTCAGCGGTCTGACACTGCCGGAGGGCGTCACCGCGGAATTCAACGGAGAGAACGAGCAGATCATGGAGGCCATGAGCCAGCTGCTGCTGATGCTGCTGCTGGGCGTGGTGCTGGTGTACTTCATCATGGTGGCACAGTTCCAGTCGCTGAAGTCCCCGTTCATCGTCATGTTTACCATCCCGCTGGCCTTTACCGGCGGCTTCCTGGCCCTGCTGATCGCGGGGATCGAGGTATCTGTCATCAGCCTGATCGGCTTTGTGATGCTGGTGGGCATCATCGTCAACAACGGTATCGTGCTGGTGGATTACATCAACCAGCAGCGGCTGTCCGGCATGGAGCGCCGGGAGGCGATCATCGACGCGGGCGTGACCCGCCTGCGGCCGATCCTGATGACCAGTCTGACCACGATTTTGGGCCTGATCGTCACCGCCACGGCGAAAAATGCCGGTACGGCGCTGATGCAGCCCATCGCCGTGGTCTGTATCGGCGGACTGCTGTACGCCACGCTGATGACGCTGTTCGTGGTGCCCTGTATGTACGACATGATGAACAAGAAGGACATGCAGAAGGTGGACGAGAGCGAATTGCAGATCGTGGATATGTGAGCAAAAAAAGAAAGCCCCGCGGGGCTTTCTTTTTTTGCGCTTAATAGGCCAGCTTCTCGGCCAGATAGGCCTTCAGCTCACTGATGGGGATACGCACCTGCTCCATGGTGTCGCGCTCGCGGACGGTGACGCAGTTGTCGCCCTCATGCTCGGCATCGCCCACGGTGTCGAAGTCCACAGTGATGCAGAAGGGCGTGCCCACCTCGTCCTCGCGGCGGTAGCGCTTGCCGATGGAGCCGGTCTCGTCGAAGTCCAGCATCCACTCCTTGGACAGGTCCTCGTAGATCTTGCGGGCGGGCTCGGAGAGCTTCTTGCTCAGGGGCAGGATGGCGGCCTTGTAGGGCGCCAGGGCCGGGTGCAGGTGCAGCACCACGCGGACGTCGTTCTTCTCCGCGTCCACGACCTCCTCGTCGTAGGCGTCCACCAGCACGGCCAGGACGCTGCGCTCCACGCCCAGGGACGGCTCGACCACGTAGGGGATGTAGCGCTCGTTGGTCTCGGGGTCGAAGTAGGTCAGGTCCTTGCCGGACACGGTCTGGTGCTGGGTCAGGTCGTAGTCGGTGCGGTCGGCCACGCCCCACAGCTCGCCCCAGCCGAAGGGGAACAGGAACTCGAAGTCCGTGGTGGCCTTGGAGTAGAAGCACAGCTCCTCGGGGTCGTGGTCACGCAGGCGGAGGTTCTCGTCCTTCAATCCGATGCCCAGCAGCCAGTTGTGGCAGAAGGTGCGCCAGTAGTTGAACCACTCCAGATCGGTGCCAGGCTTGCAGAAGAACTCCAGCTCCATCTGCTCGAACTCGCGGACGCGGAAGATGAAGTTGCCCGGCGTGATCTCGTTGCGGAAGGACTTGCCGATCTGGCAGACGCCGAAGGGCAGCTTGCGGCGGGTGGTGCGCTGGATGTTGGCAAAG
>OLOB01002200.1_pt1 | contig 11624 bp, 12 predicted proteins | sample 1671911 | NCBI WGS metagenome assembly OLOB01 (sample SAMEA3136625, study PRJEB25190) | human gut metagenome | biome: human gut; feature: human-associated habitat; material: faeces | place: Austria | collected 2013
AAAACAGCAATAGATGAAGGAATTTATCCAAGTGATCAATTGCATCGTATTTCAATTGGTAAAAGTTATGGACGTGTTTCTAATAAAAATTTTATTGAAAACCTTGCTAGAGAATATCATTTAGATTTAAGTGATAAACAAGGTCTAAAGTATCCTGCAAATTTTGATGTTGTTCACCAAATATTAACAGTTAATCTATAAGGGAGGGATAGATCATGATGTTATGGATATGGCTAGGCGTTATCATTGTAACTGCTATTATTGAATTAGTTACAATCGATTTAGTAAGCATCTGGTTTACACTTGGTGGAATCGGTGCCTTAATTGCCTATGCTTTAGGTTTAAATCAAACCATTCAAATTATTATCTTTATCATTTTAAGTGTTATTTGTATTGGCATCAGCAGACCTCTTGCTAAGAAATACTTAAGAACACAAACAGTCAGTACAAACTATGATCGTGTTATTGGTCAACATGGACTTGTTTTAAAAAGAATTGATGCTGATACAAGAGGAGAAGTTAAGGTGCTTTCTATGGAATGGACCGCTTCTAGTGTAGATAATTCTACTTTAGAAGAAGGAGATTATTGTGAAATTCTTGCTGTAGAAGGTGCTCATCTTGTGGTTAAAAAAATTAATAAATAAAGGAGAAAGAAAATGAGTATTATTGGTTTAATTTTAATTATCATTGTTTTAATTATTATTGTCAGTGTTATTGCATTTGCAATTCGTATTGTTCCTCAATCAAAAGCTTATGTTGTAGAAAGAATCGGTGCTTATAATCGTACTTGTAGTGTTGGACTTCATATTTTAGTTCCATTTTTAGATCGTGTTGCTAATAAGGTTTCTTTAAAGGAACAAGTTGTAGACTTTGCGCCTCAACCTGTTATTACTAAAGATAATGTTACAATGCAAATTGATACAGTTGTTTATTTTCAAATAACGGATCCTAAACTTTATACTTATGGAGTTGAAAATCCAGTAAATGCTATTGAAAATCTAACAGCAACTACACTTCGTAATATCATTGGTGAACTTGAACTTGATCAAACTTTGACAAGTCGTGATATTATTAATTCTAAAATGCGTTCTATTCTTGATGAGGCAACAGATCCTTGGGGAATTAAAGTAAATCGTGTTGAAGTTAAAGATATTACACCTCCTGCAGACATTCGTGATGCAATGGAAAAACAAATGAATGCAGAGAGAAATAAAAGAGCTGCAATTTTACAAGCTGAAGGTGAAAAACAAGCTGCTATAACACTTGCAGAAGGTCAAAAACAAGCTGCTATATTACAAGCTGAAGCTGATAAAGAAGCTCAAATAAGAAGAGCTGCCGGTGAAGCTGAAGCAATTCGTGAAGTTGCTGTTGCAAAAGCTCAAGAAATTCAAATGATTTATGAATCAATTAAGAAATCTAACCCAGATGATAAATTAATTCAATTAAAATCATTAGAAGCTTTACAAGAAATTGCAAAAGGAGATGCTAACAAAGTATTTATTCCTTTCGAAGCAACAAATGCTTTATCTAGCCTAGGAGCTTTAAAAGAAGTTGTTAAAGATAAATAATTCATTTCAGATGTGCTAAAATTAAGCACATCTTTTTTTATTTTTGCCTCGATTTTCATTGACAAAACTCCCCTTTTGTTATATTATCTATTCATAATTAATTTAAATTTTTAGGAGGTTTTTATGTTTAAATTTAAAAAGTTTTTTTTATGTTTGGTTCTAGCAATACTTCTTCTTTCATCTGCTGTATTTGCAACAGATAATACAGTTTTGCCTACTGCACCTGTAGCTGATGAAGAAAAAACAACAGAGAAATTCCAAACAATTAATGAAGACAAATACGTTTATGGCTCTGAATCATTCTCTTTAAGTGATGTAGTTAATGGAAATGTTTTTGCTTCTACAACAACTAAGTTTGTTACAAACCCAAGAATTGGTGGCGGTATAATTTCAGGTAATTTATTTGCGCTTTCAAATGATGTTGTTATTGAGTCTGATGTTGTTTACTCAAATGAAAAGGATAAAAAAGGCAATTACATGATTTCATCAACTAATTCAAAATCTATCATTTATGGAAATGTTTATGTCTTAGCAAATAGCTTTACTTTACAAGCAGAATCTGAAATCCATGGAGATTTATATGTTCTTGCTTCAAATGTAAATATTGAACAAAACTCAGTTATTGAAGGTAACGTTTTCCTTAGTTCTTCAAATGTAACTTTAAATGGGCAAGTTAAAGGTTCTGTGTATGCTACAGCACAAGATTTTAATATGAATTACTATTCTTATATTGAAAGAGATTTATATTTAAATGCAAACAAATCAAACCTTTCAGGTTTAGTTTATAGAAATGCTTTCATTACTGCTGGAGAATCTTTAGTAACAGATTCTGATTTTAAAGTTAATGAAAATCTTACTGTAAATAGTGCTGACAGCTTTACATTCTCAGGTAAAGTTAACGGAAATGCAAATATTAATGCAAAAGATTTGAAGTTTAAAAATGATAATGATGAAATTTGTGTTATTTACGGTGATTTAAAATATGGAACAAAGTCAGAAGTAACTATCCCTGATAAAGTTGTTACAGGTAAAGTTGAAGTTACTGATTTTGTTGAGCATAATGAAAATAAAGTAACATTTTCAAAACTAGTAATTGGTTTATTTACATTACTTGTTTATGTTTTTGCTGTAGTATTCTTAGCAAAACGCTATGCTCCAAATGCTATAGAGAAGCTTCCAAGTATTACAGTTTCTCATACATTTATTAATTTAGGTATAGGACTTGCTTCATTCTTTATAATGTTTGTTTTATTTGTTCTTCTATGTATATCAGGAATTGGAGTATCTTTAGCGTTTGCATTTGTTGCAGTATTCTTATTTGTATGTGCAATTGCTTTACCTCTATTCTTAAATAACATTGTAAATACATTGAAATTCAAAGCAAATCCTTATGTTAAATTATTAGCTGTAACTGGTATATTATATTTAATTAGTATAATTCCTGTATTTGGCTCTGCTGTAATGTTTGTGGTTATGTTCATTTCAATTGGAGAAGTCTTATTTACAGTACTTAATAGAAAAGCAAATAAATAAAATAAGTAGTTTTCCACAGGTCAACCTGTGGAAAACTACTATTTTTTTAACTCTTTTATAGATTTTGCATAGTCTTCTGAATTTATTATATAACTTCCTGCAACTACGATATCAACTCCAGCTTCCTTAAGTTCCTTCACATTTTCTCCGTTTATTCCTCCATCTGCTTCTATATATGTTTCTAAATTGTTTTGATACAAATATTCTTTTAATTTGCTTATTTTCTTTATTGTTTTTGAAATTAGTTTTTGTCCTCCTTTTCCAGGTTCAACTGTCATAACTAGTAGTAAACTTATGTATGGTAAAAATTCATATATTTCTTCGACCTTTGTATCGGGTTTTATTGCTAAACCACATTGAGTTCCATTTTGCTTTATGTATTCTATTGTTTCCTTTAATTGCTTTTTATCATTAAAAACTTCATAATGAATTGTGATAAAATGTGGACTTAGTGCAATATATTGGTCTATATAGTCTTTTGTATCCTCCACCATTAAGTGAATATCTAATGGTATGTTAGACATTTGTTTTATACTACTTGCATAGCCATACATAAGAACTGATGTATCATTTCCGTACAAATTTACCATCCATAACATCTATGTGGTAATAATCTGTTTTTGCAACTTCTAAATCGTAAAAAGCCTTCATAGCTTCTTTTTCGTCAACATTTAAAATTGAGGTTGAAACTTCTATCATAACATCTCCCCCTTTTGTTTTCTTTATTGTATATTTTATAAAAGAAAATGTCAATGCTTTTTACAAGTTTTTTTGCACAATTGCAACTATATCTGTTATATAATCACTTATTGCTGGTATATTTAACTTTATTATTTTTTGTAAGATGTATACGATTATAGCAGATATTATGCTAAACCCTATTCCCATTCCTACTCCTTTTGCCATTCCTGCTATGAAATTTCTTTTTATTATTTCCTTTTTATTTCTCATAAAAAAACACCCATTTATATTTTGGGTGTTTTTTTCGTTTTTATTCCGTTACTTGTTCTATTTGACTTGCCTTTTCTTTTTTAGCCTCTTCGTTTAATTTTTCAAGTTGATTTATTAATGATTGTAATTTTTCTATGTCTTGCCCAATTAGTGACCAATCATTGCTTTTATTTGATTCTGTTAGATTATTGTTAGCCTTTATTATTTCTTCTATCAAATCGTCTATGTTATCTGTTTCTATCTTTATGCTTACTGCTTCTTGTGATAGAAGATTTACCAATGCCTTTTCTAATGTGTTTCCTATTGCAACTTTGTTTCCTGATGCCACAATTACTTTTTTTAGTATTGGTGCTGTTTTGTTTTCATTTTGAAGGACTTGGAATATTGGTTCTACGTATAGAAGTGTATTGTTTACTGGTATTACTATAATGTTTTTCTCTATTTTAGTTCCTGTAACTTCTATTGATTTTAGTTCTGCTGAAATTTTTTCATCTTGCTCTACTAGTGTATCTAGCTGTAATGTTCCAAGTATGGCTGTATCTTTGTTGAACTTGTATAATTTTAATGTTTTTTTACCATTTCCATCATATGAACCTACCAAATATGCATTTATATTTTGTTTTTCATTTATTGTATATGGTAAAACTAGTCCTAATATTGTTTCGCTGTTATCCACTGTTTTTACTGCTGTATAATATGGTTTAATATCAGTTCCTACAAGTGTTGTAACCTTACTGGTGTTTTCCTTTGCTGTGTTCCAAACATCATCTGATCTAAATAGTACTTCTGGTTGTACTTGATGATATTGTTTCAAAACATCTGCTTGAATACTATAAAGGTATTCTGGGTAAACAAAATGCTTTGCAATATCTTCTGGAATTTCTGCATTTATGTCTTCAAATAAACTTGGATACATCTTCCAATATGACATTATTATTGGGTCTGATTTATCTGTTATATAGAACTTCATTGTTCCATCAAAACTGTCTATTAATATTTTAGCTGAATTTCTTATATAATTGATTTTCTTTATTGTTCCATTTTCTTGTGGTAGGTTTGTAATTTGTGAATATGGGTAGCTATTTGATGTTGTATATGCATCTATTACCCATACAAGCCTTCCCTCGTCTGTTATTACCATATATGGATTTTTATCGTATTCCAAATATGGCATTACTTTTTTTACTCTTTCTAGTATATTTCTTTTTATTATTATATTGCTATCATTTGATATATTTTTTGAAAATGCTAGTTTTATATTTCCCTCTTTTATACCAAGTACTAATCTATCAAAAAATCCTAGTGTTACTCCCGCTTCTCCGTTATATGTATTATAGCTACTTTTTGTGCTAGATATTGGGTAATCGTATTCTGTATTATCTTTACTATTTATTGCAATTGCATCATTTGTTTGAAGTCCAAAATATATTCTAGGCTCTGTGATTTTTACAGCTTGATTGTCATCATTAAATGAACTTTGTAAATACTTTAATGTCCCGGTTTTCATTTGTAGTTGATGCTGATGTTATAATTGCTCCGTATCCATGTGTATATTCATATGTTTTATTACTGTATGTTCTTGTTTCATTACTCTTAATTTCTCTTGGACTTACATATACTAAACTGCTCTTTCCATCAATATTATATAGTCCTATTCCTGTTGAATTATATGTATAATATCCTAAATTTGTTTGATATTCTTCTAAGTGTGATAGCACTCTTGTTTTGTTGAATATGTTTATGTTTTCTATTACTTCTGAATTTTCTTTAATATCATCTGCTGTTATTGTTCCTGTACTTTGTAAGTCTATTTCATCTATATCAATGTCATATGCCTTTTTAGTAAATTCAACATTTTTACTTATATATTGTTTTTGTTTATCTAATTCATTGTTATTTACGTAGGTAACATCTGCTATAAGTATTACACCAAATAAAACTACTAAATATATTGGTATTTCTAATATTTTATAACATGCTTTTCTAAATTCGCCTTTTTTACATTTTCTTATTGCACGAATTCCACATATTACTATAAATGCTGAGAATATAATGTATCCCCATTTTTTTATAGTTACATCTATAAAACCTGCCCCATATAGAGTTGTTCCATTTCCTGTTTGTGTGAATTTGCCAAGTACTATATCTTGTACCATAAGTATTGAAAGTGCTGCTAGGGCTAATAGTATAAAGAATATTGTTGCTACTATTTGCTTTATAAAAGTATTTGTTTTTAATGTTTCCATGTTAATTCCTTGGTTAAAGAATTTATGGAAGCATATAACATAATAAAATATTATATATACACACATTACTGCCATTACAACTATAAAGCTATAAAGCACTGCTTCTATAAATGGTTTTTGGAATATGTAGTAACCTATATCTAAGTTAAATACTGGCTCTGTTTCCCAAAATGGTGTGTGGTTAAAAGCAAGTATTGCTTTTTCTGTAATTATGTTTGAAAATAATATTCCTGCAATAGTTGCAAATGCAAAAGATATTGATTTATTAGGAAGTTTTGGCATTTCTTTTTTATCTTCTTCAAAGAACTTCCTTAAACCTTTTTTTATAAAAGCTGTTGTTACATATGTAAGTAAATAAATTATAGCCAAACTAATTAAGAATACATATATTCTTTGCATTAAGTTGTGTTTAAAAATTTCTACATATTTTGAGCCAATTCCAAGTATTTGTAAGTATTCGCCTCTAACATTTATATAACTATATATGGCAAATACTATTATAAATAATGTTACAAATATTACTCTTTTTTTTACTCTTTTCATTAAAGACCTCCATCTAAATAATTGCATCTACAAAATCTTTTGAGTTAAAGACCTCCATGTCATCTATTTTTTCACCTACACCAACGAATTTTACTGGTATAGAATTTTCATTTACAATTCCTATAACAACTCCACCTTTTGCAGTTCCATCAAGCTTTGTAAGTACTAGTCCTGTAATTGGAACAACTTCTTTAAAGGCTTTTACTTGTATAATTGCATTTTGTCCTGTTGTGCTATCTATTACCATTAATGTTTCTTTTTCTGCATCTGGTAATTCTTTTTCTATTACTTTACCTATTTTTAATAGCTCGTCCATTAAGTATTTTTTTGTGTGTAATCTTCCTGCTGTATCACATATTAATACATCTGCATTTTTTTCTTTTGTAATTTTTATTGCATCATAAACTACAGATGCTGGGTCTGATCCCTCATTTTTTTTCACTATATCCACATCTGCACGCTTTGCCCATATCTCTAACTGTTCAACTGCTGCTGCTCTAAATGTATCTGCTGCTGCAACTACAACTTTCTTTCCTTGTTTTCTAAGGTTATTAGCTATTTTTCCAATTGATGTTGTTTTACCAACTCCATTTACACCAACAACTAGAATTACTGCTGGTTTGGTTTTTAGTTCTAGCCCATTTGGTACTTTGTCTAATATTTTTTGCATTTCTTCTTTTAATGCATTTTTAACACCTTGTTCATCTGTAATTTTTTCTAGCTTAATTCTATTTCTTAATTTAGAAATTATTTCTGTTGCTGTTTCAACTCCTATATCAGACATTATTAAAATTTCTTCTAATTCTTCTAGTAAGTCTTCATCTACTTTTCTAAAATTGCTAAAAACGCTGTTTATTTTATCATTTAGGGAATCACGTGTTTTTCCTAAACCTTGTTTTAATTTGTCAAAAAATCCCATTTTATTCTCCTTTTATTGTTTTTTGGGGCGTATGCTATACGCCCCTTAAATTATGTTTTTATATATTTCTAAGGAATGTTTTTTGTTGTTTCTGAATTCAAGTTCATGTCTACTGTTTTCTTTGTGCTTCCATCAATTATAACTTTTATTCTAACTGTTCCTTCTCCATCAAAGTTTACTTGAAGAGCTTTTTCATCTTCACTTACTTCTTGTTCTGTTACTTGTTCATCATTAACAGTTACTTTAATTTTTACTTTTTCTGGTGGTATTAAAACATCTTTATATTTTGTTTTTCCATCTTCGTCTTTTCCATCTTCAACTTTTTTGTATTTTGGTGTATATCCTGTAAGTTCTGCTACGTCAATGTTTATTGTACCTTGTGTAATTTTTTGATATTCATTTATTGTTATTGAAATTTCTGTGTTTTTATCTACCATGCTTTTTGGAGATATGTTTTGTTCAACAACACCTGTTCCTTTGCTTGAGTCTTTTATTTTATCAGTTCTTATCCATTTTAATTTTGCTTCTGTAATTTTTGCTTTTGCTTCATCTTCTGAAAGTCCTTTTAAATCTGGAACTTCTACTTTCTCTATTCCTAAACTTACTTTTAATTTAATTTTTGTTCCTGCAAGAACTTCTTCACCTTCTTGTTTATCTTGTTCTATTACTATACCTGGTTCAACATCATCACTATTTACTTCTTCTATTTCCATCTCTAAGCCCAAGTCTTTTAGTTCTTTTCTTGCTTCATCTTTAGTTTTACCAACAAGTTTTGTAACTTTTACTATTTCTTGCCCCTTACTTACAACTACATTTACTGTGCTTCCCTCTTTTACTGTAAAGTTTGGTTGATATTTTGGGTCTTGTGAAATAATTTTTCCTTCTTCTATTTGAACATCATATTTTTCTTCTGATACATTCAAATTCAATTTTACTTCTTCTGCTTTGGCTTTTGCTTTATCTAGTGTTAAGTTTGTAAAGTTTGGTAGTAATATGTCTTTTGGTTTTCCTGAATTTAGTACTCCTAATGTTATTCCTATGCTTGCTATAAATACTATTAGGAAAATTGCTACTATTAATGCTATTTTTACACCTTTGTGTTCTTCTAAATATTTTTTAATCAGGCGGTATTGCAGCCAGTTCTGGCAAACCTGTCCTGTCTCGCCGTAGGTCACGAGTTCGTAGGGATAGAGGGCAACGTCGAAGTCGAGGTTGTTGTCAATCATCACCTGGAAGGCCTTGCCTTCGATGCACTTGCCTTTATACTCGTCGATAGGCTTGCCCTTGATGCGGCCTTCGGGACGCCAGCGGTAAGCGTAGATACGACCGCGGGTGCGCAGTTCTTCGAGGAACTCGGGCGCCACTTTCTCGTGGAGCTCTTCGGGGAGGTAACGCAGGGCGTTTTTCAGAGCTGTAACGGTTTTTTCGGGAGTGAGGGTGTAGCCGCGGTCGGGAGCACGGCGGATACCTTCGCAGAAAGCCGGCATTTCCGGAAGTTCGGCCGACAGAAGTATTCTTTTATCGTTCATGGTTAACTGTTCAATTCGGGCGTTTCGGGCGCCCCGTTTATTTTTGTGCAAAGATAGCTACAAATTCTTGAATCGGCAAAAAAAATCACCATAACCCCGCATAAATGAGTTTTTTTAATCTGAAACAACTGTGCGGAAGCGGGTTATGGCAGCCGGAGCGCCGCAGATGAACCGGATGTGATTAATGTTATTTATGTGATTGATGTAACGGTTGAAGTTTAATATAAGGCGTTTGATGTGTTTTTTGTTTCTGATTTTTAGTAAAATTGCTTTAAATTGGAAATGAAATTGGTCGGGTGAGGCCTGTGGGTACGGGTTTGAGAGGTAAAAAGAGACGCCGCGTCTGGGCTGGGAGGCGGCGTCGGTAGTGGTTTTTCGTTTGTTTGCGGGTGCTATTTGTTTGCCGGTGTGTTATTCGTATGAGGCTATGAAGTTTACATTGTATTGTTCTATCTTGCTGAGGCGCACTTCGTTGTAACGGGGATGATACCATGTGAACTGGGAGAAGTACTCACGCAGGTCGCGTGATTTGAATTTGCGTCCGTGCATGGCGTATATGGCGTTACGCATTATGCGCAGATCCCATGACGAACAACCGTAAAGGTCGGATGCCGTCACGTATCGGTAGCTGAGCCATTCGAAGGGATTGTAGGACGTTTTGCTGCTTGAGGATTGAGTCTGAGTGGCGACAGTAGAGTCTGTTGCATTCATGCTGGGGCTTGATGCGCCGACGAGCAGGAGCAGTGTTGCTGCGGAAAAGAGAATCTTTTTCATAATATAGGTTGGCTATATAGGGTTAATGAAGTTGTTATCAACGGGTTAGGTGCCCGGGTGTGGATAAACCGGAGAATAGTTGTTCCGGTACGCTGCAAATTTAGTAAATATTTTTAACACGTGCAAATTCTTTTTGTTCTATTTCCGACATTTGTCCACACTGAGGATAAAACCGCAGTCCGCCGGTTCCCGTGAAAGGGACGGCGGACTGCTATGAGGGTTATGTGTTGCAGGTTTATTTGAAAAGGTACTGCGATGAGATTGACTGGTTGTTGTGGATGCGGCGGATGCTGTCGGCGAAGAGTTTCGCTACTGGGAGGATAACGGCCTTTGAGTCGTCGCGTCCGTAGGGGATTGAGTTAGTGAAGATAATCTCGGTGAGTCCGCAGGCGTTGACGCGTTCGGTGGCGGGGTCGCTCATCACGGCGTGAGAGCAGAGGGCGCGTACGCTCTTTGCACCGAACGAGAGGAGCAGGTCGGCGGCTTTGGTGATGGTGCCTGCTGTGTCCACTATGTCGTCGACGAGGATTACGTTCTTGCCCTCGACGTCGCCGATAACGGTCATATTCTCCACGACGTTGGCTTTGGCGCGCTGTTTGTGGCAGAGCACCAGGGGCACGTCGAAGTATTTTGCGTAGCTGTTGGCACGTTTGGCACCGCCGACGTCGGGCGAGGCTATGACCATGTCTTTGAGGTGGAGGCTCTCGATGAAGGGGATGAAGATAGACGATGCATAGAGATGGTCGACGGGGACATCGAAGAATCCCTGGATTTGGTCGGCGTGGAGGTCCATGGTGATGAGACGGTCTATTCCGGCCACACTAAGCAGGTCGGCAACCAGCTTGGCGGCGATGGAGACACGCGGTTTGTCCTTGCGGTCCTGGCGGGCCCAGCCGAAGTAAGGGATTACTGCAACGATGGTGGCGGCGGAAGCGCGCTTGGCGGCGTCGATCATCAGCAGCAACTCCATCAGGTTGTCGCTGTTGGGGAAGGTGGACTGCACGAGATAAACTTCGGCGCCGCGGATCGACTCGTCGAAGCATACTTCAAACTCGCCGTCGGCAAAGCGTTCGATGTTCATTTTTCCGAGTTCTATTCCGAGCTCTTTGCAGATAGATTCTCCAAGGTAGAGGCTTTTGGTGCCGGCGAAAACCTTGATGGGGGGTAAGGAATTGCTCATGGGTTTTGGTTTTATATTTTGTGTTTATGAATTTGATTTAGGGTTGTTCGGATTTTTGGAAATTTCTTTTGGCGGAAGGGCCACTTTGAGCACCACGGCATCGTGTGCACCCACCGTGACGGCTGAGGGGAGATTGCGGCCCAGCGTCAGCGTCCGCTTTTCTCCGGTCAGCAACTCGCTGACTTTCAGTGTGCCTTCGGGCAGACCGACCATCGAGAAGGCCAGGTCGGGGACGTTCACCTTGGCGCGGGCGTCGTCTTCGCCGAAGTTTGCCACTATGAGGAGCGCCTCGTCTGCGGTGTAGCGCAGGAATGCAAAGAGGTGGTGCGGGTCGAAGTCGGGGTTTTGCAGGTTCACGTACATGAGGTCGAAGAACTCGCC
>OLOB01002204.1_pt1 | contig 11612 bp, 10 predicted proteins | sample 1671911 | NCBI WGS metagenome assembly OLOB01 (sample SAMEA3136625, study PRJEB25190) | human gut metagenome | biome: human gut; feature: human-associated habitat; material: faeces | place: Austria | collected 2013
GTTCAGAATGTGTGGCAGAAGACATTCCATTCTTCCTTGAAATCTTGGCTTATGATGAAGGAATTGCAGATGCAACCTCTGCTGAATATGCGAAATTGAAACCTCGTAAGGTGATTGAGGCTATGAAAGTCTTCTCAGATCCTCGTTTCAATATCGATGTCTTGAAAGTGGAGGTTCCAGTTAATGTGAACTTCGTGGAAGGATTTGGAGAAGGAGAAGTTGTCTATAGTCGTGAAGAAGCAGCTGCTTTCTTCAAAGAACAAGAAGAAGCAACCAACCTTCCATACATCTACCTCAGTGCTGGTGTATCAGCAAAACTCTTCCAAGAAACTTTGGAATTTGCTCATGCATCAGGTGCTAACTTCAACGGTGTCCTTTGTGGACGTGCGACATGGGCAGGTTCAGTAGAAGCTTACATCAAAGATGGAGAAGCAGCTGCTCGTGAATGGCTTCGTACAGAAGGGCGTCAAAATATTGAAGAATTGAACGCAGTCTTGGATAAAGTAGCAACACCTTGGACAGAACGCGTATAAGATTCAATGATGATTGCCTCCTAAAGCAACAGTTAGAGAGTGGGACAGTAATCGGTCATTCGGTAGAATTCGATTTCGTCGTCCCACCTCCGCACAGTTGAGTAGGGCTGTAAAAGCTGATGAAATCAGCGTAGTAGAGCCCACTCAACCACTGCGTCTTGCTCGACAATCCAAAGATGATTGAGAGGCTAGGACTTTTATCCCAGCCTCTTCATTATTTCAAGGTCTTGTTTATTTTTTATAAAAAAATGTTTAAAAATTTTCGCTGTAAGGGTTTACAAAACAAAAAGTTTATGATAGAATAAGTTTATAAGTTGAATAGCAGTGAGCGTTACTAAGTTAGATTAGGCGTGACCACAAGTAGACTGAACAATTAGTGTATGCTAGTTTTTTCAGTTGCTTCGTGGTCATTTTTATTTGCTTTTAACAAATTTTACAAAGGAGAGCCTCATGTATCGTATTATCCATCCAATGAACAATAATGTTGCTTTGGTTCAAAATGAACTACAACAAGAGTTGATTGTTATTGGGAGTGGGATTGCATTTGGGAAAAAGAAAAATGATCTAGTAGCTGATGATAAGGTCGAAAAAGTATTTCGTTTAAACACGGATGAGTCAAGAGAAAACTTTATGGCCCTTCTAAAGAATGTTCCTCTTGATTTCATTACAACCACTTATGAAGTGATTGATACCTTGTCTAAGAAATATGCCTATCCTGTTCAAGAATATATCTATGTGACATTAACAGATCACATCTTTTGTTCTTACCAGGCAGTTCAACAGGGAAGATATAAATACAGTGACCTTCCTGATGTGTCTGCTATGCATCCGATTCCCTATAAAATCGCAAAAGAAGCGATTGAGATCTTTCGAAAGCGGCTCTTGGATCAATTTCCTGACGATGAAGTGAATCGCATCGCTTATCATTTCATTAATGCACAAGGGGAAATGATTCATGAGCAAGATCCAGATGTTCAGGACCGACAAGTTATTTTGAAAGCTGTAGAAGAAAAACTAGCTCAAAATGGATTGAAACGGAAAGAAGAAAACAGTCATTTCTATGATCGCTTTATGATCCATCTCAATTATTTCCTAGATTCGCTAGATAAGGGAAGAGAAGATCCAGAAGGTTTGAGCGAGATGGAACAACTGATTCAGCTAAGTTATCCAAAGGCTTATGAGATTAGTCATCAAATCTACCAAACCATCGCTGAACAGACAGGAGCCAAGATATCTCCTAATGAAAAAGTCTATTTAGCCCTTCATATTCAACGTCTATTATAAAAATTTTCAAAAGGTATCATAAGGAGGAACCAACATGAATAAAGAAGAAGTCCAATTACTTGGGTTTGAAATTGTCGCTTATGCCGGTGACGCTCGATCAAAATTAGTGGAAGCCTTAAAAGCTGCTGAAAATGGTGATTTTGCTAAAGCAGAATCCTTAGTAGAAGAAGCGGGGTCTTGTATCGCTGAGGCTCACAAATCTCAAACGACCATGCTAGCGCATGAAGCAGCAGGAGAAGAAATCCCCTATAGCATTACCATGATGCATGGTCAAGACCATCTCATGACAACGATCCTATTAAAAGACGTGATTCACCATCTGATTGAACTATATAAAAGAGGAGCGAAATAATGAATAAACTGATTGAACTGATTGAAAAAGGGAAACCTTTCTTTGAAAAGATTTCTCGAAACAAATATTTGCGAGCGATTCGGGATGGCTTTATTGCAGGGATGCCTGTTATCCTTTTCTCATCTATCTTCATCCTAATTGCGTATGTACCAAACGCTTGGGGATTCCATTGGTCTAAAGATATTGAAACTTTCTTGATGACTCCATATAGCTATTCTATGGGCATCTTGGCCTTCTTCGTTGGTGGTACAACGGCTAAGGCTTTGACTGATTCAATGAACCGCGACCTTCCAGCAACTAACCAAATCAACTTCATTTCTACAATGTTGGCTTCTATGGTTGGCTTCTTGCTCATGGCTGCCGAACCTGCTAAAGAAGGTGGATTCTTAACAGCCTTCATGGGTACAAAAGGTCTGTTGACAGCCTTCATTGCAGCCTTTGTTACAGTTAATGTTTATAAGGTCTGTGTGAAAAATAATGTGACGATTCGCATGCCAGACGAGGTTCCACCAAATATTTCACAAGTATTTAAAGACCTGATTCCATTTACATTGTCAGTTGTACTCTTGTATGCACTTGAATTAGTTGTGAAAGCAAGCCTTCATGTAACGGTTGCTGAATCAATCGGTACCCTTCTTGCTCCACTATTCTCAGCAGCAGACGGTTATGTTGGTATTACGATTATTTTCGGTGCCTTTGCATTCTTCTGGTTTATTGGTATTCACGGCCCATCTATCGTTGAGCCTGCGATTGCAGCGATCACTTATGCAAATGCCGAAGTCAACTTGAACCTCCTTCAACAAGGTATGCACGCTGATAAGATCCTTACATCTGGTACACAAATGTTCATCGTCACTATGGGTGGTACTGGTGCAACTCTTGTTGTTCCGTTCATGTTTATGTGGTTATGTAAATCGAAACGAAATCGTGCTATTGGACGCGCTTCAGTAGTTCCTACATTCTTTGGTGTAAACGAACCAATCTTGTTTGGTGCACCACTTGTTTTGAACCCAATCTTCTTTATCCCATTCATCTTTGCACCAATTGCAAACGTATGGATCTTTAAGTTCTTTATTGAAACACTTGGCATGAACTCATTTACTGCCAACCTTCCATGGACTACACCAGGACCTCTTGGTATTGTTCTTGGTACAAACTTCCAGTTCTTATCATTCGCTCTTGCAGCATTGTTAATTGTAGTAGATATTGTTATCTACTATCCATTCCTCAAGGTTTATGATGAACAAATTCTTGAAGAAGAACGTTCAGGTAAAACTAATGATGAATTGAAAGAAAAGGTAGCTGCAAACTTTAACACTGCAAAAGCAGATGCTATTCTTGAAAAAGCTGGAGTAGATTCAGCACAAAATACAATTACTGAAGAAACAAACGTCCTCGTTCTTTGTGCTGGTGGAGGAACAAGTGGTCTTCTTGCCAATGCTTTGAATAAAGCCGCAGAAGAGTATAAAGTTCCAGTTAAAGCTGCAGCAGGTGGCTATGGAGCCCACCGTGAAATGTTGCCAGAATTTGACCTTGTTATCTTGGCGCCTCAGGTTGCTTCCAACTTCGAAGATATGAAGGCTGAAACAGATAAACTAGGCATCAAATTGGCGAAGACAGAAGGTGCTCAGTACATCAAGTTAACCCGTGATGGAAAAGGTGCTCTAGCCTTTGTTCAAGCTCAATTTGAAGAATAAGAACTAAAAAGTGAGATGGAGATGGATGGCTCACTAACTCCTCTCCCCTCGCTTTTCATTTTATCCAATCAAGAAATAGGTGAAAATATGACAAAAACACTTCCTAAAGATTTTATTTTTGGTGGCGCAACTGCAGCTTATCAGGCAGAAGGTGCGACTCATACAGACGGTAAAGGACCTGTTGCATGGGATAAATATTTAGCAGACAACTATTGGTATACTGCTGAACCAGCGAGTGATTTCTACCATAAATATCCAGTAGACTTACAGTTGGCGGAAGAATATGGCGTAAACGGAATTCGTATTTCTATTGCTTGGTCACGTATTTTCCCAACTGGCTATGGTGAAGTCAATCCAAAAGGGGTAGAATTCTATCATAAGTTATTTGCAGAATGCCATAAACGTCATGTAGAACCATTCGTAACTCTTCACCACTTTGATACTCCTGAAGCTCTTCACTCAAATGGAGACTTCTTGAATCGTGAAAATATCGAACACTTTGTAGATTATGCTGCTTTCTGTTTTGAAGAATTCCCAGAAGTCAACTACTGGACAACCTTCAATGAAATTGGCCCAATCGGTGATGGTCAATACTTGGTTGGTAAATTCCCACCAGGTATTCAATATGACCTTGCCAAAGTCTTCCAATCTCACCACAATATGATGGTTTCTCATGCACGTGCTGTGAAATTGTACAAAGACAAAGGTTATAAAGGTGAAATCGGGGTTGTTCACGCACTTCCAACTAAGTATCCATTGGATCCTAAAAATCCTGCAGACGTACGTGCTGCTGAGTTGGAAGATATCATCCACAACAAGTTTATCTTGGATGCGACTTACCTCGGACACTATTCAGATGAAACCATGGAAGGTGTAAACCACATTCTTTCAGTAAATGGTGGTAGCTTGGATCTTCGTGACGAAGACTTTGCAGCGCTTGAAGCAGCTAAAGATTTGAACGACTTCCTTGGAATTAACTACTACATGAGTGATTGGATGGAAGCCTTTGATGGCGAAACAGAAATCATTCATAATGGTAAAGGGGAAAAAGGAAGCTCTAAATACCAAATCAAAGGTGTTGGTCGTCGTGTAGCTCCTGATTATGTCCCTCGGACGGATTGGGATTGGATCATCTATCCGCAAGGCTTGTATGACCAAATCATGCGCGTCAAGAAAGATTATCCAAACTACAAGAAGATCTACATCACTGAAAACGGACTGGGATACAAAGATGAATTTGTGGACAACACTGTTTACGATGATGGCCGGATCGATTATGTGAAACAACACTTGGAAGTCTTGTCGGATGCGATTGCCGATGGTGCAAACGTCAAAGGATACTTCATCTGGTCATTGATGGACGTCTTCTCATGGTCTAATGGTTATGAAAAACGTTATGGTCTCTTCTATGTAGACTTTGAAACCCAAGAGCGCTATCCGAAGAAATCGGCTCATTGGTACAAGAAAGTAGCTGAAACTCAAGTGATTGAATAAGTATCAACTGGAACTGTTTTAGTTCCAGTTTTTTTATTTTCACTTGATGAAGGTCTCTTAAACGCATCTCTTCTTTCAGCCCCTAATTTATGGTATAATAGATCGATACTGTAATAAGGAAAATAGAATGAATATACAACAATTACGATATGTAGTGGCGATTGCCAATAGTGGTACTTTTCGTGAGGCTGCTGAAAAAATGTATGTGAGTCAGCCGAGCTTGTCTATTTCAGTACGCGATCTGGAAAAGGAACTGGGCTTTAAGATTTTTCGTCGGACCAGTTCGGGGACTTTTTTGACCCGTCGGGGAATGGAATTTTATGAAAAAGCGCAGGATGTGGTCAAAGGGTTTGATATTTTTCAAAATCAATATGCCAGTCCTGAAGAAGAGAAGAAAGAATTCTCTATTTCTAGTCAACACTATGACTTCTTGCCACCATTGATGACGGAATTCTCGATCCGCTATCCGGAAAATAAAAACTTCCGCATCTTTGAGTCAACGACGGTCCAAATTTTGGATGAAGTGGCTCAAGGGCATAGTGAGTTGGGGATTATTTATCTCAACCGTCAAAATACCAAGGGGATTATGCAACGGGTTGATAAATTAGGGCTTGAAGTGGTGGATTTGATTCCTTTTCAGACTCATATTTACCTTCGCAAGGGACACCCTCTGGCTAAGAAGAAAAAACTGGTCATGGAAGATCTAGCTCAATTGCCAACTGTTCGCTTTACCCAAGAAAAAGATGAGTACCTCTATTATTCAGAGAATTTTGTCGATACCAGTTCGAGCTCCCAAATGTTCAATGTAACCGACCGGGCCACCTTGAATGGGATCTTGGAGCGGACAGATGCTTATGCGACAGGATCAGGCTTTTTAGATAGCCAGTCAGTGAATGGTATTACCGTGATTCCTTTAGAAGACAACTTGGACAATAAAATGGTCTATGTCAAACGCGAAGAGATGGATCTCTCCCCTGTAGCAGAGAAGTTTGTCGAGGTCATGGTAGAGTATTTTGATCAAAAGAGGTAAGAAATGAAGAGAAAAACAATGGTTCCAGTAACAATCGTGCTCTTGGTCCTACTGGATCAGTTGGTCAAATGGTATGTAGTCAAGAACATTCCACTGGGTGTCGTTAAGTCTTTTATTCCCCATGTGGTCAGCCTGACCTATCTTCAAAACACAGGTGCAGCTTTTTCGCTTCTTGAAAATCAGCAATGGTTCTTTACCCTCATCACTCTAGTCGTGATGGTGGGGGCCTTTTACTATCTTTATAAGCACCTCAAGGGGTCGCTTTGGATGGTGACGGGCTTGACCTTGGTGATTGCAGGTGGCTTGGGGAATTTTATCGATCGCCTGCGTCAGGGCTTTGTGGTCGATATGTTCCACCTGGATTTTATGAATTTTGCCATTTTTAATGTAGCAGATAGTTATTTGACAGTTGGAGTTTTCTTGCTCCTGATCCTGATGTTGAAAGAGGAAACGCATGGAAATTAAAATCGAAGTAGCCGGTGCGCGACTGGATAAGGCTTTGGCGGATTTGACTCCCTTGTCACGAGCTGTAGCCAATGAGCAGATCAAAGAAGGAAAAGTTCTGGTCAATGGAACTGTGAAAAAAGCTAAGTATACGGTCAAAGAAGGAGACACCATCCAGTATGAAGTCCCAGAAGTGGAAGAGGTCAGCTATGAAGCAGAAGATCTGCCCTTAGACATCGTCTATGAGGACCAGGATGTCGTCGTCGTCAATAAACCCCAAGGCATGGTTGTTCACCCGAGTGCCGGCCACACCAGTGGAACCTTGGTCAATGCCCTTTTATACCATGTCAAAGACCTTTCAGGGATCAATGGAGAATTGCGTCCAGGAATCGTCCACCGGATTGATAAAGACACGTCAGGCCTCTTGATGGTCGCAAAAAATGACCAAGCCCACGTCGCCTTAGCAGAGGAACTAAAAGACAAAAAATCTCTCCGGAAGTATTGGGCCATTGTCCATGGCAACCTTCCTAATGATCGAGGAATGATTGAAGCACCCATTGGTCGCAGTGAAAAGGACCGGAAAAAACAAGCAGTGACGGCTAAAGGAAAACCTGCAGTGACCCGTTTTCAAGTCTTGGAACGCTTTGGGGATTACACGCTGGTAGAGTTGCAACTGGAGACCGGTCGGACCCACCAAATTCGGGTGCACATGGCCTATATTGGCCATCCAGTAGCTGGAGATCCTGCTTATGGTCCTAAGAAGACACTCAAAGGGAAAGGACAGTTTCTTCATGCAAGGACACTTGGTTTTACCCACCCTCGCACAGGAGTGACTTTGGAATTTACAGCAGAAGTGCCAGCGATCTTTGAGAAAACGCTGGAAGATCTTCGAAAAGGATAATGAAGATGGCTGAATGGAGATTCAGTCACTTTCATTACATACGAAATAAATAGTATTAGAAAGAAACATAGAGATGAAAGCAAAACGAATCGTCTTTAAAGTAGGGACCTCGTCTTTGACCAATCCCGATGGGAGTCTCTCCAGACAGAAGGTCAAGGTCATTACCCAGCAGTTGGCTCTCTTACACGAATCGGGCCATGAGTTGATCTTGGTCTCATCAGGGGCGGTTGCTGCTGGGTTTGGTGCCCTTGGTTTTAAGAAACGACCGACTAAGGTGGCAGACAAGCAAGCCTCTGCAGCAGTTGGTCAAGGTTTATTGATGGAAGAATATACCTCTAATCTTCTTTTACGCAACATTGTTTCTGCGCAGATTTTGTTGACCCAGGATGACTTTGCAGATCAGCGTCGCTATAAGAATGCCCACCAGGCCCTTTCTGTCTTGCTCAATCGTGGGGCCATTCCGATTATCAATGAAAACGATACAGTCTCGATTGCTGAGTTAAAAGTTGGTGACAATGATACCTTGAGTGCGCAGGTTGCAGCCATGGTTCAAGCGGATCTTTTGGTACTTTTAACAGATGTAGATGGCCTCTATACAGCCAATCCTTCTCAGGATCCAACAGCTAAGCGCTTGGATCGAATCGAACATATTTCTCGTGAGATGATCGAGATGGCTGGTGGTGCTGGCAGTAGCAACGGAACTGGTGGAATGCTGACCAAACTCAAGGCAGCGACCCTTGCGACCGAGTCAGGGGTTCCTGTCTATATTTGCTCGTCTCTCAAGTCTGATGCCTTGCTCGAAGCAGCGCAAGAGCAAGCAGATGGCAGTTACTTCCTTGCAGAGGACAAGGGCTTAAAAACCCAGAAGCAATGGCTAGCCTTTTATGCTGAAAGCAAAGGTGCTGTTTGGGTGGATGCTGGAGCAGCGGAAGCCCTGTTGGATCATGGGAAGAGTTTATTGATTTCTGGTGTGACCAAGGCAGAAGGGGATTTCTCTTATCACGACATCGTCAGCGTCTATCATCAAGAGACTGGTCAATTACTCGGAAAAGGCAAGGTCCGTCTCGGCCAATCAGCTGTGCGCGATCTACTCCAATCTAAAAAAGCTAAGGGAATCCTTATCCACCGGGATGATTGGATCTCGGTAACTCCTGAGATTGACCTACTCTTTACAGAATTTTAGAGGAAAACGTATGGGAACAACACAAGAACAATTAAGCTTAGCGAGATCAGCTAAGAAAAGTATCAATACAGCCAGCACAGCTCTTAAAAATCAGGCCTTGGAGGCCATGGCTAGCCAGCTTTTGAAAGCGACGGAAGCCATTTTAGCAGCCAATCAAATCGATATGGAAGCGGCACGTGGGAAGATCTCTGAAGTCATGCTGGATCGCCTTTTTCTGGATCAAGAGCGGATTGCCGGGATGGCACAAGGAATTCGTGCTTTAATAGACCTGCCAGATCCAATTGGGGAGGTGCTGGATACTGAAGTCTTGGAAAATGGCCTTGAAATCCAGAAAGTTCGAGTCGCCATGGGTGTTATTGGCATCATTTATGAAAGCCGTCCAAATGTAACGTCTGATGCTACAGCGCTTGCCATCAAGAGTGGAAATGCAGTGGTCCTTCGTACTGGAAAGGATGCCTTTCATTCTGCTCAAGCGATCGTGACAGCCCTCAAGGCTGGATTGGAAGAAGCCGGACTGAATCCAGATCTTCTCCAACTGATCCAAGATACGAGTCGAGCTTCTAGCCTTGCTATGATGAAGGCTAAGGGTTATCTGGACTTGCTCATTCCACGTGGTGGTGCTGGATTGATCCAAGCGGTGGTTGAAAATGCCATTGTCCCCGTGATCGAGACAGGAACTGGGATCGTCCATGTCTATGTGGATAAGGAGGCTGATTTCCAGAAAGCCCTTGCCATTATTGAAAATGCTAAGACAAGCCGCCCATCCGTCTGCAATGCCATGGAGGTCTTGTTGGTGGATCGAGCGATCGCGTCTGACTTCTTGCCCTTGGTCAAAGAGCGTTTAGTGGATGATCGAGAAAGATCGGTTGAGTTACGTCTAGATGAGCAAGCACAGGCTATCATTTCGGGGTCAGCAGCACAGGAACAGGATTTTGATACCGAATTTTTAGATTATATTTTAGCAGTTAAGGTCGTTGATGGAGTTGAGGAAGCGGTGGACCACATTGAAGCGCACAGCACCCATCATTCAGATGCTATTGTCACTGAAAATCCTGAGATAGCCACTTATTTCACCAAGCAAGTAGATTCAGCGGCGGTTTATGTCAATGCTTCTACACGCTTTACAGATGGGGGTCAATTTGGCCTAGGTTGTGAAATGGGGATCTCGACGCAGAAACTCCATGCGCGTGGACCGATGGGACTACGGGAAATGACCAGTTACAAATATATCGTTAGTGGAAATGGTCAAGTGAGGTAAGAAATGAAAGTTGCATTTATTGGACTAGGAAACATGGGAGCTAGTCTAGCCAAAGCAGTCGCAAAAGAAGTGGCTGCCACAGACTTGCTCTTGGTTAATCGTTCCCCACAAAAGGTGCAAGAGTTTATCAGCCAGTATGGGGGAACGGCGTCTGATCTTGAACAAGTCTTTCAAGAGGCGGAGGTCATCTTCTTAGGGGTCAAACCCTATCAGATTTGCCCTTTACTTGAAGAGTACCAGGACATTTTGGGCCAACGTTCCAATCTCCTGTTGGTTTCTATGGCAGCAGGTCTGGAATTGGAGCAAATGGCAAGTGTAGTTAAAAATGACCGCATGGGGCTCATCCGCATCATGCCTAATACGCCCGTTGCCATTGGGCAAGGGGTCATCAGTCTGGCCCGCTCCCAAGCAGTAACAGACCAGCAAGTAGCCCAAGTCAACCAGCTCTTAGCAGGAGCAGGAGCTCTCTATGAAATCGAAGAAAATTTGATTGATCCTGCAACTGCTGTTGCAGGCTGTGGTCCAGCTTTTGTCTATCAGATGATCGAAGCCGTGGCGGATGCAGGAGTAGCCTTGGGATTACCACGTAGTCAGTCTCTTCAGATGGCGGCTCAGACTTTCAAAGGGGCCGCCAGTATGGTCTTAGAGACGGGGCAACATCCTGGAAGCTTGAAGGATGCAGTTTGTAGCCCAGGTGGCTCAACCATCGCAGGAGTCAATCGCTTAGAACAAGTCGGCCTACGGGGCGACATCATTGCAGGTGTGGAAGCTGCCTACAAACGCACCCAAGAAATGGGACAAGAGGCAGGACAAAATTAGATAGAATAATTGGTCAAAACCAAGTTTGGAGAACGTTTACGAACTGTTCTTTTATACAAATCTAACAAATTCAGAGTTATCCAATCCTCTATTGAAACTTTTCGCTGTGAGAAAAGTGCCTGAAACTTAATGGTTTCAGGCAATCGGGAGTTTTGAAACCTTAGGTTCAAAACTAAGTCATGGAACTTCTATGAAGTTCGCTGACGTCCGTTCTCGCCTAAGGAAAGTTTCTAAGAGGAGTTCATTTTCAATTTAAAAGATTGGTTTTGGCCAATCTTTTTTACGTTAGAGCGACTCTATTTCTACCAAACCATTTTCAGTCAGACGATAGATTTTTTGGCAGACTTCTTTGAGGAAGGTCCGATCGTGGGATACTGTAACCAGTCCGCCTGGGTAGTCTGCGAATAGGCGACGAATTTCTGGTTGGGAAGTGGGGGAAAAATTGCGAGTAGGCTCGTCCAAGAGCAGAAACTGGGGACTTGTGAGTACTAATTGAAGGAGAAAGAGTTTGCCTTGCTGGCCACCAGAAAGTTCAGAGATAGGATGGTGCATTTCAGAATAAGTAAAGTTGAGGGAGGCTAAATGCAATTGAATGGTGTTGATTTCTTCGCGATCGC
>OLOB01002206.1_pt1 | contig 11610 bp, 10 predicted proteins | sample 1671911 | NCBI WGS metagenome assembly OLOB01 (sample SAMEA3136625, study PRJEB25190) | human gut metagenome | biome: human gut; feature: human-associated habitat; material: faeces | place: Austria | collected 2013
CCCTTTGTTGAAATACCGTTCGTTGTCAGAGTGTCCCCGTCGATTGTCGCCTCAGCGTTTTCGACTGCTTTGAAAGAGATGGATATGGCACCGGCGCTTTGCTCTTCTGCTTCAGGAATGTTGATGTAAAGACTCTTCCCATCGATTTCGTATGTTCCCTCACGTTCCACCTTCGAATCTTTAAGGTGGGTGATAAGCTTCAATCCGCCATTTTCGTCAAACTGCAAAGCGCTGAACATTCCCAGCTCAAGGGTGTCGTCAAGGGAGATTCCGTCGGCTTCGCCGACTATCCAGTAACCGCTGATGTCGGCTGGTTTCAGGGATTCTTCGGCGGGCGAGTCGCTTGCGCCGCCGTTCGATACGCTTCCGCAGCCGCCAAGGGCGATTGCGGAAAGCAAGACAAGAACAAAGGCTAGGGAGAGTAATGGCTTTTTGATTGCGTATCGCATGCAACCTCCTGTTGATTAATGGGACTTCGGTCTGTCTTAAGAATCTGTTTTCGCGATGTTGGTTGTTGGCGGCTACTCCTTTCGGGTTCGTTCCTCAGTCGGGGGACTCCTCGGCGCTTTTTCGCTACTTGTTCGCCCTACGCGGTAGCGTCGCTCGGATAAATGCTATTGATGGAGCTTATAAGCTTGGCGTTTTTGAATTTGGCATCGGTTTCGTGCAGTTCGTTTATGCTGTCAACGTAATCGCCGGGTATCTTTGTATCGTCATCGGCGATAATCTTGCGCATCTCTTTGCGCGTATCGTTCTTCAGGGCCTTCTCGAGTTTCTCGGAGAATGTGTCTGCGTATTTGTATATAGTCTCATCTTCCAGATCACCGACGGAAAGGTAGAGCTGGTACTCGTTGTCGTCCTCCTCGAAGCGATAGTCGTACCAGTTCGAAACACGACCTCCGAAGCTGTTGTTTGCACTTACTTCCAGAATCATTTCGTGGGCATCTTCGTCAAAATAGATGTTCTTGAGTTCGTAAGAATCCGAGTCCTTCAAATTGTCGATCAGGTCATTGGAGACGACCGCTGCAAGATTCGCGACGAGCACATCTTGCTTCTGGTCGTCGCTCGCTTTGCTGTAGGCCCTTTCAAAATCGCCTTGGGCGATGAGCTCTTGCGGCGATATTGTCAAGGCGGGTATCGCGAAGATGGCGATTAGGACAATAACGACTGCAGTGGCGGCAATTCCCGCAATCGCCTTGAGTTTGTCGCTGCTCTTTTTCTTCGTCTCCGTTGGTGCGGAGGCTGCGCTTCCGACTTTCGCGCCACAGGTGCCGCAGAAGGGCATCCCTTCCCTCAATGAAGCTCCGCATTTGGGACAAAACTTCGTGGTCGGTGTTTGCCTGATTACGCCGGTATGTCTCGCGGCTGCGGTATTCGGGTTTTTACCATAAGCCGGCTGCGTGCCCTCTGCTGTTTCTTCGACGCTTTCTGCAGTGTTTGCCTGATGGGATTCGTTCGAAGTTGCATTTGATGTATCAACGGCTTTGTTTTGCCGAGGGGCTTCCCAGTCGGTTTCACTGGCGCTAGTCTCGGAGCTCTTTTGTTCTTCGGTCATAAAATTCCTCCCCAGGGGTGATCTGGTCATGGCTGACGGTGCTCGGAATGCCGAGGGCTCAAGCTGATTGGTGTTTTCCCATAGGAATCCTTTCTTCCCGCATTGACTGTCCAGTCAATCTCTTTTAGCTATGCTAAAAGAGACAATTACCTGCTCATTGCCCTGTTCTTGGGTTGCAGACCGCGGCTTCGCTTTGGCCTGCCGCTTGGCTGGCGGCTTGCATCTACCCCGCATGCCCCACCGCTGTTCTCCCTCTTCCCCTGGCTCTCTCGCCCTTCAGCCGCCTACCGCGCGTTCTGCTTCCGTTCGCCGGGCCCATCTGCCGTCCGCCGTCGCGCTTGCGCCCCTCGCTGAATTGTCGTGATGCTGTGGCGAGTTGCGAACGCGGCCTCGAAACCATAGCGGGTGAACTAAACTGGGCAGCGAGTCGAAACCCTACGTCAGGAGGCCTGTGTGAAAACAGTTGCTATCATCGGCACGTTCGACACGAAAGGCGAGGAATTCGCCTATGTGAAAGCCCGCTTTGAGGAGCTGGGCATCAACACCCTCACCATCCACTGCGGCGTCTTCGACCCGCAAACCATGCCCGACGTTCCCAACACGGAAGTCGCGGCGGCGGTCGATATCGAGATGTCGACCATCGTGGAGAAGAAGGACCGCGCTTTCGCCACCGAGACCATGACGCGCGGCGTCGAGAAACTTCTGCCTACGCTCTACGCGAACGGCCGCTTCGACGGCGTGTTCTCCATGGGCGGATCGGGCGGCACCACCATCGCGACCGCCGGCATGCGCAAGCTGCCCATCGGCGTGCCGAAGGTCATGGTGTCCACCATGGCGTCTGGCGACACGTCGCCCTACATCGGCGCGTCGGATATCGCCATGTTCCCCTCGATCGTCGACGTGGCGGGCATCAACTCCTTCTCGGCGACCATCTTCAACAACGCCATCGCCGCAATGACGGGCATGCTCGAGCACGTTGCCCCCAAGCACGAGGACAACAAGCCGCTCGTTGCCGCGACCATGTTCGGCGTGACTACCCCCGCCGTGCAGAAGGCGCAGGCCTATCTGGAGTCGAAGGGCTTCGAGGTGCTCGTGTTCCACGCGACGGGCACGGGCGGAAAATGCATGGAAGCGCTCGTCAACGGCGGCTTCATCAAGGGCGTGCTCGATTTGACCACCACCGAATGGTGCGACGAGGTCGTCGGGGGAGTGCTTGCCGCAGGCCCCGACCGCTGCAGCGCGGCTGCCCTGAACGGCGTGCCCGCCGTCGTGTCGGTCGGCGCTGACGACATGGTTAACTTCGGGCCGTGGGAAACCGTCCCCGAGCAGTATAAGTCCCGAAACCTGTACAAGCACAACCCCACGGTCACGCTCATGCGCACCACGGCGGAGGAAAACGAGCAGATCGGCCATGCCATCGCCGAAAAGGTGAACATGTCGATCGGCCCGTGCGCGGTCATGCTGCCGCTCAAGGGCGTGTCGATGATCGACGCCGAGGGCCAGCCGTTCTACGGCCCCGAAGAGGACGCGGCGCTCTTCAAGACGCTCAAGGACGAGATCGACCCCGCGAAGGCTGAGGTCATCGAGATGGATGCGCATGTAAACGACGACGAGTTCGCGATCGCCGCAGCTCAGAAACTTATCGACCTCATGGAGAAATAGCACGACCGGGAAGGCGGGGCGACGCGCTTCCGCCTTCCCCTCCCTGGTACCGCGCCGCGCCGGATCGCAGCCATCCCGTCGTCGTCGGGCTTGCTGCGGGGCGGGCGGCGCCTTCCCCCAGGCTTCATCGGCCTCGCCCGCTCTAACTCGCGGGCGCGCCGTGAACGCATATGTTCGGCAAGAAAAAGGTAGTACTCGAAAAGAAGGAGAACACCATGCTTGAACTGTCCCGCGCGGAAATCCTCGATCGTTTCCGTAAGTCCCTCGCCGAGGGCAACATCCTGCTCGGCGTCGGCGCCGGCACGGGCATCACGGCGAAGTCGGCTGAGGCCGGCGGCGCCGACATCTTCGTCATCTACAACTCCGGCCGCTTCCGCATGGCCGGCCGCGGTTCGCTCGCGGGCCTGCTTTCCTACGGCGACGCGAACCAGATCGTCGTTGAGATGGGCGCCGAGGTGCTGCCCGTCGTGAAGGACACCCCGGTTCTCGCCGGCGTCTGCGGCACCGACCCGTTCCGCGTCATGAAGAAGTACCTGGCCGAGCTGAAAGACCAGGGCTTCAACGGCGTGCAGAACTTCCCGACCGTGGGCCTTATCGACGGCGTGTTCCGCAAGAATCTCGAGGAGACCGGCATGGGCTACGGCCTTGAGGTCGACATGATCGCCGAGGCTCACAAGCTCGACATGCTCACCTGCCCGTACGTCTTCGACGAGGAGCAGGCGGCAGCGATGACCAAGGCCGGCGCAGACATCATCGTCGCGCACATGGGCCTCACCACCGGCGGCACGATCGGTGCCGAGACCGCGCGCACGCTCGACGACTGCGTGGAGATCATCACCGGCATCGTGAAGGTCGTGAAGGACATCAACCCCGACGCGCTCGTCATCTGCCACGGCGGCCCGATTTCCGAGCCGAAGGACGCGGCGTACGTCATCGAGCACGTGCCCGGCATCGACGGCTTCTTCGGCGCCACCTCGATCGAGCGCCTGGCTGCCGAGCGCGGCATCAAGGCCCAGACCGAGGCCTTCAAGGCTATCAAGAAGTAACAGCTCTCGGCTCCAAGTTCCACCGAGGCTCGCGCGAAGGGCGTCCGTTGCGATTTGCGTCGCGGCGGGCGCCCTTTTCTCATGTTGGGTGCGCTCCTTTCTGCGCACCGCGGTTTTGCTCGCGCTATACTAACGCGCATGGCTAACACACTTGGAAAACTCATCATCTGCCCGACACCCATCGGCAACTTAGGCGATATGACCGAGCGCACGGTTTCGGCGCTCGGGGAGGCAGACGTCGTTTGCGCGGAGGACACGCGCGTGACGGGGAAGCTGCTTGCCGCCTTCGGCATCGAGAAAAGGCTCGAGCGTTTGGACGAGGCGCTCATCGGCGATCGTGCAGCCTCGATTGTAGAGCGCGTGCTTGCCGGCGAGGTGATCGCGTACTGCAGCGACGCTGGCATGCCGGGCGTGTCCGATCCGGGGCTTCGGCTTGTTCGCGCAGCTCGTGAAGCTGGCGCGCCTGTCGAGGTGCTCCCCGGCGCATCCGCCTGTGCCACGGCATACGTGGCAAGCGGCTGCACGTGTCCCCGCTTCTACTTCGGCGGCTTCTTCCCGCGCAAGGATGTCGAGCGTAAGGCGGCGCTCGACGCGCTGCGCACTCTCGATGCTGCGCTCATCTTCTACGAGAGCCCCAATCGCGTGGCATCGGCGCTCGAGTCGATGGCCCAGGCGTTTCCTTTGCGCGAGGCGGCGGTGTGCCGCGAGCTTACCAAGTTGCACGAGGAAGTGGTGCGCGATACCCTGCCGAGCCTGCGCGACGAGTTCGCCCGACGCGCGGAAGAGGGCTCCATCAAGGGCGAGATCGCCATCGTGATCGACGAGCCGAGCGCCGCTGAGGAGGACGCAGCGCAGCTCGACGCTGCCGAGGCCGCCCGTGTCCGGGCCGCCGAGCTCAAGGCCGAAGGCGCGCGCAACAAAGAAATCGCCAAGGCGATCGCTGCCGAGTTCGGGCTTTCCCGAAACGCCGCCTACGAGATCGCGCTCGACGCCTAAAGGTTGCATTGTGCCGTATTCCAACCAATCGGGGCCCGTGCGCACGCGTAAAATGACCGAACGTGAAAAACAAGCGTTCGACCAGGAAAAACGCGTGCGAAATAACGAACGTTCCAGCAAAGGGGCACGTGCCTGCGCCCCCGTTCCCTCGCCCTCGGGCGAAATCGCGGTCGTAGACGGAATCGAGGCGCATATCGTCCGCAAGCGCGTGAAAAACGTAAACCTGCGGATCGCGCGCGACGGATCGCACGTCGACGTGTCGGCGCCTTTGTGGGTCTCGGATTCCGAAGTCGAGGCTTTCATCAGGTCGAAGAGCGCGTGGATCGCATCTCGCATGGCGCAAGCCGCGCAAACTCCCATGGCGCGTGCGGCCCAGGCGACTCCCGAAGAAGTCGCTGCATGGCGCGAAACGGTAAGCGCATGTGTGCCCGCGCTCGTGGCCGCGTGGGAGCCGATCATGGGCGTGAAGGCGGGCAAGCTCGCGTATCGCAACATGACGAGCCGCTGGGGCAGTTGCCAACCGGCGACAGGGCGCATCTGCATCAATGTGCGGTTGGCGCTTTATCCGCCGGAATGCCTGGAATATGTGGTCGTCCACGAGCTGTGTCACTTGCTGGAGCGCGGCCACGGCCCAAGGTTCCACCAGCTCATGGACGCGTTTATGCCCGATTGGAAGCAGCGCCGCGCGAAGCTGCGCTAAGGGGGTGTCCCTTCCAGCGGGCGTCCAGGCATGCCCGCCTGCGCCCGCGTACGCGCGAGCCCTTGCGCCCTCGCAGAGATCCGCGACCTCCCAGCCTGTGTTGAGGTGAAACGTGACAAAAAGGCGCGAAACGCAACGAAAATCGTGCAACGATGGAAAAACGATTATTCCTTCTTGCGTTTAATAGCGAAGCGTTCTATTATTCCTACTCAGTTACTAGAAGTTACGTAAAGGCCGCAAGTCCTCGCCGCGAGCTCGCTCGCACGGACTGGCGGCCTTTTTCGCACTGAGGGGAGAAACCATCATGGAAAACACCGGCCACGTTCGCTCCGTCAACGTCTCCGAGCGCAAGGGCACGCGTAAAAAGCCAGTTGAGAGTGGGCAAATCCATATCGACCCGCACCATGGTGTGACGGGCGATGCCCATGCCGGCGACTGGCATCGCCAGGTGTCGCTGCTCGCCTGGGAATCCATCGAGAAGGCGCGCGCGATGGGCCTCGATGTGAAGGAGGGCGACTTCGCCGAGAACATCACCACCGAGGGGATGGACCTGCTCGCGCTGCCGCTCGGCACTCAGGTGAAGATCGGCGACGAGGTCACCCTCGAGCTTTCCCAAATCGGCAAGGTGTGCCACAAGAAATGCGCTATCTACTACCTAGCGGGCGACTGCATCTTCCCGCGCGAGGGCATCTTCTTCGAGGTCGTTACCGGCGGCACGGTGTCTGTGGGCGATGCCATCGTCGTCACCAAGATGGGCGACGGCCACTGCAAGTACACCCCGCAGGAAGCGCTCGACGAGATCGCCAAGGTGCGCGCCGAGGAGGCAGCCGAGAAGGCCGCGAAGGCGAAAGAGGCCGCTGCCGCTAACGCCTAGCGAGTTCACCCCGCTTGCCATCGGGCAGGATTCTCGCCGCGCTTCCGTTATGCGACGTTTTTTCGCCCGATTCCTCCCTTCACGACGGCTTGGGGCATCCTTCTAAAGCAAAGCCCCAGGTCAGCTTAAAGCAAGTCGGATTATTCTCAAAAATGGCAGCACACAACTCTCTTAGTTGACCACCAACTTGGGGGGTTGCTCATTTCGCACTGTTATTCCAACTCTGATTTTGCTCGGATACCCCGTATGGCGTATGGCGCGTCGTGCGGGGTTTGCGCATAATGGGGGCATGGACAGCGTACTCATACATAATAAGGAAATGACCCCGCGCGATTGGGCGATCGATGTCGCGGTGGCGATGGTCGCCTTCGCTTTCGGCGCCGTGCAGCTCATGGTTTCCGCGAGCCTCATCCTTCCCGACGAGGCTTTGCGCCGCATGCTCGGCATCGAGGCCGTCGTTCCCGCCACATCGTCTTTCATCGCGCTTGCACTCACGACGTTTCCCCTCGTGGCGCGCAGGAAATCCCCTTGGCTTGTCTTCGTGTTCACGCTCGTGGCGTTCGTCGGATTGCAAAACTCTTTCCATGGTTCTATGCTCGCCGTCTTTGGGCCGATGGTTGCTCTGTTCACCATTGTTGTGGAATGCTCGCGCATCGAGATGGGCGTCGCCTGCGCCGCGAGCGCCTTAGGGCTTGCGGCGGCGACGTACGGCGGAACCTCGGCTGCGCTGTGGTTCTGGGTATACGTGCAAAACCTCGTGCTCATGGTCGTCTCGGCGCTCGGCGGGCTTGCCGTATGCGCCCATCGCGATTCCGTGCGGGCCACTGAGCAACGCGCCGAAGAGGCCGAGCGCACGCGCGAGGAGGTGGCGGCTCGTCGCGTCGAGGAGGAGCGCGTCCGCATCGCTCACGAGGTCCACGACATCACGGCCCACTCGCTTTCGGCGGTCAGCATCCAGACTGCAGCAGCCGAGCGCCTGATCGACCGCGATCCCGCCGCCGCAAGGGAGGCGGTGTCGCTCGCGCACGAGACGGCGAAAGAAGCGCTCGAGGAGATTCGTGCGATGATCGGCGTGCTCAAGACGGGAGATTCCTCCGCCGAGACCACACCGACCGAGGGCACGGCGCGCCTTATGGATTTGGCGGACTACCTTCAAGAAGCGGGGGTTACAACGACGCTCGACGTGTCGGGCTACAATCGGGAAGCGACGCCGGCGTTCATCGACATCGCGCTGTTCGGCATCGCTCGCGAGGCTACGACCAACATCGTCCGCCATGCCCATGCAAAAAATGCGTCGATCGTCCTTGTGAGCGACGGCGCGAGGGCGCTGCTCACTGTGCAAGACGATGGCGACGGCTTGCTGGGCGCTGCGGACGGGGCGTCCCCGACGGGCGGACACGGCATCGACGGCATGAGGGAACGCGCGAAGCTGCTCGGCGGCACCCTCGACGCGGGCCCTCTTCCCGGCGGCGGCTTTCGCGTTCGCGCGTCCATCCCCGTCGGCGACGAGTCCTCCGGTTTTGGCGCTGCGCGCGGGAAAAGGGGGTTCCATGAGCGAAGATAGGCAGAAGGCGGCGAGCTTTCCTGCGGTTTCCGGCTTCGGGAAATGTGATGCCGGCGGAGCCCGTGAGACAAGCGACCGGGCTCCATCGAGGGAAACGCTGCGCATCCTCATCGCAGATGGCCAGGATCTCGTGAGAAGCGGATTCCGCATGATTCTCAACTCCTACGACGGGTTGTCGGTCGAAGGTGAGGCGCGCAACGGCGAAGAGGCGGTCTACCTCGCTCAGAAGATCCGCCCCGACGTGGTGCTCATGGACATCCGCATGCCGGTGCGAAACGGCATCGACGCCACGCGCGACATCACATCGAACCCGCTGCTCTCGGGCACGCATGTCCTCGTTCTCACCACGTTTGACATCGACGAGTACGTCTACGACGCGCTCGCTGCGGGGGCGAGCGGCTTTTTGTTGAAAGACGCCGAGCCCGACGACATCGTCGAGGCCATCCACATCGTCGCACGCGGCGATGCCCTCATCCAGCCCTCGGTCATGCGGCGCTTGGTGGAGACGTTCGTGGCGTCGCGCCCACGAGCGGGCATGCCGCAGGGTTCCCACGCGCGGGAGGCTATAAGGTTGCTCACCGACCGCGAGCGAGAGATTCTCACGTTGGTCGCGCGCGGGCTTACCAATGAGGAAATCGCAGGCGAATTAATAATTTCTCCTGCAACGGTGAAAACGCACGTCGCCCGCATCATGGGAAAGCTCGATGCGCACGACCGGGCGCAGCTCGTGGTGTGCGCCTATGAGAGCGGTCTCGTTTCCCCGCGTGCGAACTGAAATATGAACGCAGTGTGGCGATTCGATAAAACCTAAGTCCCTATCGCTCAAGTTTTCTGCAAAATGCTTGCATTCGCCTTCCCAGATGCTATAGTAACCCAATGTTGTTAGCACTCACGTTCGAAGAGTGCTAGCACTCGAAAGCTCGGTATTAGCAACCATCGATTCAAGGTTGATGAGAGGAAGGCAAGTAATGATGAACCTGAAGCCGCTCGGCGATCGCGTCATCGTGAAGCAGGACGAAGCAGAGGAAACCACCGCAGGTGGCCTCATCCTCGCGCACGACGCAAAGGAAAAGCCCCAGACGGGCGTCGTCCTCAAGGTGGGCGAGGGCAAGCTCGACAAGGACGGCAACCTCGTTCCCGTGCCCGTGAAGGAAGGCGACCGTGTGCTCTATGGCAAGTACGGCGGAACCGAAGTCAAGGTCAATGGCGAAGAGGTCATGATTCTTCGCTCCGAGGACATCTACGCGGTCTTCGAATAGCTCTCCCGACGGCTTTTCGCGGTTGTCCCGAAATCGCACTGCGTCGCATCGCGTTCGCGCTCGATAGCGAGGCGCAAGCGCATCGCGCTTCCGCTTTCAGGATCTACCCCAAAGCCCGTCCTTTACGTTGCTGAGTTCTTTCAAGGAAAGGAAGCCTAAAAATGGCTAAGGATATCAAGTTCGAATCTGACGCCCGCTCCGCTCTCGCGGCCGGCGTTTCCAAGCTCGCCGATGCCGTGAAGGTCACGCTTGGCCCCAAGGGCCGCTACGTCGCCCTCGAGAAGTCCTACGGCGCGCCGGTCGTCACCAACGACGGTGTCACCGTTGCGAAGGAAGTCGAGCTGGAAGATCCCGTCGAGAACATGGGCGCCCAGCTCATCCGCGAGGCTGCCGTGAAGACCAACGACGACGCGGGCGACGGCACCACGACTGCAACCCTGCTCGCCGACGTCATCGTCAACGAGGGCCTGCGCAACGTCACCGCTGGCGCTGACGCGCTCGGCATCCGCCGCGGCATCCAAAAGGCGACCAACGCCGTCGTCGAGGCCATCAAGGCGAACGCCCAGACCATCGACACCAAAGAGCAGATTGCCAACGTCGGCACCATCTCCGCGGGCGACCCCGAGATCGGCGAGAAGATCGCCGAGGCTATGGAAGCTGTCGGCAAGGACGGCGCCATCTCCGTCGAGGATTCCCAGACGTTCGGCATGGACGTGAACATCGTCGAGGGTATGCAGTACGATCGCGGCTACATCTCCCCGTACATGGCGACCGACGCCGAGAAGATGGAAGCGAACCTGAAGGACCCGTTCATCCTGCTCACCGACCAGAAGGTCACCAACATCCAGGATATGGTCTCGCTGCTCGAGTCGATCATCAAGACCGGCCGCCCGCTGTTCCTCGTCGCTGAGGACGTTGAGGGCGAAGCGCTTGCCACTATCCTGCTCAACAAGCTGCGCGGCACCTTCAACTGCGTCGCCATCAAGGCTCCCGGCTTCGGCGATCGCCGCAAGCGCATGCTGGAAGACATCGCTATTGTCACCGGCGGTCAGGTTATCACTCCCGACTTCGGCATGACGCTCGCCGACGCGAACGTGAGCATGCTCGGCCATGCGAAGACTGTCAAGGTCTCCAAGGACGCCACCACCATCGTCGATGGCGACGGCGACAAGGCTGCCATCAAGGACCGCATCGACCAGATCAAGGCCGAAATGGAGCACACCGACTCCGATTTCGATCGCGAGAAGCTGCATGAGCGCCTGGCCAAGCTGTCCGGCGGCGTTGCCGTGCTGCGCGTTGGCGCTGCTACCGAGGCTGAGCTCAAAGAGAAGAAGAGCCGCATCGAGGACGCCCTGCAGGCAACCCGCGCGGCTGTCGAAGAGGGCATCGTTGCTGGCGGCGGCGTAGCGCTGCTCCATGCTCTGCCCGCTCTCGACGCCGTTGATTGCGCGAACCACGACGAGGAAGTTGGCGTCGCCATCATCCGCAAGGCTCTTGAGGCTCCTATGCGCACCATCGCCCAGAACGCTGGCTTTGAAGGCTCCGTTGTGGTCGAGAAGGTTAAGGGCATGAAGAAGGGCGAAGGCCTGAACTGCGCTAATGGCGAATATGGCGATATGATTGCCATGGGCGTTTCCGACCCCGTGAAGGTTACCCGCACCGCTCTGCAGTCCGCGGTCTCCGTTGCTGGCCTCATCCTCATCACTGAGTGCTCCATCAACGAGATCCCCAAGGAAGGCCCCGATTTGAGCGCTCTTGCTGGCGCTGGCGCAGGTATGGGCGGCATGATGTAATTTTTGCCGACGCCGCGAGGCCCGCTGGTGGGCGACTCGCCGTTCAAGCCTCGCGCATGGCCGAAAGGCCAATGCGCTTGGCTTTCGCGGCGATTCGCGCCACCGGCGGGCCTCTTGCTGTCTTTCGACATGGAAGTCGGCTCCTCTTTTGGTTGGGCGCT
>OLOB01002213.1_pt1 | contig 11587 bp, 8 predicted proteins | sample 1671911 | NCBI WGS metagenome assembly OLOB01 (sample SAMEA3136625, study PRJEB25190) | human gut metagenome | biome: human gut; feature: human-associated habitat; material: faeces | place: Austria | collected 2013
TTGTCAAGCACTTTTTTCAAGTTTTTTCAAAGTTTTTCGAACTCTTCCGGATTTCCGAACTGTTCTTCCGATCTGTGATTGTCGGCTCTGTTCAAGCGACTTGATTACTTTAACATATTCATTTTAAGTTGTCAAGCACTTTTTTAATTTCTTTTTTTCTTTCAGAAATTATCTTAAATTGTCTCTTTTCAAGAAACAATTATTTCCGACAGCTCAACTAATATAACACCGAAAGCAGCCCCTGTCAACAGTTAATTTCATAATTTGACAAACTTTTTATATTTTCACCCTAATCTCCACTAAATTCCCAACAGCCATCCAGTCTATCTGACACCGGAATTCCAACCATCCTCCCCATCTATCCTTCCTATATTGTAGCACCCACATACCATATATACACAACCCCCCCAGCTTTTCCGTCCCATTCATACTATATATAGGAAACTTTTCTATTCCGCCAAACTAACAAACCACCATCCCGCTTCTCTTTCAGCCATCTCTGTCACAGCCAACAGCCAGCAAGCTCAAATCATTCTCTTCGGCGACATTTGCAGGGCCTTTAGAAAAACTTAGCCCCGGGAAATCTGCGTTATTCGCAGATCACTCACTGTCTGAGCCGCTTCGCGGCGAGTTTGAGTTATCTGTGAATGCTTTTAGCAGATTTTCCGGGGCTTAGCTTTTCTTAAGTCCCGAAACCGAGCCGAAGAGAATGATTTGAGCTTGCGTCCCTCTTACCTGATCTTCCCGAGCTTAGTTTTTCTTAAGACCCGAAGTCAAGCCGAAGAGAATGATTTGAGCTTGCGTCCCTTTCATCTGGAATAAAACCCACTCTCAACCTCCACCGGAATCACCCTTTCCTCAATCCCCTCAATCTCAATAAACCTCTGCCGCCCCAACATCTCCACCATCTGCGCAAGCAGCTCCCTGCTCCCCTGCGCCTCCATCTCAACGCGGTCATCCCAGTTATTTCTCACCCAACCGGTAACCCCCAAAGAACTGGCAATATAACAGGCCCGATAGCGAAATCCAACTCCCTGCACTCTCCCCGAAAACCAATAATGCTTCCTTATCAGATTCTCTCTCATCTCCGAACCTTTCCCATCCTGAACATCATGCTTTTTCCAGACTCCCCGGCCTTTCTCATACTCCTCAGCAATCTCCTCACCTGTCTCAGAATCCTGCAGAAACGTTCTGTACTTCTTTCTCTTAAAATCAAATATACTCAACAGCAACCCTCTCTCACAGCTACTGTGCCGGCAACTTGATTTCCCGAACATTCTCATGTCTTTCCTGCCAGCCTGTTTCAGGAATCACTCTGCCGCCACACTACAATCACACCCTGATCACAAATCCGTCTTTTCTCGCTTTCGCTTTCGGATATTCCCCGGAGCGATAACCAAGCACACAATGACCAATTCCAACATAAGACTCCGGCACACCCCACTCTGCCTTCAATGCCTTTCCTTCTTCAGAAGCAAACACCTCTCTTGCACGATGAATCCAGCAGGAATCAACCCCAAGGGCATGAGCAGCATTCATCAGATTTCCCATAACCAGACTTCCATTTTCCACACATGTAGGCATATTACTGTCTGCAAAGACCACAACAACTGTCGGTGCCCCATAGAACGGATCACTCTCAGTCCCCATCACATCCGCATTCATTTTAGAAAGCTTCGCAACAAGTTCCGGATTCTGTGTTACTACCATAAGTGTACCCTGTTGTCCCATTCCGCTTGGTGCGTATTCCCCTGCTTCAAGAATTTCATTCAACACTTCTTCCGGCACCAGATCTTCTTTATAACCACGTACACTTCTTCGCTCCAAAAGATTTTTTATTGTTTCATTCATGTCTCATATCCTCCTGTATTTATTTTCATCACTGTCAAAGCAACATTACTGTCCACCACGTTCTCAGCAACACAGTCAGGCAACAATATCTTCCTATATTATAGCACTACATCTACCAAAACTCACCTGTATTTCCCATAATTTTCAGGCAAATTTCCTTGCCCCTGCATCACAACTGGTCTATAATAAAGAACAGACTAACATGAGGTATAAACTATATGAACAAAAAAGAAATTTCTGAAATCAAGAAACAGTTCACTCCCGAGAACTGTTCTCTCACCCGCATCTGCGGATGTTACGTTGACGGAGAAAAGAATAAAAAAACCGAACTGAAAGAAGCATTTCTCTCTTTATCAGAAGAAGAAATGTTCAAATACTTTGAAATTTTCCGCAAATCCCTTTCCGGAACAATAGGAAAAAATCTGATGAACATGGAATTTCCTCTCGAGCAGGAAACGGAGGGCGGAACTCAACATTTTCTTATGAAACTGAGAGAAAGCAAACTGACCGATGATGCACTGGTAGAAAGTTTCTACGATAAGATCATTGAAAACTATGATTATCCCGAAAACTACTACATCATCCTGATCCATGGAGTATATGATATCCCCGGAAAGTCTTCCGACGGTGCAGAAATGTTTGATGCATCTGATGAGATTTATGAGCACATCATGTGCTGTATCTGTCCTGTAAAACTCTCTAAGGCAGGTCTTTGCTACAATGCCGAAACCAACAGCATCCAGGACCGTATCCGCGACTGGATCGTGGAACTTCCGGATGTTGCTTTCCTTTTCCCGCAGTTTAACGACCGCAGCACTGACATCCATGGTGTCCTTTATTATAGTAAAAATGCAAACGAGCTTCGGGATATTTTTATCGATGAACTGCTTGGATGTACAGCACCTCTTTCTGCAGGAGGACAGCGTGATTCCTTTAACGCACTGGTTGAAGATACTCTGGGCGACGACTGCAGATATGACACTGTATTAAGCATTCACGAGAAATTAAACGACCTGATCGAATCACAGAAGGATGAGCCGGAACCTGTAGTTCTGACCAAATCTGAGGTAAAACGCCTCTTTGAAGAATGCGGCGTAGAAGATGAAAAACTACAGTCATTTGATGAACAATACGAGATCACAGCCGGGGAAAAATCCTCTCTGGTTGCTTCCAACATCACCAATACAAAAAGATTCGAGATCAAAACCCCGGATGTTGTAGTCCACGTAGATCCTGAACGTGCCGATCTTGTGGAAACACGCATAATTGACGGACGCAAGTGCCTTGTGATCCCAATGGAAGGCGAAGTTGAACTGAACGGAATCCGCGTACATACAGGAAATGAAAATCCTTCTGATGACGAATTTTATGACAATACAGATACTGAGACAGAGGAGACATCTGATGGAGAATAATCGTAAACTCTTATTTTTTGACATTGACAAAACCCTGTTAACCCCTTACCCATGGACAGTTCCGGACAGTGCGAAACAGGCTTTAAAAGAAGCCCGCTATAATGGTCATCTCCTTTTCATCAATTCCGGACGTACCTATACAATGATTCCGGAAATCATTAAAGAAATGGGATTCGACGGCTATGTATGCGGATGCGGCAGCCAGATTTATATGAATGAAGAGCTTTTGTTTTCCAGTTCTATTCCAAATCCGCTTTGCCGTAAAACAACAGAATTACTGCGGGAATGCAGAATTCCTGCGTTTTTTGAACGCCCGGATAAGATTTTATATGACAGCAGTTCATGTGCTGTTCCTGAAACTGTTCAGAAGCTGAAAGCAGAAGTTATAGTAGAAGATCTGGCTCTCTACCCGCCCGAAACATACAACCATTTTACATTTGACAAGTTTCTGGCTTTTCCGTCTGCTGATTCTGATATGGAAACTTTCCGCAAATTTGCAGATGAACATTTTCTGTGTTTCATACATGAAGACAAGGCCTGGGAACTGACTCAGAAAAATCTCAGCAAAGCAACCGGAATCCGGTTTCTGGCAGACCGTCTTGGGGTTCCGGTCAAAGACACCTATGCATTCGGTGACAGCACGAACGATCTTCTTATGCTGCAGTTCGCCGGAAACAGCATCGCAATGGGCGACTCGGATCCCCTGATCCTGCCTCACTGCACTTACCAGACAACCAATATCGAAGATAACGGAATTGCCAATGCTTTGAAGCATTTCCATCTCATTTAGCAGAACATACAAAATAACGTATTATCATATCTCTATTTATCTGTGTTATTTTTGCATATTTAGGAGAATGATTTCGGATTTATTTAAACTTAAAAACAGCTATGTGAAAACACTCAGGTTTTCATCATAGCTGTTTTAATTTACAATACTCAATTCCTATCAGCAAGCTACTGACAGTTCGGATTTTCTTATTTAGCTGCTTCTGTCGGTGTTGCTTCCGGTGTTTCAGTAGTTTCTGCTGCTTCTTCCTCTGCCGCAGGTGTCTCAGTCACATCTGTATCTTCTGCTGCAGGTGTTTCTGTAACTTCCTCTGTTTCCGGTGTTGGAGTTGCCTCTTCTGTCACTTCAGGTGTCGGTGTTTCCGGAACCGGAGTAGGAGTCGGCGCCATGAAGGTATGTTTGTCAGTGATCTTAAGTGTCTTAAGGACTTTCTTAACCGCCTTTACATCTGCCTCATCCAGCCATTTGGCAGTTGTATCTGTAAAATAGGTATTTTCTTTGGAATTCTGAAGAGATTCTCGCTTGGAAGCTGTGGCATCTTCATCATTGATCTTGTCAAGTCTTACTACATAGTATCCTGTGTCAGTCTCAATAATATTGTCTGCAACTTCTCCATCCTTCAGTCCTCTCAGAACCTTCAGAACCTCATCCGGATATGCCTCGCTGCCGGAATCTTCATCCTCGTCTTCGCTCTCTTTTGTTGTAAAATTACCCTGTACTGCAGAATAACTGTCATCTACACCTTTGGCAATCTCACTCATGTCTGCTGTAGGATCCTCTTTCATCTTATCCAGAATCTCCTGAGCCTGTTCTTTCTTAGTCTTTTTCTCCTCATCAGTTATATCATCACCGCTTGTAGAGATACTTACATAAGTGAAGGTTGTCTGATTCGCTTCATCATCAGAAACTGTGATCTTTCCTTCTGCTACAACCGGATCATACATCTTCTTCTGAATTGTCTGAAGCTCCAGAAGTGTTTTTACCTGATCTTCCGTTACCGCAAGTTCCTTAATTGTCTCTTCACTGTTTGCAGCCATAAACTGTGATGCTGCATCTGCGATCGCTGCTTCATCATCATCTGTAAGCTCTACGTTATAATCCGCAGCCTTCTCTTTGAGAATATACATCTTCTCAACAGACTCCAGACTGCTTGTCACTGCCTGATCACCATAAGTCTCATCTGAATCATCACCTGCTGTCTGATCCCAGATATTATCTGCACTTCCCATATAATTTAAATACATGGTTGTTGTCTGCTGTTGTTGTTCGCGGGCATAAAGACTTACAACTCCAAGCGGAATATCTGTTCCGTCAACAGTAGCCACTGTCTTTGTTCCATCTAATGTTTTACTTCCACAGCCGGAAAGCATACCAACTGACATCACACCTGCCAGTGTCACAACGGCTGTTCTCTTTACCATTTTTTTCATTTCTTCCTCCATATTATCAATCTGGTCTTTCTTCCATACCACTTTCCCAGAATGTACTGTTATTAGAGTATAAACTTTTTTCCTGCGAAGGGCAAGGCAAATCGAAAAATATGTAGTATATTTCACATATTTTCCGCCATGCTCTTAAGTTCCTCTGCAAATTCCGTCAATGCCAGGATCAGATTCCCCTGTGGTTCCAGGATAAATTTCGGTTCCTGCTCATTCTTAAACTGCAGACCTCTTCTGTATTTCTGCATAAGAGCCGGAAAGCCTTCTGTATTCAGCCTTGCTTTCTCATAAAGGGTAAACCGGACTGTTTTTCCAGTCTGCTTTATTTCCGTTACGTACCCCTGATGAGCAATCGCCTTTAACTTCGCAATCGCCAGAAGATTCAGCACTGCCTTTCCGGGTTCTCCGAAACGGTCCAGAAGTTCTTCCAGCATATCATCATAATCCTGTTGTGTCTCAATCCCCGCAATTCTTTTATAAATATCCAGCTTCTGAAATTCATTACTGATGTAGGAATCAGGAATATACGCATCAACATTCAGATCAACCGATGTCTCGAAATCCTCCATTGTATGAATACCCTTCGCCTCTTTCACTGCTTCATTGAGCATCTTACAATAAAGATCATATCCAACCGCATTCATATGTCCATGTTGCTGCGCGCCCAGCAGATTTCCGGCACCTCGAAGTTCCAGATCTCTCATTGCAATCTTAAATCCGCTTCCCAGATCCGTATACTCGCGGATCGCAGCCAGACGCTTCTCAGCCGTCTCCTTCAGCATCACATTCTTTCTGTACATCAGAAACGCATAGGCAGTTCTGTTGGAACGCCCGATCCTTCCCCGAAGCTGATAAAGCTGAGAAAGCCCGTATCTATCTGAATCATGGATAATCATAGTATTTACATTGGAAATATCCAGCCCTGTCTCAATGATCGTGGTGGAAACCAGCACATCAATATCCCCGTTTACAAAGGAATACATCACATTCTCCAGTTCCCTCTCACTCATCTGGCCATGAGCAAAATCCACCCTTGCATCCGGCACCAGCTTCGCAATACGCAGGGCAACATCTGCAATATCCGTCACTCGATTATAAACATAATAAACCTGTCCGCCTCTGCGCAATTCCCTGTTGATAGCCTCTCGGACCGTCTCTTCATCATATTCCATAACATATGTCTGGATCGGCATTCTGTCCATAGGAGGCTCCTCCAGGACACTCATATCCCGGATTCCGATCAGGCTCATATGAAGAGTACGGGGAATGGGCGTTGCAGTCAGTGTAAGGACATCCACATCCTTCTTTAACTGCTTGATTTTTTCCTTATGCGTAACTCCAAACCGCTGTTCCTCATCAACGATCAACAGGCCAAGATTTTTGAACTGTACGTCTTTGGAAAGGATTCTGTGCGTTCCAATGATCACATCCACCTGACCTTTTTTCAGATCTTCGATTGCCTTCTTCTGTTGTGCCGGGGTCCGGAATCTGCACAACAGTTCCACACGTACCGGAAATTCCTTCATCCTCTGCACAAAGGTATTATAAATCTGCTGCGCAAGGATTGTTGTAGGTGCAAGATAAGCTACCTGTCTGCTCTCCTGTACTTCCTTAAATGCGGCACGCAGCGCCACTTCTGTTTTGCCGTATCCCACATCCCCGCAGATAAGCCGGTCCATAATCCTGGTACTCTCCATATCACGTTTGGCATCCTCAATAGCACTGAGCTGATCCTCTGTCTCTTCATATGGAAACATTTCTTCAAATTCTCTCTGCCATACAGTATCAGGACCACAGACATATCCTTCCTTTTCCTGACGCACTGCATAAAGCTCTACCAGTTCTTTTGCAATATTTTTAACTGCCCCACGAACCTTGCTCTTTGTTTTATTCCACTCCTGAGTACCAAGTTTGTTCAGCTTCGGAGCCTTTGAAGCATCTGCCCCTGAATATTTCTGCAGACAGTCAAGCTGAGTAGCAGGAATATAGAGATTGCTTCCGCCTCTGTATTCAATTTTAATATAATCTTTAACGATCCTGTCTACTTCAACTTTTTCAATTCCTCGGTAAATACCAAGACCATGCTTTTCATGGACAACAAAATCGCCGATAGAAAGCTCCGCAAAATCCTGAATACGGCTTCCACTGTAATTTTTTTTCTTCTTTTTTTTCTGTTCCTGTCCAAAAATGTCAGATTCTGTCATTACCGCAAACTTGATCAACGGGTATTCAAAGCCCTTCTTTGCATGGCCATAAACCACCATGATCTCGCCCGGACAGATCTCCCTGTCATAATCTTGTCCATAAAAGGCTGCCAGTCCCTCTTCCTGAAGATCCTTTGCCAGCCTCTCGGCCCTTGTGCGGGAACCGGAAAGCAACGCGATCCTGTATCCCTGTTTCTTATACTGATGAAGATCTTTTACCAGAAGTTCAAAACTGTTGTTATAAGCGCTGATTGATTTTACCTCCAGGTAAAATTTCTCCCGCACTTTCCAGCCTGCCTGTTTCGGTTCCAGCGCACATACAGAAATACAGTTGCGTTTATTCAGTTCTTTTTGAAGCTGTTCAAAAGAACAAAGCCAGTTTTCCGGCTGATTCCGGCTGCCTTTTTCCTCTCTGTGCATACGGCTCTGTCTGTACTCTTCTTCTACAGCCCCGCCTTTCTCAGTCAGTCGGTTTGGTTCATCCAGAAAGATTATGGTTCTTTCCTCCGGAAAATAATCCAGGAAGGAAACCATATCCTTGTCCCCTATATGCTCCACCGCCGGATAGATCGTAAGTTCTTCCAGATTTTCCAGAGAACGCTGACTCTCCGGATCAAAACTCCGGATAGAATCAATCTCATCTCCCCAAAGCTCGATTCTCCATGGATTTTCCTCAGTGAGACAGTAAATATCCACAATACCGCCACGCACAGAGAACTGCCCCGGCATTTCCACCTGTCCTACCCGCTCGTAACCTAAAGCCACCAGCTGGTTCTTCAGCTGTTCTATGTCTACGGTGCTGTCACTTTCGTAATGAATCAGCTGTTCTTTTATCTTTTCCAGAGATTCCAGAAAATCCATACATCCGTCAATACTTGTAACAACTGTCAGTTCTTTCTCTTCCAGTAAGGCCTTAATGACCTTCATCCTCTGACGTATCAGCAGATTTCCATGGATATCTGCCTGAAAGAACAGAAGATCTTTCGCAGGATAAGAATACACTTTTCTGTCATAAAATCTGTAATCTTCATAAATTTCTCTGGCGCGGCGTTCGTCCTCCGCCAGGATCAGACGATAAGGCGCAATCCCGGAAAGTCCGTACATCAGATGAGATTTCTGCGATTCCATACACCCCGAAACCTGCAGGATTCCCTTATTCGTTTTGCTTTTTTCTTTAATCTGTTCAAACTCTGCAAACCCCTGCAGAGGTGTTAAAAATGCTTTCATCTTCACCCCTCATGATCCTTCGACGTAATAAAAGCGGCTTCTGTTTCCAGTTACCGCTTTCTATACCTTTTGCTGAATAATCATCTGTTTCCTGTCTGCTTATTTCTGTACAGGTACTTTTCTGTTATATTCGTTCATGGCTGCATCTGTACCCTGTGAGATTATGATATCCACAGCCTTTGCCGCCTTTGCTATTGCTTCATCCACAAGTTTCCTGTCTTCTGTGGAAAATCTGCCAAGTACATGATCTGCCAGATCCCACCCCTTCGGCTTTGCACCAACTCCTACTTTGATACGGAGAAATTTCTCTGTGCCAAGCTGGCGGATAATATCTTTGATCCCGTTATGTCCACCCGCACTTCCCTGCTTGCGGATGCGAAGCTGCCCGGGCTCCAGATCAATATCATCATAAATAACAATAAGCTCTGATTCCGGATCAATTTTAAAATAATTCGCCATCTCACGAACAGGACCGCCACTCAGGTTCATAAAAGAAAGCGGCTTCATAAGAATCACTTTCTCTCCGCCGATCATGGTTTTACCGTACATGGCATTAAATTTCACACCACCCTGAGGGACATTGTAATCCTCTACCAGACGGTCAACGGTATCAAATCCCATATTGTGGCGTGTTGCTTCATACTGTTTCCCGGGATTTCCCAGGCCAACTACTAAATACATATATGTGTCTCCTGCTTAATTTAACACCATTTTCCGGAATTACCATACCTGTCCTGATGTCAAATTTATTTTTTTACATCCTCTAAAGTGTGTTCAAAAACCAATCCTGCAAATTGTAACGCACGTCTTGCGGAAAGCATTTTTCAAACACACGCTAAGATAATTAATTAAAATATACCATCTCTTCCTTAAGCGGCTCGCATTCTTTCACATCACTTGCATAAAGAACAATGCCCTCACCCTGATATTCTGTACGGTTCTCAAATGCGACCTTCGCTGTTACTTCTACCCAGCTGCCCTCTTTGATATGCGGTGCATAATCGCTTCTGCACACGTATCCAAGGAAAGTGGTATCATCTGCGCAGCAGGTCATTGCCACACGTCCCGGAACAAAGAATTTACTTCCCATTCCACGTGGTTTCATGACACGTCCTTTAAAGCGGACAATTTTGTCTACATATTTATCCGGATTATCCATGGCATCCACAAACCAGATACCATAATCCTCCGGAAGGATATCGATCACCGGCGCATCAATATCAAATGGCATCTCATCCTCAAAAAGATCACCAAGCTCGCCCTCTTCATCCTCAAAGATGATCTCCGCACGCTGGTTCACCACCTTGATGCTTCTTCTGTAAGAAGGAAGCGGATCATTCTCCTGGCAGCGGTTAAAGATAACCATATCCGCATTGCGGACCATGTCCATAAAAAGGGACTTCATATTCGCCATATAGACTTGGAATGTGCTTGCATCCACACAGGTGATATGCTGCTCCACGCCCCAGCCTTCCGGTTTTTCCATTTCTTCGAATTTACTTACCAGCCACATGCCATTATACTCAATGATCACCCGCTCCGGCTGATGCAGGATCTCCATTGCCGCAAGTCGTTCCGGTGTAAGCTCTTCCTCACTGTCAATGCTCTCCACAACGGTATTGCACTGTTTCAGTGCTTCCTCATCATATTCTTCCTCACCCTCTTCACAAAGGATCAGCAGTGTTTTTCCATCGATCTGAAAGTAATCCTGCTGCAGGGTAAAGCTCAGGAAAGAGGTCTTGCCGCTTTCCAGAAAACCTGTGATCAGATAAACGGGTACTCTGGTCTCTTCCATAAATCCATCCTATCAGATACTGTACGATTTAATGTACAGTATCTGTTTCCTTTCTGTAACAATCTATATCTGTATTCCGCTTTGGCTTTGCGTCAAAACGGACATTTATTTTATCATATGCCTTATGCGATCCCGAAAAGCTCCTCCAGTGCATGCTCGTCAAGCTTAGAACCGATCACGCACAGACGGCCTGTATATTCCGGTGCACCCTCACGGATCTCAGTTTCTTCCGGAACCATATCAAAATAGATCCATGTTCCGTCTTCTGCCGGAAGCATTCCCTTTGCACGGAGGATGATACCGTATTTATCAGACTCGGAAAGTGCCTCAAGGATCTTCTCAAGTCCCTCACGTGTATATTTTTTAATAGTCTCACGGCCCCAGCTTGTGAAGACCTCATCTGCATGATGGTGATGATGGTCATGTCCACAGCCGCACTCACCGTCGTGGTGATGATGGTGCTCATGGTCATGATCATGGCCGCAGCCGCACTCCTCATCATGGTCGTGATGATGATGCTCGTGCTCGTCATGGTCGTGGTCATGGCCGCAGCCGCACTCCTCGTCATGGTGATGATGGTGCTCATGCTCTTCGTGATCATGGTCATGGCCACAGCCGCACTCCTCATCATGGTCGTGGTGATGGTGATGCTCATGCTCCTCGTGATCATGGTCATGGCCGCAGCCACACTCGTCATCATGATGATGGTGATGATGCTCATGCTCTTCCTCAAGCATTTCCTGCTCCAGAGATACCGGATGCTCCATAACCTCTACCAGTTTCTTACCGTCAAGATTCTCGATCGGAGTTGTAATGATAGCAGCATCCTTATTCAGGCTGCGGAGAAGCTCCAGGGACTCCTGAAC
>OLOB01002216.1_pt1 | contig 11581 bp, 10 predicted proteins | sample 1671911 | NCBI WGS metagenome assembly OLOB01 (sample SAMEA3136625, study PRJEB25190) | human gut metagenome | biome: human gut; feature: human-associated habitat; material: faeces | place: Austria | collected 2013
TTTATATTATAGTTTCTTTTTCTTCTTTTAATTTTTTTTATATAACTATAACAATCACTTTCCAATAAGTCATAAGCAATATATCTACTACTGCTTATATATATTATTTCATTTTTGTCTCTCTTTAAGTTACTTTCATCAACTCTACCTAAACATATTTCATATCTTTTCATACTTCTTTTAATTATTGAAAAATATATTTCTAAATCTAATAAACTAAGGGTTTCTTCTGCATTTTTTATAATACTAGTACCTTCATCTATCAAATAATCCTCAATATAACTTGTACCTTTATTATTTGTAATTTTACTTATATAGTTCTTATTCTTTTTTATATCAACCTTATATGCTTCAAAATCCTTACCAATGACACTTTGAATTCTAGGTATAATAGCTTCTTTGCCAGCTAAAAGTCTCTTATGTGCATCAGATATTAATTGAATCTGCTCACTAATACTTACTTCAACATTACCTTTAAATCTTTCATCACTTATGATAATGCTTTTACTACTTAAATACTCGTAAATATCCATGAAACTATCCTCCTATTTAAAGTATTCATCTAAAAATACTTCACGATATTCAACATCCTCCAGGTATCTAATTATTTTATTTATAAATACCTCTTCATTCCATGGCTGCTGCTCCCAATAATATTGAAGGCCTATCTGCCAGAAGCTTTGGGGAAACATAATAAAATACTTCATAATCTTAAGTTCTTCATCAGTTACTTCCAATGTTTCCTGATAACTATTAATAATTAAATCACCAGTTTTATCACTCCATTTACCATCCTTCATAGCTCTTATAAGTAAAGATGCCAAATCATGTATATGAGTATCTAATATGCAATAATCAAAATCTATTATATTTATTTGCTGATCCTTATCAATTAAAATATTATGATGGGCAAAATCATGATGACAAAAACCTCTTTTCTTTACTTCAATATCCATAAGAGAAAAATATCCATTTTCTTCAAGACCCTTTACAGCTCTTTGACCTCTCTCAATTTCATTATCTATATGCTCTAAATAAATTTTATCAAACTCACTTTTATATGCCTTTTGATATATTCTATTTCTAAAGTCTAATATTTCGCTACATCTTGTATTAAAAACATTAATCCATGAATACCATCCAATTCTTGGCCTCATTTTCCTATTCAAATTAAATCCCCTACTACATTTATGCAGCTCTGCTAGCTTTCCTGCTATAGCTTGAAGCTCAATAGGATTATTAAAATTGCTAACCCTTGAATGTATCCATTTAGTAATATATGCATAATTATTTTCAATTTCTATATACTTATTACCATCTTTATTAGGTAGTATTTCAGGAATAGTTTTAAATTTCCTTTTTTGTAAATGTTCAATGGCGCTTATAATAAAATTAAAATGAGGAAAGTCATACTTTATATTCTTTATACAATATTCTCCCTCATCTGCTTTAACATTATATGAATTTTTCACCTTTGATATTGACTTAATATTAATGCCATAGTTTTCTTCCACTATATCTTTTATTTCATTTATATCCATTAATGTCTCCTAAACATTCTCTCATCTGTATTATATGAATATGTACATTTTATTGTGTTTCTATCACATTAATTTAAAATAATAATATTTTATTGTATAAGGTTTTTTTAGGAGGCGCTTATTTTTGAACTTTTCTATTGATGCTCGTGGTATTAATTTATATAAAGGCTCTGGAATAGGTACTTATATTGAAAATTTAACATTGGAACTTCTTAATATAGATAAAAAAAATAACTATACAATCTTTTGGGCTGGAGATAATTTTGAAAAATATAAAAGGGAAAATTCAACGGTCATATTGACTTCTAAAAAACATAATTTATTCTTTGAAAATTATTACTATCCTAGCATATTACAAGAATATCATATTGACTTACATCATATACCACAAAATGGAATAGGATTGTCAAGCTCTTATAGTACTCCTTCCGTAGTCACTATTCATGATTTAATTCCCTATATCATGCCTGAAACTGTTGGAAAAGGATATTTAGAAAGATTCCTTACTGATATGCCCTTTATAATTAAAAACTGTAAGGGCATATTAACTGTCTCTAACTATTCAAAAAAAGATATACTTAGATTCTTTCCTAATTGTCCTGAAGATAAGATATATGTTACTCCATTAGCTGCTAATAGTTCATATAAACCTCTTTCTAAAGATAAATGTAAAGATTACATTTATAAAAAGTATAAAATCAACACTCCTTTTATTTTATATTTAGGGGGTTTTAGTAAGCGTAAAAATGTTTATGAACTTATTGTATCTTTTAAAAATATACTTTCTTCATTAAGTAAAGATTATTCTCTTGTAATATGTGGCTCTCTTAAGGATGAAGGCCTTAAACTAAAAGAACTTACTAAAGATCTTCTTATAGATGATAAAGTAATTTTTACAGGTTTTGTATCAGATGATGATTTACCATACTTCCATAATGCCTCAGATCTTTTTGTGTATCCATCTTCTTATGAAGGCTTTGGACTACCTATCTTAGAGGCAATGGGTTGCAAAACTCCTGTCATCACTTCTAACACTAGTTCTATTCCTGAAGTAGCCAATGATTCCGCTGTTCTTATTGATCCATTTGATAAATCTGCTTTAAGTGAAGCAATGTTAAAATTACTAAATTCACCAAGCCTTCTTGCTGAATATGGTGAAAAAGGATATAAAAATAGTCTTAACTTTACTTGGAGTAATACTGCTAAACTTACTCTATCAGCTTACATTGATATACTAAGGGAAAACTAATTGACATATAAAATAAAAGGGCTTAGTTACCATAATAACTAAACCCTTTTTATTTAACCTAAATATTAACTAGCTGTTAATTTTACATTTATTGTTTTACTTTCACCATTTCTTATTACTTCAAGAGATATTTCATCTCCCTCTTCTTTACCATTCTTTACTGCTTTAAATTCATCAAATGTTGTTATTCTATTTCCATCAGCTTTAACAATTATATCTCCAGCCTTTAACCCAGCCTTTTCAGCTGAAGAAAATTCTGTTACTTCAACTACATATAATCCTTGTTCCATATTTAATTGCTTAGATAGTGCTTCATCAATAGTTCTAACTGAAATCCCTAAATTTAATATTGGCTTTGATAATGATTCTATCTTATCCTTTATATCATTTATTGGAATTGAGAATCCAATACCTTCTACTGCTTCACCACTAATCTTACTTGAATTTATACCAACTACTTCTCCTTTAGTGTTTACTAATGGTCCACCACTATTACCAGCATTTATTGCAGCATCTGTTTGAATTAAGTTCATTGTTACTCCTGACTCAACAGCAACACTTCTACTAGTAGCACTGATTATCCCCTTAGTAACTGTACTTGATAGTTCTGTTGATAATGGAGTACCTATTGCTATTACCTCTTCACCTGGCTGTAATGCATCTGAATCTCCAAGTTCTACTGTTGCTGGTATTTCAACATTTTCATCTGTTATCTTAATCATTGCCACATCTTGATTTTCATCATAATTAACTACCTGAGCTGTAGTTGTTACATCATTACTTAATGTAACTGATATTTCTTGTGCTCCCTGAATAACATGATAATTTGTAAGTATATAACCTTCTTCATTTATTATAAATCCTGATCCAATTCCTTCAACTTCCTGTGTATGCATGAAATATCCTTGAGTTACTGATTTAGTTGAAACTACAACAGCAGCCGGCGCAACTTTATTATATGCTTCCGTAGCACTTAAAGCTTCACTTTTAGTATCAAATTTTGATGGATTTACATTAATTGTCTTTGTTTGTGTTAAATTATCCTTTAATGCTAAATATGTTACTCCACTTCCTATGAATCCACTACATAATGTACAAACAATAACTCCTGCTATTGTCTTATTAAAGCCTCTTTTCTTTTTAGTCTTAACATGTGGCTCCTGAAAATTATAGGTATCGTTATTATTATCCTTTCCACTACTATATACTACATCATAAATATTCTTATCATCCATAACTAACTCTCCCTTTCCGTTAACTATTCTATACTTATAATATAACCACCTTATGTGTCAAATATATGACAAATAGGTTTTAAATCTATAATTCACACTAATTTCACAGTAAAGTCATTTTCAACTTCTAGATATAAAAAAAATAGAAAGTTATTAAATAACTTTCTATTTTTTTTGTTCCTTACACTGCTTGATTACTCCTCGTATTCCTGCAAGTATATCAGTAGAACTCTTTAATGATAATACCGAAGAATCAGTATTACTTACAATATAGGTAGTTAAATCTTCATCGCCTAAGCTCTTTAATCTTTCATCTTTATTTTTAGTTATTTAGCAATAAGGCTTCCCTGTAAATACTCCTTCTTGCTGAATATCTAAATTATAATTTGATAAATTGCTTAATTCATTGCTTACTGCTGTGGTATAACTTGCTTTTGTCCTGTGACTTGAAAACTCCTCTAAAGCATCTCCCTCTAAAGTATCATCAATATCATTAATATTAATATCCAAATTTAATTTGTCCAAAAGCATTGTAAATCCAACATATGAACCTACTTGTTCTATTTTTCTCCTTATTCTTAAAGCCACATTCTTTAAACTATTGCCTGAATTTTTAATATCCTCTTCCACTAATGGGTTAACTAAAACAATTCCTGCAACTGAATCGGGAAACTGTTTTGCAAAGCTAGTTAATACTAATGAACCATACTCTTCTCCTACTAGGATATATGGTTCCATAGCTCCAGATTTCCTTAATAATATCTTTAAATCTTGAGCTTGTTCTTCAATTGTTCTAGCTGATCCTGATGCACTAAAGCCATATCCCCTTCTATTATATAAGAAAGTTGCTACATTATCATTTTCTTCAATTTCATTGGCAATTGTATCCCAAACTTCTAGATTACCTCCAAGCACTCCATCAAATACTACAGTATAATTTCCACTTCCCTTTAATCTAAAATCCATTCTTTTATCATCTACTGTAGTGTAATCTACTCTTTCTATTAAAGTTTCTCCTGCTATAAAGTTTGTAATTTGTTGAACAATAAAGCCTGCTATTATTATACCCATTAAAACCTTAGCCATATTCTTTAATTTTTCTTTAGTAGTTCTTTGCCTCTTCATATTAACTCTTCTTACTCCGTTTGAATGTGGCAATAAGTTCATTTTTTCAATCTCCTTTTATATTATTATAGCTTTAAGTTAGGCTTTGCATTTAAGTTTAAATCACTTATCTTACCATTTACTAAATTAAAGTATGCTGCACTTCCAATCATAGCTGCATTATCTGTACATAATACTGGTGCTGGGAATAATACTTCTATTCCTTTCTTAGATGCTGCATTCATAATAGTTTCTCTTAGAGCTGAATTAGAAGCAACTCCTCCAGCAATGGCTATCTTCTTAACATTTCTGCTTTTACATGTTTCCATTACATTATCTTTTAACACTTCTATTACAGCTTTTTGGAAAGAAGCTGCAACGTCAGCCTTATTAACTTCAACATTTTGCATTTTTGCTTTATTTAAGTAGTTTAGTACTGCTGATTTAACACCACTAAATGAAAAGTCTAAAGATTTATCATGAAAATTAGCTTTTGGGAAAGCAATAGCATCTGGATTTCCTTCTCTTGCTAATTTATCTATCTTTGGTCCACCTGGATATCCAAGACCTAATGCTCTAGCAACTTTATCATATGCTTCTCCTGCTGCATCATCTCTTGTCTGTCCTATTACTTCATATACACCATAGTCTTTAACATGTACTATAAAAGTATGGCCTCCTGAAACTACTAATGAAACAAATGGTGGTTTCAAATCTTTATGTTGTATGTAATTTGCGCATATATGTCCTTCTATGTGATTAACTCCTACTAATGACTTTTTAGTTGAGAATGCTAATCCCTTAGCAAATTGTAGGCCTACTAATAATGCACCTACTAATCCTGGCCCATAGGTAACCCCTATAGCATCAATTTGCTCCAATGTTACCCCAGCTTCTTCTAGTGCTTCCTGAACTACTCCGCTAACAACCTCTATATGCATTCTTGAAGCTACTTCAGGTACTACTCCACCAAACTTTTTATGTGTATCTATTTGAGATGCTATTATATTTGATAAAACTTCTCTTCCATTAACAACAACAGCTGCTGAAGTTTCATCGCAACTTGATTCTATAGCTAATATATATTTCTTTTCCATATCTATCTATACCTCTTCTTATTACTGTTTATATCTAAGGAGTATTATATCTTAATAAAACCCTATAATCAAACAAACCTTGTTAATTTTTTCTCTCTATTGTATATTCTAAATATAGTACATGTTTTAATTATATAAATTAAATCTTACATATTCATTAAATATTTATTTCAATTTATAGAATTTTAAGGAGAATTGTTTATGAAACCATATGCTAAGGTCGTAGTACCAGGTTCCCCTATTTCAAAATCAAATTTTAAATTACATAATAAAGATGGCAGAGCAATACTTCCTTATAACACTGGAAAGGCTCATGACAAATATGCCTTATATGAGGAAGAGATTGCTTATTATGCTAGAAGTCAAAATCCTACTACCATACTAGAAGAATCATTAATTGCCATCTTGAAAGTTTACTATAAAAGTGAAAAGCGTCATCCTGATACTGCTAATATAACAAAAAGTATTTTTGATGGTATTGAAAAAAGCGGACTTATAGTTAATGATGCACAAATTCGCCGAATAATAACTGAAGAGTATTATGATAAGGAAAATCCTCGTTTTGAATTAGAGTTTTATGGCGAAAGCACCTTTGAAGTAACATATACCATTAAGGAAAAAACTACTCCTTCAGAAAAGAGAATTTATTCATCCTTAAAGAAGGTAATTCCCACTACAAAAACAAAAGAAACTAATACTACCTCAGTTAAAAAGTGTTCAATATGCAATGGATTAATTGATGAATCATCTTGTATAAAAGCTGATGGTGGTAAAACTTTAATCTGTAAAAAATGCTTTACAAAATTATTTTAAGGAGGCTCAATAATGATAGATTTTATATTTTTAGGAGATAGTCTTACTTTTGGTTATGGAGTTAAACCAAAGGATAATTGGGTACATAAGCTTTCAGAATATCTTAAATTAAACATACTTAACAAAGGTGTCAATGGAAATACAACTACTGATATGCTTTTTAGATTTTATGAAGATGTAGTAAGCAATTCACCTAAATCATTATTCATTATGGGTGGTACCAATGATCTTTTATCTAACAGACCAGTGTCTAAAATAATTGAAAATATGGAAGTAATGATAAAAGAAGCTTTTGCTAAAAATATTAAAGTGATTATTGGCATTCCTCCTGTTATTGACTCTGCTATGGCACAAGCTTTATTTATGCCATCTCTTACCTATGATTATTGCCATAAAAATCTGGAAGTATTACGAATGGAGTTAATAAACTTATGTAATTCATATAATTTAAAATATATAGATTTTTATGAAGCATCTAATAGTAATCTAGGCAATAACATATTGATGGACGGTATTCACTTTAATCCTAAAGGACAGGATATATTATTCAATAAAGCAAAAGAAGTATTTATACTAATTTAGTATAAATACTTCTTTATATATTGCGAAGCTAAATGTCCAATTATATATCCATCTTCTCCACTAGAAAATACTCCTTCAACTCCATGCTTTACTGTCCCACAAGCAAAAAATCCGTCTTCAACAGTATTTATAGTTTTTATGTCTACGTTTAAGCTTCTTATTAAATCTATTTCTGGATAATATCCTACTGATAGTATTAAAGAATCGCATTCAATTAATTCTTCATCCTTTTCATCAATCATAACAGCAGCCCATTCAACTCTTTCCGCTCCGCCAATTTCTGAAATTTTTGCATTATATATTACAGGAATATCAAAACCATTAAGTATATCTAACTGCTCCTTATCTAATGATTCTTTAGCTGTTACTAAAGCCTTTATTTCAGCACCTTCTATTAATAACCTTCTAGCTAAAAGTGCTGACCATTTACCACTTTCTTGTATTACAACTTCTTTTCCAGGTAAATAGCCATGGAAATTAACTAATCTATGAGCTGATGCTATAGTAAAAATACCTGTATATCTGTCTACTGGAATCATTATATTACCTGTAAACTTTTCCTTGCAACCTGTAGCTAATATTATTGCACCAGCTTCAATATCATAAACACCTTTATCTGGATTAATAACAGTTATTCTTTTATCAGCATTTATCTCTAAAACTTTGCTACTAGTTAAGTACTTTCCTCCTAATTTCTTATAATCATCTATCATTATGCTAGAAAACTCAGGACCAGTTACTTTTTCTCCTAAATAAAAATTACCAAAACCATCATGTATAAATAAATTTAAATTTCCTCCTAGATTTTCTTCCTTTTCTATAATAAGAACATCCTTTACTCCTTCTCGCATTGCAGTAATAGCTGAAACCAATCCTGAAGCTCCAGAACCAATTACAACTAAATCATACTTTTCCACAAAAACACCCCTTTAGTTAATGATGAGTTATGAATTATGAATGATGAATTGTAGAATAAACTCCTTTCAGGAGTTTAGAAAATATAACTTCTATTTTCCTAAACTCTGTAAGAGTTTATTCCATAATTTTTCATTCTTCATTCTTAATTCTTAATTATTATTACTCTCCTGCTATAGCAAGTGATTTAACCTTTATAGATGGGCTTCCTACACTACTCATTGGGAACTTTAAGTCATTACCTACTTCTTCTATATCTTTAAGTAAATTAAAGAAGTTACCTGAAGCTGTTACTTGTTCAACAGGGAATGTCTTTTTACCATTCTCAATATAGAATCCATTAACTGCTAAAGAAAATTCTCCTGTAATAGCATTTGCTCCTGAATGAAGTCCTGCAAAATCAGTTATGATAAGTCCCTTATCTATATTAGCTAATAACTGTTCAAAATCTTTATTTCCTTTTTCAATATAGAAATTAGTAGGTGATACTGATATTGAAGATGCATATGAATTTTTAAATCCATTACCTGTTGATTTAACACCAGCCTTATTAGCAGTCTTTAAGTTATATAATAATGTTTCTAATTTTCCATCTTTAATAAGGTAAGTCTTTTCTGTTGCTACGCCTTCATCATCAAAGCCTACTGATGCAAGACCATCTTTTAAATGTGGATCATCCACTAGATTAATTACTGATGATGCTATTTCTTCTCCTTCTTTTCCCTTTAAAAGGCTTAGCCCTTTTTGAGCTGCATCTGAACTGAATATACCAGCAAAGGTAGATAACATTGAAACCATTGCTTCATTTTTTATAACTATAGGATAGTTACCTGAAGGAATAGCTTTTCCTCCTATTTTAGATAAAGCCTCATTTACAGCATCTTCTGCTATCTTCTTTGGATTAACTTCATCAAGAGATTTAGCTATTACATATCCAAATCCATCATACATCTTTTCATCTTCCTTTATTATTGGGCATACATATGCTGATAATAAATTTGATTTATTGTGTAAATTTAATCCCTTGGTATTTATTATGCCATACTTACCAGAACTATAAGCTACAGCACAACCTGCAAAACTTTCTACTTTACTGTTTAAGGCTTTAGCTTCCTTTTCCATATCTAAAGCTATCTGTATAAGCTTATCTGCTGCTATGTTTTCAAGAGACTCTGAATAAGTGGATACATCCTTATACTCCTTATCTCCATCGTAGATAAATTGAATATCATCACTTTCAATTGCTAATACATTTTCTTTAGCCTTATTAACAAGCATATGAATTGCTTCTTCATCTAATATTTCTGTATAAGAATATCCTATCCTATCTCCCATTTTTCCTCTAAATGATAATCCATAAGAAGTATTTAAATTATATTTCTCTACTTCTTCCTTATATACATTTATACTAAGGCTTTCTCTATCAACATAATATACTTCGCACTCAACAAAACCTACTTTTTTAGCTTCTGCAAATAATTGATCTACAAATATTTTTAATTCCATTACATTACCTCCTATCTTCCACCTACAGTAATTTCACTTACTCTTATCATAGGCTGACCTACGTTAGTTGGTATGCTTCCTGAAGATGAGCCACACATTCCTTGCCCTTGAGTCATATTGTTTCCTACCATATCAATATTCATTAATATTTCGCTACCTTTTCCTATTAAGCTAGCACCTCTAACTGGCTCTTGGATTTCTCCATTTTTCACTAAATATCCTTCTGATACTGCAAAGTTAAATTCACCTGTAACAGGATTTACAGAACCTCCACCCATTTTCTTAGCATATAATCCATCACTTATTGATGCTATTATTTCTTCTGGTGTATTATCTCCATTAGCTATATAAGTATTAGTCATTCTTGAAGTTGGTGCATATTTATAACTTTGTCTTCTTCCACTTCCTGTAACCTTCATGCCCATTCTTCTAGCATTTAATTTATCTATCATATAAGATTTTAAAATACCATTTTCAATTAAAACATTCTTTTGTGTTGGAGTTCCTTCATCATCTATATTTAATGACCCCCATGCATTTGGAATTGTTCCATCATCAATAGCTGTAACTTTAGTAGATGCTATTTGTTCTCCTAATTTACCTGTAAATACAGAGTTTCCTTTAGCAACAGATGTAGCTTCTAATGAATGTCCGCATGCCTCATGGAATATAACTCCACCAAAACCATTATCAATAGCTACTGTCATCTTTCCTGCTGGACAATTCTTAGCATGAAGCATAGTATGAGCACTTCTTGCAGCTTGTCTTCCATAATATTCAGGATCTATATATTTAAACATTTCTATTCCAGCTCTTCTACCTGGACCCTCAGTTCCTGTTTGATTTTCCCCATTGGCAGAAGCTACTGCATTAATAAATAATCTTGTTCTTACTCTTTTATCTTCTGTGTATAAACCATCTGTATTTGCTATTAATATGTTTTGCTCCTTATCACCATAGCCAACGCTTACTTGAGTAATTTCACTATGATAACTCTTAGCAGCATCATAAGCAATCTTCATTACACCTATCTTTTTATCTGCTTCTACAGCTGATGGTAGATAAATTGTAGGATGTATGTTTATAGTTTCCTTTTCATATAAAGTTATGCTTATATCTTCCTTCAATTCTCCTAATGCTAATGCTGCTTTTTCAGCAGTTTGTAATAATGAATGAAGGCTATTATTATTTGTATAAGCATAAACGCTTTTTAATCCTTTAAATATTCTTATTCCTATTCCATAAGATCTCCCACCTATAGAATTTTCAACCTTTCCATTTAAAATATTTATAGAATTATCTATTGTATCTTCTTCAAAAATTTCCGCAAAATCTCCTCCAGTCACTAAACAACGACCAAGTACCTGCTGTGCTATTTCTTTTGAAAGCATGGTTTTGCCCTCCTCTTTCTTTTAATTATATCTAAAATCTATTATACTTTATTTTTATATACAAAAAAAGACAGAAGTTATACTTCTGTCTTATGGCTCCGCGAAGAGGGCTCGAACCTCCAACCTATCGGTTAACAGCCGAGTGCTC
>OLOB01002217.1_pt1 | contig 11580 bp, 8 predicted proteins | sample 1671911 | NCBI WGS metagenome assembly OLOB01 (sample SAMEA3136625, study PRJEB25190) | human gut metagenome | biome: human gut; feature: human-associated habitat; material: faeces | place: Austria | collected 2013
GGATTGAAGGTTCGTTAGATATATTTAAAAAAGTAAAAACAATATTACAACAAAGAATATATCCACTTAATATTTTTTTATAGTGGAGGAATTTATTTATGTGTGGAATCACAGGTTATATAGGAAAGAAAAAAACAACAGAAGTTTTACTTAATGGGTTATATGCCCTTGAATATAGAGGATATGATTCTGTAGGAATTGCTACAGTAACTGATTCAATAAATGTTAAAAAAGGCAGTGGAAAAATTAAAGAAGTTGATGATGAAATCAAACTTAAGGATATTGATGGAAACATAGGTATTGCTCATGTCAGATGGGCTACACATGGAAATCCTACAAAAGAAAATGCACATCCACACTGTGATTGTAAAAATAAGATAAGCATTGTACATAATGGTATAATTGAAAACTACAAAGAATTACGTCAAGAACTACTTAATGAAGGACATGTATTTAAATCAGAAACAGATACTGAAGTTATACCTCATTTAATTGAAAAATATATGGATGAAGGTCTAGACTTATTAAAATCAGTACAAAAAACTGTTAAAAGATTAATAGGATCTTATGCTTTAGCAGTACTTTCATCAGATGAACCTGATAGAATTATTGGAGCAAGAAATGAAAGTCCTTTGATTGTAGGAGTATCAGATCATGGAAACTACCTTGCATCTGATGTTCCTGCTATTTTAAATGAAACTAAGAAAGTAATTTATCTTGAAGATAAAGAAATTATTGTTCTTAAAAAAGATGATGTTACAATAATGGATCTTGACTTAAATGTTCTTGAAAAGAAAATCACCACCATAACATGGGATCCTGAAATGGCAGAAAAAGGTGGATATGAACACTTTATGATAAAAGAAATATATGAAGAACCACAAGTAATTAAGGACACATTATCTGAAGCAGAAAAGATAAAGGAAATCGTTAGTAAATTCAAGAATTTCAATAGAATCTGCTTTGTTGCATGTGGAACATCGTATCATGCTTCACTTATTGGAGAATATCTTATTGAATCCCAGATAGGAATTCCAACAGAAGTAATACTTGCTTCAGAATTTGAATACTTCCAAAAAACATTAGATAAACACACATTAGTAATATTCATAACACAATCAGGAGAAACTGCAGACACAATAAAAGCTCTGAAAATAGCTAAAAAGAAATCAGAGACTTTAGCTATTGTTAATGTAGTTGGAAGTTCCATTACACGTGAAGCAGATCATGTTATATATACAAGAGCAGGACCTGAAATTAGTGTAGCTGCTACTAAAACATACATTAGTCAATTAATATGTATTTACTTACTTGTAGCATATCTTGGTGAAAATGAAAAACTACTTGATAATTTATATAAAATATCAAGATTATCTGAGAAAATACTAAGTAGAGAAGAACAAATAAGAGAAATTGCTAAGAAATATAAGTTTGCACGCGACTTCTTCTATATTGGAAGAGGATTTAACTATCCCACAGCACTTGAAGGAGCATTAAAACTTAAAGAAATAACATATATTCATGGTGAAGGTTATCCTGCAGGTGAATTAAAACATGGCCCACTTGCATTAATAGAAGATAATATACCAGTAGTTGGAATATTACCTCCTGGACCTAGCTATAGAAAAACATACAATAATTTACAGGAAATTAAAGCTAGAGGAGCAGATATGATCATATTAGGTGCTAATAATGACACTCATCTTGATGATATTGAGGATAAATTATTATTTGATCCTGAAATTGATGAAGTATTATCACCATTATTATATATCATTGACTTGCAACTATTAGCATATTATATTAGTATTGAAAAGGGTATAGATCCTGATAAACCAAAAAATCTAGCTAAATCTGTAACAGTAGAATAAAAAAAATAATTACTATGAGAAGGTGATTCTGTGAATGACACTACAAAAGGTGAACTTGTTATAGTATTACTCATATCTCTTCTTGCAATAGGCTGTGGAACAGCTTGTGGAATTAATAATGTTGTTGAGAACATATGTGGTAATATTATACCATCATCTTTAACTGAAACAGAAGACATAATAGATGAAATAGAAAATAATAATGTATCATTACAAGTATCTAATGAATCAGTCAATAACATAGACTATGTTGGTAATGAAATTCATAAAGATAAATCTAAAATAAATGATAATAAAACTAGTACTGTTGATAATAATACTAATAATAAAAATGTAGATAAAAACAATACAAATACTCCCAATACAAACAACACAAAATCTATTGATACATCATCAAATAACAATCAAAGTATAAACAATACACATGAAGAAAATATTCCTAAACCACTAAAAACACTTAAAAAAACTGGAGAGAAATATTTTACTAATAACTCTAACTTAGTAACTAAAATCGAAGAATTAGTATAGTAATACTAATACTCCTCACCCTCTTTTATTAATCTATAATAAAAAAAACTTTTTCTGTTAATAAAAAAAATACAATTATCTAAAAAAAGGAAACAATAATATGTATACAACTAAAATAGAACCTAGAATCGGTGAAACAGACGGACTTAGACATATAAACAACACAGTTCTACCAATATGGTTTGAAAGAGCACGAAACAAAATATTTAAAATATTTGTTCCTAACTTTGAATTAACATATAAAAAATGGAATCTTATAATGGTACATTCTGAATTTAATTATTTAAAACAAATATATTATGGATATGATGTAGAAGTTAGAACTTATATTAGTAAGATTGGAAAAACATCATTCACCATTTTCCAAGAAGCTTGGCAAAATGGACAATTAAGAGCTAATGGTAAGTGTGTTTTAGTTTATTTTAATTTCATTAAAGAAGAAAGTGTAGTTATTCCCAAAGATATTCGTGAAAAACTAAAAGAACATTACATTACAGAAGAAGAGCTTGAAAAAAATAATAAAAATGAAATAAAAGAAAATATAAATAAAGTTGAGGAATTAGATTACTTTAACTTAGATAAATAAATCTAAGTATTCTTTTTTTACATTTGATTTCCCATAATAAAGTTAACAATATCCTCTGATGATGATCTGTTAACGATTGATAAGTATGGATCCTCTGATTTTTGGCGTATAACTAATATGTCCGAGATATTACCTTCCTGAATACTAATATCCTTTCCCAATATTTTAAATCCATTTATTGTTGCCATCTTTAAAACATCATGTGCAGTTATCTTATTTTTATATGAACCTCTTACTGCTTTTAAAGTATATTCCATTTCTCTAAACATATCTGGTTTATTGAACATTACATTATCTGTACCTAATGCAACATCAATTTGTTCTTCAACATATGCAGATACTGGAGGTACTCCTACAGATAACATTCCATTGGAACGTGGACATGCAATGATACATGGACTTGTTGAGCTAAGTAACGTAAGATCTTGCATTATTGGATATGTTACATGTACTAGATTTGTAAATCCTGCTCTTAAAGCACGTTCTACCTCTGTTTGATTTGTCATTTGAACAGATTGCTCTTGTAAATCATAGTATTCTGCTACATGAATCATGGCTAGTTTACCCTCTTGATTACATACTTCTGCTATCTGTAGCATTATTTCAGAATCAACATCCTCCACACCACTTAATCCTATCCCATCACAGTGTTGTAGTAACTCACGAGTAATTAATCTTGCTTCATTTGGTGTTGTTGTAGAATCATAGTATTTATCACTTCTTCCCAATATACATGCATTTATTGGAAGATCATATATTGCTTTTTTTAGAAGTTCTATACCCTTTATTCCACCTTCTCTAAAGTCTATAAATGTTGATATTCCAGAGTATAACATTTCTTTTGCTGTTTCATGCATTGATTCTACTATTTGGGAGTCACTTGCTTCATTTAATTTTTGATGTTTTAGTCCATTTGGTGGTTCTACTAGTTGCTTTATAGATAATCCATCACCCACATCCTTTACTATAGAGTCACCTATATGAATATGTGCATTTATAAAGGCAGGACATACTATACAATTTGTAGCATCAATTATTTCGCCCTCTTCATAGTAAGAGGATAGTTTAATTATACGTCCTTCATCATTTATTACAACATTTGTTTTTACAGCATCTAAATTAAAACCTGTAAGTACCAATCCATTTTTAATAGTTATCATAAAAAATCATTCCTAAAAAAAAATCATATTATTGTATCAAAAAAAATTAATTTAAAAAAAGATGGAGAAAAAAAGTTATGAATATAGTTATAATTCACCATATTCATTTAATGATTTTACATCAATTTCTCCACATCTTACTTCTTCTATAGCTTTAAGAACTGCATTAGCACCAGCTATTGTAGTTACATATGGAATTCCTAATTCAATAGCAAGTCTTCTGATTATATATCCATCATCAGCAGATTGTTTTCCAGAAGGTGTGTTAATTACAAATGCTACTTCCCCATTTAACATAGCATCCCTAATATTTGGTGAACCTTGACTTACTTTACGTATTATATCAATATCCACACCAGGTGCAGCTTTAGCTGTTCCTTTAGTTGCTATTAAATCAAAACCTAATTCTTTAGCTTTCTGTGCTATTGGTGCTATTTTAGGTTTATCTAGATCACGTACACTTAAGAATATTTTTCCTTCTGTAGGTAATTTCATATTAGCTGCTAATTGTGCTTTATAATAAGCTAATCCAAAGTTTTTATCAATACCCATACTTTCTCCTGTAGATTTCATTTCAGGACCAAGTACTGAATCAGCATCAGGTATTTTAAGGAATGGGAATACAGATTCTTTTACAGACACGTGTTTAATATCAGAATAATTTACTAAATCAAAGTCTTTAATTTTAGAGCCTAACATTATTTTAGAAGCTATTTTAGCAATAGGTATTCCTATAGCTTTACTTACAAATGGAACTGTACGACTTGCCCTTGGATTTGCTTCAATAATATATAATTTTGGTTCTGGATCCATTTTTATAGCATATTGAATATTTATTAATCCAACAACTCCAAGTTTTAGAGCAAGTTTTGTAGTGTACTCTTCTACTTGTTTAATAATTTCAGGTGGTACAGTCTGAGGTGGTATTACACATGCAGAGTCTCCTGAGTGAATACCTGCTTCTTCAATATGTTCCATTATTCCACAAACATAAACTTCTTCACCATCACAAAGTGCATCAACATCCAATTCTATTGAATCTTCTAGGAATTTATCTACAAGTATAGGATGTTCTTTAGAAACTTTAACTGCTTCTTTCATATAATCTTCAAGTTCATCATCATCATATACTATTTCCATTGCACGTCCACCAAGAACATATGATGGTCTTACAAGTACTGGAAATCCTATTGAATGTGCTGCTTTACGTGCATCTTCAAGGGAATTTGTTATACCATAATCTGCTTGAGGTATATTTAATTCATTAAGTACTTCTGTAAATTGTTCCCTATCTTCAACCATATCAATACTTTCAAATGGAGTACCTAATATTTTTATTCCTGCATCACGAATATCTTTTGCAAGATTAATTGATGTTTGACCACCAAATTGTACAATAACACCATCAGGATTTTCTTGTTTTAATACTTCCAATACATCTTCTTTAGTTAATGGTTCGAAGTATAATCTATCAGAAATATCATAATCAGTACTTACAGTTTCCGGATTGTTATTTATGAGTATTGTTTCTACATCTTCATCTTTTAGTGCAAGTGCTGCATGTACACAACAATAATCAAATTCTATTCCTTGACCAATCCTAATAGGTCCTGCACCCAATACTGCAATTTTTTTCTTATTATCAGATATTTCATCAGGTAGAGAATCATATGTACCATAATAATATGGTGTTTTTGCCTCAAATTCTGCTGCACAAGTATCCACCATTTTATATTCAGGTTTTAAACCTAATTCTTCTCTTGCTTTAAAGACATCTTCTTCTTTAAGATTTAATAATTGAGCTATTCTTTTATCTGAGAAACCATATTGTTTTATTTCTTTAAATAACTTCACATCATATAAAACACTACTGCCTTGTTGTTGTATTTTATTTTCAAGCTCTACAATATTTTTAATTTTATATAAGAAGAATGGATTTATTTTTGTTATTTCTGAGATTTCTTCAACAGAACGTCCATCTTTAAGTGCTGAATATACTTGGAATATTCTTTGATCAGTTGCATGTTCTAAATCATAATCTGTATAATCAGTGTATTCAAATGCTTCTTGATCAATATCTAATGAACGAATAGCTTTCTGAAGAGCTTCCTCTGAAATCACCGTGATCTTGTTTTTCACCTTACGTTTTTCTTCCATATCCTGTGTCAGCGAGGAATCTTCAATATCTGTCATCCGGTCTGTGAGCTTTTCCACATAATTTTCCAGAGCTTCCTCATACATCTCTTCATTAAGGTAGTCTTCCCAGCCAAATTCCGTCAGTTCTTCCAGCGTCACCGCCATTACCCGTTCAAGGGAACCGTTTTTCTTCTCAAAGTCCGGATCGATGACCGCATTATAGAGGCTGTCGATGATCCGAATCAGTTCCATGGTATCTCTGCTTTCTGCGCAGGCATAGATCTGATCCCGGAATGCAGACAGTTTTTTCTCCAGAGGCTGTACGCTTCCTGTAAGTACATCACGGAATACTGCAATTTTCAGCCTATCTAACAACTTATCGTAGAAAGGCAGGGTTTCATATTCCTGATCCAGGATATCTTCCAGAGCTTTTTTTCTCATGCGGCGAACCCCGGGGCGCTCTTCACAGATCCGCTCTCCCACTGCCGCTTCGATACAGAGCTGTGTCAGCCCGGTCAGCTCCGTCTCAGAGGCATCCAGATAGATTTTTTTTACAAGATAAAGGCCAAGCAGATTTTTGTCAAAATATCTGGCAAAAGCCCCCTGTTTGATCCCATCGTAAAGAGCGATCTCTTTTGAGCGGAGAAACAGCGATACATCCGGCTTCACATCCAGTGTATAGTCGCCGCTTACCGTCCAGAGGAGATTACGGATCCGGTTTTCCAGCTCCATCTTGTAATCTTCTATAGAAAGTTCTTCTGTCAGATCTTTATGCATAGACATCGTCCTTCGTCCACTCTTCCGGGATCCTTGTACGGACTACATCGTCCACGATCTCCTTTTCAAAAATATCGAAGGTTTTGTTCACCACTCCCATCTGCACTGCTGCCAGGGGAGAAAGTCCTGCACGAACGATCTTCATAGCAGCCAGAAGACCTCGAAGATCCAGCGCTTTTGTGGAGATCTCACTGTTTACGGATTTCTTCTGAAGATCCATAAATACACCGATAAACTGTTCCACTGCCTTTTCCTTTGCCTCCGGGAACATTTTGCGGAAAATAAATCCCAGGGTTTCTTCTGTCTGCGCTGGCATATCGATCACCAGGAAACGAGAAACCAGAGCTTCGTTCAGCTCCTTTGTTCCTGCATATCCGTAGTTCATGGTTCCGATAAAACGTGCCGCAGGATGAAGGTCGATCCGGTCATAGCCCGGAACATCAATGGAGCGGCGATAGTCCAGAGTTGCATGAAGGACAGAAACCGCATCGTTCTTTGCCATATTGATCTCATCCAGAATACCGAAGCCACCATACTCGGCACACTGATAGATGCTGCCCTTTCGGAGGCAGACTTCATTGTTTACAAAGGTATCCGTTCCGATCAGATCTCCGCTGTTTGTATTGACATGGAAAGATACATTATAAACCGGACGGCCAAAAGCATATGCCAGATTTTCTGCCAGGATATTTTTACCCGTAGCCTTTGGGCCTGCAAGAAGAAGATTTTCTCCTTCCAGAAGTCCTGCAATGGCCATTTCCAGGATTTCTTTTCCGTAGAACGGTATGGACGGTCTGGTAACTCTGGCTGCAGCCCCCTCGTCAACGTTATAATTTTTTCGAAACTCCTCGATGCCGTGGATCAGGCTTTCGGAAACGTTCTGTTCTTTTAAAAATTCTAATTCTATCATATATACTTACTCCTGAATCTGATTGAATGCCGCAGATATCCTCATCCGCAGTTATTATATGATCCTATGACGGATAACCGCTTACAGATTTTTTCTCCGCCAGGTAAAAAACGGGACAGATCTTACATCTGTCCCGTCATTTGATTTCAAAGATGCCGCTGCACCCAGGGAACATCTCTTATTTCCTGATTTTATTTAACCGATCATACCTCAAAGATCAGATCACCGTAGGATGGCATCGGCCACATATCTTTATCTACGATCATCTCAAGCTCGTCTACAGGTTTTCTTAAAGCCTGCATTGCCGGTACCACGCTCTCTCTGAAGAATACAGCACGGTCACGTCCCTCTTCATGGGATTCCGACTCAGCGATCAGTCCGGAAAGCTTATCCATAGCTGTCTTGGTCTCAGCAAGAAGTGCGGAGGTTTTTTCCAGAAGACTTGTCTGTACACTGACATCAAGCGCTGCGCTCACTGCCTTCACAGAATTGATGGACTCTGCAAGAACCGTTGTATAACGGATCACTGCCGGGATGATCTGCTTGGTAGCTACATCCACCATGGTCTTGGCCTCAATGTTGATAGCCTTTGCATAGCCTTCATACTGGATCTCTGCTCTGGACTCAAGCTCTGCTCTTGTAAATACATTAAAGGATTCAAAAAGCTTCACAGCCTTATCTGTAGTCAGCGCAGGAATGGCATCTACCATGGACGGAAGGATCGGAAGTCCACGTCTCTTTGCCTCTGCCTCCCACTCCGGTGCATATCCGTTTCCGTTGAATACAATACGCTGATGCTGGATCGCATACTCCTTGATCAGGTCATGTACTGCAGTATCAAAATCGTCTGCTGCTTCCAGACGGTCGCATGCATCGCGGAATACTTCTGCTGCAATCGTGTTCAGAACTACGTTGCACTCGGAAATGGAATCACGGGAACCAACCATACGGAACTCAAATTTGTTTCCTGTGAACGCAAACGGTGATGTTCTGTTTCGGTCTGTAGCATCCTTCATGAAATCCGGAAGTGTCTTAACACCGGTATCCAGGATCTCGCCGGTCTTACTGTGTGTGGCGGTACCTGTGCTGATCAGCTGCTCCAGCACATCCTGAAGCTGCTCACCGAGGAATACGGAGATAACTGCAGGCGGTGCTTCATTTCCACCGAGACGTTCATCGTTTCCAACGTCTGCTGCAGACTCTCTCAGAAGATCTGCATGCTCATCAACGGCTTTCAGGATACAGGTGAGAACAAGAAGGAACTGGATATTCTCATGAGGAGTTTTTCCCGGCTCAAGAAGGTTGATCCCGTCATCCGTTGTCAGGGACCAGTTGTTGTGCTTACCGGAACCGTTAACTCCTGCAAACGGTTTCTCATGAAGCAGGCAGCGCATACCATGGCGACTTGCAACTTTTTTGAGGATACGCATCATGATCTGGTTGTGATCTGCTGCAATATTTACCGGTGCGTAGATCGGTGCCAGCTCATGCTGTGCAGGTGCAACCTCATTGTGCTGTGTCTTTGCTGTTACGCCCAGCTTCCAGCACTCCTCGTTGACTTCCTTCATGTATGCGGAGATTCTCTGACGGATGGTTCCGAAATAGTGGTCATCCATCTCCTGTCCCTTCGGCGGCATAGCACCGAAAAGAGTTCTTCCTGTATAGATCAGATCTTTTCTCTGGAGCCATTTCTCCTTATCAACCAGGAAATACTCCTGCTCAGCTCCAACGGAAGGAGTTACTTTTTTTGATGTTGTATTTCCGAAAAGGCGAAGAAGTCGAAGCGCCTGTGTATTGACCGCTTCCATGGAACGAAGAAGCGGTGTTTTCTGGTCAAGTGCCTCTCCTGTGTAGGAGCAGAATGCAGTAGGGATACATAAGATTCCGCCGGCTGCGTCATGACGTACAAAGGCCGGTGATGTACAATCCCATGTTGTATAGCCTCTGGCCTCGAATGTTGCGCGAAGTCCTCCGGACGGGAATGAAGATGCATCCGGCTCACCCTTGATCAGCTCCTTGCCGGAAAAGCTTAAGAGTACCTTGCCATCTTCTCTTGGTGCTGTGACAAATGCATCATGCTTCTCGGCAGTAACGCCTGTCAGCGGCTGAAACCAGTGACAATAATGAGTGGCACCCTTCTCGATGGCCCATTCCTTCATCTCATGTGCAACCACATCAGCGATCTCCATGGACAGCTCCTTACCCTCTTCTATTGTCTTTTTCAGTTCGCGGTATACCTTCTTCGGCAAACGGTCCTGCATAACAGAATCGTTAAATACATCGCAGCCAAAGATTTCCTTTACGTTGATATAATCTCCCATTTCTTCCTCCTTTTCGTTCCTGTATATCCAGTCTTTCTTATGAGGAAAGACATTTTCACCTCTGTATGATCACCTTGTCTTCGGATACTCGGATCATTCTTCGCTCTTCTGGGTAATCTCCTTAATCTCCTGCATTTTCTGGTTCAGCCGGCTTTTTTTCTGTTTCTTACTGCTGGTGAGATAAAGGTTCATGGCCTCATGAAGATTATCGATCTCCACACGGGTCTGGTCTCCTCCGAATTCTCCGTCCAGCGTCCACGGAACAGCCTCCTCCGACTCAATCACAACATGTGCGGATTTGAAAGAATAGATCAGATCTGTATTATCTTCTGCGGTGAGAAGTGCAGTCATGATCTCCTGAAGCTCCAGCGGATTCTTCGGGTTGGTGATCAGTGTCACCTCAAACAGTCCGTCATTCATATCCACGTTTTTTCCGGTAAGATTCTTAAATCCGCCTACAGATCTGGAATTGCTGATCATACCGTAGATAAAATCATTCTCCACAGTCAGCTCATCGGAGGTTACCTTCAGATGATAGGATTTCACCTCAAAAAGCTGCTTCATCCCTTCCAGCACATAGGCAACATGTCCCAGGATATTTTTCAGATCCTGGTCTGTCTCATAGGAAACATTGGTAAACAGTCCAAACGCAGCCACATAGGCAAATGTCTGGTTATTAAATTTACCGATGTCACAGTGATAGATCTGCTCCTCCATGATCATGGATGCAGCTGCAGTCATACTCTTCGGCATAAACAGACTGTTGGCAAAATCATTGGTGCTTCCTGCAGGGATATACCCGATCGGTGTCTGGCTGCCCACTTCCACGATTCCGGTAACCACCTCATCCAGTGTACCGTCACCTCCACTGCAGGCGATCAGATCTACCTGATCTGCATATTCCTTCACCTGTTCATAAGCATCCTTCGGTCCCTGCGTGGCACGGATGATCACTTCGTACCCACCTTTATTAAAGATATCCACAATGTCCAGCAGATGCATCTTGATTCTTCCTTTTCCTGCTTTGGGGTTGAAAACAAAAAGCATTCTTTTTTTCATTATACAATCCTCATTTCCCGAAATGATTCGTTATGTCTATTCTTTTACTATGATAAAAAAAACGATGTAAAATGTCAATCTTAACTTTTCACATCTGGTCTTACCACAGGCAGCCGGGATTTTATAACAAAGAAAGTCCAAAAACCCAATAAAATTGAATCTTCAGACCTTTTGTTAAGTAGCGAGAGGGGGATTCGAACCCTCGACACCACGGGTATGAACCGTGTGCTCT
>OLOB01002219.1_pt1 | contig 11574 bp, 9 predicted proteins | sample 1671911 | NCBI WGS metagenome assembly OLOB01 (sample SAMEA3136625, study PRJEB25190) | human gut metagenome | biome: human gut; feature: human-associated habitat; material: faeces | place: Austria | collected 2013
GCGGCGCTGCTCGGGCGGCAGACCTGCCGCACCGTCAGCTATGGCTTTGGGCCAGATAACCAGTGGCGGCCGCTGAATCTCCGGTATGACGAAACCGGCTGCGCGGAATTTGATTTCGCCCTCGCGGGCAAGCCCGTCGCGCATACGCATCTGCGCGTGCCGGGGGCGTTCAACGTCATGCACGCGCTGGCGACGATGGCCGCGTGTGTCGAGGCGGGCGCACAGCCGGAGGCCGTCGCCGCGTCGCTCGCGCGTTTCGCCGCCCCGCACCGCCGGTTTGAATACACGGGCACGGTCTGCGGCGTGAAGCTCTACACCGATTACGGCCATAACCCCGCCGAAATGCGCAGCGCGCTGGAAAACGCCGTAAAGCAGCCGCACAAGCGCCTGTTCGCCGTCATGCAGCCGCACACCTATTCCCGCGTCAAAACGCTGTTTCAGGATTACATCCACTGCTGCGATCTGGCCGACGACGTGCTGGTGACGGATATCTTCGCCGCGCGCGAAAAAGACCCCGGCGACATCCACGCGACCATGCTCGTGGAGGCCATGCAGAAGGAAGGCGTTCCCGCGCATTATACCCCGACCTTCGACGACGCGGAGGCCTATCTGCGCGCGCATTGGCAGCCCGGCGATCTGGTCATCACCATGAGCTGCGGCAACATCAATCTGCTCAACGATCAGCTTCAAAAGCACGGCGAGGAGGGCTGACGCTGTATACCTCCATTTTGGCGGCACGCGCCTGCCTTTCCGATCTCACGCCGCTTTTGACCGACTGCGGTTGTCTCTGCGGCGGCGCGTGCTGCAAGGGCGACGAGCAGACGGGCATGCTCCTTTTCCCCGGTGAGGAAGCGCTGTTTGAGGGGTGCGCGTTCGGCCGTGTCATCCCGGCGAATTTCACGCTGGCGGATCGTCCCGTTCATCTCTTTGTCTGTGACGGTTTCTGTACCCGCGAGCAGCGCCCGTTGGCCTGCCGCCTGTTTCCGCTCTTTCTGCATTTCAAAAAAGACGGAACCCCGCGCGTCAGGCTGGATACCCGCGCAAAGTCCGTCTGTCCGCTATGCAGTTACGGTCTTGTCGGCCTGCGGGCGGAATTCGTTTCCGCCGCAAAGGACGCTTACGCCGCGTTGATGAAGGATGACGAATGTGCCGCGTTCCTTCGCGCGCTGGATGACGCGCTTCGCTTATAAGCTCACGCTCTGCGTATACCCGTCCGCGCCGCCCAGATACAGCACGCCGTTGGCAATCGACGCGGCTTCAAACGAACCGTTTGCGATGGTCGTCGCGTTTTCGCCGTTCACGTCGCAGGTCATCACGCCCCTGCCCGTCAGCTCGATCACCTTCTGCCCGTAGACGAACAGGCACGTCGCGCCGTCCCTGCGGATCCATCTGCCCGTTCATCACGCGAATGATGCTCCCGCCCGCCCGCACCAGCAGCGCCTGCCCGCACATCGCCGCCTGATCCGCCGCGCCCGTGTAGACCATCTCGCTCTGTCCGGTCTGGATGCCGAAGGAAACCACGCCGTCCTGCGTCACGCAGAGCAGCGCCTTGCCCGTCGCGTCCAGCGTGAAATCGCTGACGCCCGTCATCAGTTCGCTCTCCTCGCCGGAGAGCGTTCTTTCTTTCAGCGCCGCGTTTGCATCCAGCATATACATCACGCCGTCGCACAGCGCGAACTTGAGCGCCACGCCCACGCGCGCCAAAACCTCGCGGCTTCCGCTCTGCGTGTTCAGGCGGATCACGCAGTCCTCGCCGCCCTCGCTGGCGACATAATAGAGCTTGCCGTTGGTCAGGTGCAGAAATCGCGGCACGTCGTAGGCCATCACGCTGGCCGCCGCGCCGTTATACGGCTTCTTCACCAAAATCCCGCCCTGCGACGCATCCGCGCAGTAGAGCGCGTTTCTGTCGCCCACGGCAAAGCCGCCGCCCGCCAGACTCGCCTGATACGCGCCGTTCACGCGGTATTCGGCGCTCTGCCGCTCGCTGTTGTCCGCCGAGGCTCTGGCCACCTGCGCCGTCACCGCGTTGCTGGCGTACAGCCGCGACTGCGTGGCGCTGCCCGCCGCGCCGTCCGCCGTCAGCCCGTTCGCCTGCTGAAACTGCCGAACGGCCTGCGCCGTCGCCTCGTCATAAGCGCCGCTTATAAAAGAGGCGGACAGGTACCCCAGTGCCGCCAATCGGCTCTGCACCTGCCGCACCTGTTCGCCGCTCATGCCCGCCGTCAGCACGTCGGATACCGTCACGGTATCCGATGCGCTCGACAGTTTGTCGCCGACGCGCACGCCGTTTGCATCCAGCGCGTCGCCCGAATAAATCAGCTTGAGGGACTGCGGCCCCGCCGCGCCGTCCACCTTCAAGTCGTTCATCGTCTGGAAGGCCTTCGTCGCCTCCACGGTCTTCTGGTTGAATTTGCCGGTCACATATTTGCTGTTCAGATAGCCCAGCTCGACCAGCCGCTGCTGATATTGGCGCACGTTGTCGCCTTCGCTCTCCCACTGGATCACCGTCGTCATATCCGGCACGGCCGTCGGCGAAACGGTCGCCGAGCCGCCCGACGCGCCGAAATATGCGTTGTAACTCACCGCGCTTCCGCTGTACAGGATGGAGAGCGTGCCGCTGCCCGCCACGCCGTCCGCCTTCAGCCCGTTCGCTTCTTGAAAGAGCTTGACCGCGCGCTCCGTTCCCGAGCCGAACTGCCCGTCCGGCGTGGTGCTCAGATAGCCCAGCGTCGCCAGATAGCGCTGCATCACTTCCACCTGATCGCTCTTGTCGCCGCGCCGCAGCACGGTGTACGCCGTCTCCGGCTGATAGGTCGTCTCCGGCTCGTCGGCGATGTCGTCGTCGGTCGTCTCCGCCGCAACCGCGTTGCCGCTGTTCAGCTTGTTCATCGTGCCCTTGCCCGCTATGCCGTCCGCGCCCAGCCCGTTCGCCTTCTGGAAGGCCTTGACCGCCGCCGTCGTCTCGCTGGAATAGCGCCCGTCGATGCGCCCGTTGTAATAGCCCAATTCAAACAGCCGCGCCTGCAGGGTGTATACGTCCTCGCCCGTGTCGCCCTCGCGCATGGTGCCGTTGCCGCTCGGCTCAGCCGTCGCGGCGGCCGGTTTGCAGCTTCCGTTCAGCTTCTTGAGCGTGCTTGCGCCCGCCGTGCCGTCCGCCGTCAGGCCGTTTCGGCTCTGGAATGCCGTCAGCGCGTTCTGCGTCTCCGCGCCGAATACGCCGTCCGCCACGCCGCTCAGATAATTCAGCTCGATCAGCCGCTCCTGCAAGGCGTAAACGTCGTTGCCCGTCATGCCGACCGTCAGCGTGCGCGTTTGATCCGGGTTCGCCGTCGCCACCGGGCTGGCCGCATATTTCGCGCTGGCGGAATACAGCTTCGTCTGCGTCTGGCTGCCCGCCTGCCCGTCGCCGCTCAGGCCGTTCGCCCGCTGGAAGGCCTTGACCGCGCTGGTCGTCGTCGAGCCGTAAATGCCGTCCACGCCGCCCGCATAATAGCCCAGCTCGGCCAGCCGCCCCTGCAGCTTGCGCACCTCGAGGCCGGACGCGCCCTCCTTGAGCAATGTGTAGCCGCTGTCCACAGCGCTCGCGCTGACCGTCTTGGGCTGCGCCGACGCGGAATAGAGCTTGTCCTGCGTGGCGCGGCCGGCGATGCCGTCCGCCGTCAGGCCGTTTCGGCTCTGGAATTCCGTCACGGCGCTCTGCGTGCCGGTGGAGTATTTGCCGTCAATCGTGCCGGTATAATAGCCCAGCTCGGTCAGTCGCGCCTGCAAATCGCTCACGTCGCTGCCCGTCGAGCCGACGCGGAGCACGGGATAGCCCGCGTTGTAATCCTGCGTGGAGGTCTGCCAGCTCTGCGCACCCGGCGCAACGGTCGCCGCCGTTTTGGGCGTCGTCGTCGGCAGGCTGCCGCCGGACCAATCCTCCCATGTGCTCTGGTCGCTGGATTGCCACGTGTCCGGCGTGGGGGTCGGCGTGTTCTGCGGCACCGGGGTCGGCGTATTCGTCGGCAGCGCCTGCACCGTGCCGAACGGAACCGTCCCGTCGCTGATTTGCAGCGGGTCGAGCGTCGGGTCGGGCTGGATGAAACAGCCCGTCAGGCCGCCCAGCATGCCCGCCAGCATCGCCGCCAGCGCCATTTTTTTGATGTTTCGCTTCACGCTTCTCCCTCCGTTCCGTCAAGAATCGCGTCCACCTCGTCCAGCGATGCGATTTCGTATGCAATCGGCAAGCCCTTGTCGTTTGCCGCGCCCTTCGGGTTGAACCAGCAGGCGTCAATCCCCGCGTTCTTCGCCGCCGCGATGTCGCTGGTCAGCGAATCGCCGAGCATCAGCGCGCGCCGCTTATCCGTCGTCCGTGCCAGTTCCATGCCCTTTTCCAGCATCAGCGGGTTCGGCTTGGCCGCGCCGACCTCCTCGCTGATGACCAACCCGCTGATATACGGCCTCAGCTCACTTTTGGCCATGCGCCCGCGCTGCACCTGCGCGATTCCGTTGGTCACAATCACGACCGGGATTTTCGCGCTCCAGCGCCTGACCGCCTCCACCGCGCCGTCGAGCGGCACGCTCTGCTGACCCAGCGCCTCAACGAAAGCGTCGCACATCCGCTGCGCGTCGCCGTCCTTGTGGATCGCCGCCAGAAACTGTTCAAACCGCCGCACGCGCAGAACGCTCTGCTCGATTTTGCCCTGCTCAAGCAGCTTCCAAAGCGCCTCGTTGATGGCGGAATAGGTCGCCAGCAGCTCCGGCGTAGACGAAAAGCCCATCGTTTCACAGGCGATGGCAAAGGCGTTTTCCTCCGCCTTGTTGAAATCAAAAAGCGTGTTATCCGCGTCGCACAGCAGCACGTCGTAGCGCATATCGTTACCTCTCTTACATTTTTTGGGCTTTGCCCCAAACCCCAGCAGGGAAATGATTCTCCTGCACCCCCCGCTTCGCTTCGCGAAATCAAAGAAGATAGATTGATTGTATCACATTTATGGCATAAAGAAAAGCGGTGCAGGGTTCTTTCCTCCCCCGCGCCGCCGGAAATGATTTCAATTTTGCTCAGTCGTCCCCCAGCAAATCGCTCCGACTGCCGGAGACCAGATCAATATTCTCGTAGCGTTCTTCGTCGTCGATCAGCTCGCTCAGCCCGTGTGCCACGCAGAGATCCGGCTCGTCGGCCAGCGTCGTGCGAATCTTGAGCTGGTCGCTGATAACCCCGTCCAGCCCGAAGAGCTGCGCGCCGCCGCCGCTGAGGGTGATGCCCTCGTCAAAGATATCGCTGGCCAGTTCGGGCGGTGTGCGCTCGATCATCCGGTGCAGCGCGCTCATCAGGTCGCGCAGCGGCTCATCCAGCGCCTCGATCATCTCCTCGGAAGAAACCGTCACCGCGCGCGGCAGGCCGGAAACCAGACTGCGCCCGCAGGCGTCCATTTCCAGCTTTACGCCGCGCATCCGCGCCGAGCCGATGTCGATTTTCAGCTTCTCCGCCGTCCGCGCGCCGATGAGCAGGTTATGCTTCTTGCGCAGATAGTCGATGATCGCGTCGTCGAACCGGTCGCCGCCGACGTTCAGAATATCCCAGACAATCTGATGGCCGAAGGAAAACACGGATACGTTCGTTCGCCCGCCGCCGATGTCGATGTTCATCCGGCCATACGGCTGGTCGATGCGCATGCCCGCGCCGATCGCGGAGGCCACGCTCTCATCCACCGGCACGACGCTGCGAACGCCCGCGTCCACCAGCACATCCACCAGCGTCTGCCGTTCGCTGGGCGCCATGCCGCCGGGCAGCGCCAGCAGCAGCTTGGGGCGGAACGTCGCGCGCTTGCCGATCACCTTGCGCATAAAGTAGCGCAGCATTTTGCTCACCAGATCGAAACTGCGGATTCGCCCGTCGCGCAGCGGCCTTTCCACAATCAGCCCCGCCGGGGTGCGGCCGTACATGCGGCGCGCTTCCTCACCGACGGCGACCACGTTTCGGGTCTGCCTGTCATAGGCCACATAAGCCGGTTCGCTGAGCACAATGCCCTTGCCCCGCACGACGATGTGCAGGGTCGATGTGCCCAAATCCATGCCCAGTTCATCCACGCCAAACATTCGTTGTTCTCCTTTATGCTTCCATGCTTTTATGCTTCGGTCTTCGCGTATCGTCTCTTCGTCGCCTCGCCGCCGCGCAGGTGGCGTTCCGCCTTGTTTTTGGCCATCACGGCCGCCACTTCCCTGTGCAGCGGCGCGGACAGGCGCGCAAGCCGCGACTCCATATCCTTGTGCACCGTCGATTTGGATACGCCCAGCACGCTGGCCGTCTTTCTCACCGTAGCGCCCGTCGCAGCGATATATTCCGCCTCGCGCAGCACCCTGCGCTCCATCGCCTGATTCACGCGCATCCCCCCAGACAGTCTCGCTATTCCGGGCTATCCTATGCGGGGACGCGGCTTTTTTCCCTTGCAACCGTTCGCCTATCTTCGCGGCGGTCAAAGCGTCGTCTGCAAGGCAATAACTTTATTATAATAACGCAGCGCGGGGCAATCGTCAAGTTTTGGCATAAACGTTTTGAGGCTCTGCCTCAAACTCCGGCAGGAACCTGATGTTCCTGCACCTCCCACACCGCCTTGCGAAGATTCAGGTCGGGTGTTTTGCTTCCCACCTCCCTCTTCGAGGGAGGTGTCGCCGCAGGCGACGGAAGGAGTGATGTCCTTGATTTCAAAAACCTCCCCGCGGTCAGGGAGGTTCGTCGATCTTTTTACGCAAAATACCCCAGCGCTTTTTCCTCGTCGCCGTCGTAGAGCACGCGCATCAGCGTCAGCCCGCAGGCGGGCGCGGTCTGCCCGAGCAGCAGGCGGTCGCCGGTTTCAATCGCGCGCGCGATGCAGCCCGGCTCGCGCTTTCCCGTGCCGACCTCCATCAGCGTGCCCGCGATGATGCGCACCATGTTGTAGAGGAACCCGTCGCCCAGCACGGTCAGAACCACGTCCTCGCCCTGCCGTTCCACCTGCGCGCGGTAAATCGTGCGCACGGTGCTCTTGGCGACGCTCCCGCTGGCGGCAAACGCGGCGAAATCGTGCCGACCGCAGAGGCTCTGTGCCTCCTCGTGCATCCGTTCCGCGTCCATCGGCATGGGCGCATGCGCCTTGTACTGCCTGCCGATGGCGCAGGCGTGGCGCGCGTTGCAGAATGTATAGCGGTACACCTTCCCGCAGGCGGAAAACCGCGCGTGAAATCCCTCCGGCGCGAGCATGCTTTCGCGGATGCGGATATCCGGCGGCAGCATGGTGTTGAGCGCGAAACAGATTTTTTCCGGCGGGATGCGCGTCGCGCTGTCAAAGTGCGCGCACAGGCCGCAGGCATGAACGCCCGCATCCGTCCGGCTCGAACCGACCACGCCGATCGTTTCGCCCGTCAGCCGCGCGAGCGCTTCCTCCAGCGTCTGCTGCACGCTCGGGCCGTTGATCTGCCGCTGCCAGCCGCTGTACGCCGTGCCGTCGTATTCAATCGTCAGCCGGAAGCGCTTCTGTCCATCCGGGGGATGGTCCGCCGGGCTGGGGATGTGGCGGCTGGTCAGCCTCAGCTCATCCAAGCAGCCTGCCCTCCGCCACGATGATGATGAGGAACGCCGCCATCGCCAGCGCGCCGTAAAGGTCGAGCTTGGTGTATTTCAGCTCGCGCAGGCGGGTGCGGTGGTCGCCGCCGCGGTAGCAGCGCGCCTCCATCGCCATGGCCAGCTCGTTCGCCCGGCGGAAGGAGCTGACGAACAGCGGCACGAGCAGCGGAATCATCGCCTTCGCGCGCTCGATCAGGTTGCCGCTTTCAAAGTCCGCGCCACGCGCCATCTGCGCCTTTTGAATCTTGTCCGTCTCCTCCAGCAGCGTCGGAATGAACCGCAGCGCAATGGTCATCATCATCGCCAGCTCATGCACGGGAAAATGCAGTTTCGCCAGCGGGCGCAGCAGGCTCTCGATGGCGTCGGTCAGCACGATGGGACTGGTCGTGTAGGTCAGCAGGCTCGTGCCTGCAATCAGTGCGCAGACGCGCACCGCCAGCAGGATGGCATATTTGACACCTTCGACGTAAATGTTCAAAACCCAGAAGTGTACAAGCGGCTCCCCCTGCCCCGTGACGAAGAAAAGGTTCAGCACCGCCGTAAAAATCACGATGGGCACGATGGGCTTTAGGCTTTTCAAAATCATCTTGCCGGGAATCTGTGCTACCTTGTACAGCGCGGCCAGCAGCAGGATGGACAGTGCCAGCCCCAGCGGGTTCGGGGCCACAAACAGCACGACGATATAGGCAATCGTCGCGACCAGCTTGAGCCGCGGGTCGCAGCGGTGCAGGATGGAATGCCCGGGAAAATGCTGACCTATCGTAATATCTTTAAGCATTTGCCCCACCTCCCTGTTTGGCGGCCAGCGCCTTTTGAATCGTTTTGACCGCATAGGGGATCGTGTAGACGTCCGCGGGGATGTCCAGCCCCATCTGGCGCAGCTTTAAAAAGATCTGCGTGACCTGCGGCACCGAAAGCCCCAGCTCCAGCAGCTCCTGCGCGTGGCCGAACACCTTTTCCACCGTGTCGTACATAGCCAGCTTGGCGTGGCTCATCACCAGCACGCGGTTGGCGTACTTGGCGATATCCTCCATCGAGTGGCTGACCAGCAGTACCGTGATGCCGGTCTTTTCGTGGTAGTCGCGGATCTGGCTTAAAATCGTGTCGCGGCCCTCGGGGTCCAGACCGGCGGCGGGTTCATCCAGCACCAGCACGCGGGGGTGCATGGCCATAACGCCCGCAATCGCCACGCGGCGCTTCTGCCCGCCGGAAAGTTCAAACGGGCTTTTCTGCAGCAGCTCGTCCGACAGGCCGACGAAAGCAGCGGCCTCCTTCACGCGGCGGTCGATTTCGGCTTCGTCCAGCCCCATGTTGCGCGGGCCGTAGGCGATGTCCTTGGCGCAGGTCTCCTCAAACAGCTGGTATTCCGGGTACTGCATGACCAGGCCCACCTGGAAGCGGAACGCCCGCAGGTCGGCCCCCTGCTCCCACATATCCTTGCCGTCGATGAGGATGCGGCCGGAGGTGGGGCGGTTCAGGCCATTGAAATGGCTGATGAGGGTGGATTTGCCGCTGCCGGTGGAGCCGATGATGCCGACAAAGTCGCCTTCTTCCACACGGAAGCTCACATCGTCCAGCGCGGTCGTTTCATCCGGCATGCCGGGATTGTAGACGTATTTCAGATGTTCTACACGAATGATCTCTGACACTGTTTATTCCTTTCCCGCAGAATACCGCCCGCGATGGGTGCCGTTTCTGCCTATGATGGGATTTTTCCTTGCGCAGCTTACTGCAGCAGTTTATACAGTTCCTCGGCGCAGCGGTCGGGGGTGATGACATTTTCCGGCATTGGAATACCGATTTTTACCAACTCGTCCCGCAGTTCCGCCGCCTGGGGTACATCCAGATGGTAGCTGTGCAGCCGTTGGGTCTGGCTGAACACCTCTTCCGGCGTGCCTTCCATCACGATGCGGCCCCGGCTCATGACCAGCACACGGTCGGCCTGGGCGGCTTCCTCCATATAATGGGTGATAGAGATGATGGAGATGCCGGCTTCCCGCAGCTGATGAATCGTGCGCATGACCTGGCTGCGGCCGTGGGGGTCCAGCATGGCGGTGGCTTCATCCAGCACCAGGCAGTCCGGCCGCATGGCGATCACGCCTGCAATGGCAACGCGCTGCTTCTGGCCGCCGGAAAGCTTATAGGGCGCGGCTTCGCGCTTTTCGTAGATGCCCGCCAGCTTCATGGCTTCGTCGATGCGGGTGCGGATCTCCTCGGCCGGGACGCCCAGGTTTTCCGGCGCAAAGGCCACATCTTCTTCCACAATGGTCGCCACGATCTGGTTGTCCGGGTTCTGGAACACCATGCCCACCTTCTGGCGGATGTCATAGAGGTGGTCCTCGCCCCGGGTATCCATGTTTTCCACCAGCACAGTGCCGGTCTCCGGCAGCAGGATGGCGTTGAAATGCTTGGCCAGTGTGCTTTTTCCGCAGCCGTTGGCACCCAGCACGGCTACAAACTCACCGCGGCGGACGTTCAGGCTTACGCCGTCCACAGCGTAGGTGGGTTGTTCGGGGTCATAGCGGAACTTGACGTCCTGTACGCGGATCATCGGTTCTTCCTTTGGCATAGTTTACTTCTCCCAAATAGCGGTGGCGCCGCAGGGCACCACACCGCCGGTAGCCGAGACCGGCAGGCCGATCTCATCGCAGTGGGTGTGCCCGCCCGCAGTGGGGCAAAGCGTCGTTTTAACGATGTATTCCATCACTGCAGGGCTGAGACCCTCGGTGTAGGAGTTGATGGCAAAGAACAGCGGATCGTCGCTGAGGACCTGCTCGGTCAGGGTGATGAGGTCGTAGACGTTGTCCTCCAGCTTCCAGATCTCACCGCCGGGGCCGCGGCCATAGCTGGGCGGGTCCATGATGACGGCGTCGTACTTGCTGCCGCGGCGGATCTCCCGCTGCACGAACTTGACACAGTCGTCCACGATCCAGCGGCAGGGGCGGTCGGCCAGATCACTGGCGGCGGCGTTTTCCCGCGCCCAGGCCACCATGCCTTTGCTGGCGTCCACATGGGTGACGCTGGCCCCTGCGGCCAGGCAGGCCAGCGTGGCGCCGCCGGTGTAGCCAAAGAGGTTCAGGACCCGGATGGGACGGCCGGCAGCCTTAATTTTTTCCTGGTACCAGGCCCAGTTGACGGCCTGCTCCGGGAAAACGCCGGTGTGCTTAAAGCCGGTGGGGCTGACGATGAGGGTCAGCTCGCCCCAGTGGATCTGCCATTTCTGGGGCAGCCGCTTGTGGTAGTTCCACTGCCCGCCGCCCTTGGCCGAGCGGTAGTACACGGCATCGGCCCTGGCCCACAGGGGGCTGGCCTCGTCGTTTTTCCAGATGACCTGCGGGTCGGGGCGGATCAGCAAAGTCTGCCCCCACCGCTCCAGGCGGTTGTGGTTGGTGGCGTCCAACAGTTCATAATCCCGCCAGCTGTCGGCAGGGCGCATAGGCAATTCTCCTTTTATTCTATACGGTACAACGTCTTATTTATCCAGGATACGCTGTTTGATCATATCGGCGATGCGGTCGGCGCTGGACTTGATGGCCTCCTGGTCCTCGCCCTCGACCATAACGCGGATCTTCGGCTCGGTGCCGGAAACGCGGACGAGGACGCGGCCCATGCCCATCAGGTTCTGCTGCTGGCTCTCGATGAAGCCGGCGATATACTCATCCTCTTTGTAGGCTTCTTTCTGGGCCTTGTCGGCAGTCAGGTTGATGAGCACCTGGGGGAACTTGGTGTACACGGCGTTCAGGTCGCTCATTTTGGCGCCGTTTTCGGCCTTCTTGCGGGCCAGCACCTTCAGCAGCTTGCCGGCGGTCAGTTCGCCGTCGCCGGTGGTAGAGTGATGCAGGAAGATCACGTGACCGCTCTGCTCGCCGCCGATGGCATAGCCGCGGGCGCGCATCTCTTCCAGCACGTAGCGGTCGCCCACGGCAGTGCGGGCGGTCTCAATGCCTAAAGACTGCATGTATTTCATGAAGCCCAGGTTGGACATGACGGTG
>OLOB01002221.1_pt1 | contig 11571 bp, 9 predicted proteins | sample 1671911 | NCBI WGS metagenome assembly OLOB01 (sample SAMEA3136625, study PRJEB25190) | human gut metagenome | biome: human gut; feature: human-associated habitat; material: faeces | place: Austria | collected 2013
AGCTGGTATGGGCCTTCGGCAAGCTTAACGCCATACGTGCCATTAGCGTTCGCGACAGGAGCGTAACCAGGAGCCAGGTAGCTCGTGCCTTCGCCCTCGGGGCTGTGCGAATAATCATAACCGAACGCGCCTCCCTTGATAGAAACGGTTGCAGATCCATCCTTCCAAGCAGCATCAATGCAGTTGATGATGTACTTAGCGTACTGCGGAACCTGCTCTTTGCAGGTAGGAGCCATAAGGAACGTACCACCGTTGATGACAAGTCCACCCTTCTGGACCTGTACCGCAGTCATTGCACCATAGAACGTGCCGTTGTCAATGGTCAAGTTGCTGCCGCCAAGAATGTTGATGCCATAAGCCTGATTTGAGCCAAGCTCGGTGTCAATCGTGCCGTTACCGGTGATAGTAACGTCGGAGCCCTTATCGATGGACAGGGTCAGCAGCGAAGCCTTGCCGTAATCCTTGGTGCGGCTCTCTTCGGAGTAGCTTATCTTGTGGCCCTGCATATCAAGCGTGAGCTTCTTGCCCGAAATCGTGAACTGAGGATACAGGTTACTCTCGGTGCCGGCCTGCGCATCAAGAACGATGTCCGTCAGCAGCGTGACGGTCTCGCCGTCCTGGGCTGCGTCGATGGCGGCCTGCAGGGTATTGAATGCCTTAAAACCAACCTGTGCGACCGAACCAGAAACCCCATGCGTACCGTCAGGGTTCTCGACAGGGTTGCAGCCCTCAGCACACAGAGCCTCAGGGACTGAGGAAGAGAAGGTGCCACCGTAAACAGCGACCGTCTTAGCGGAGTTGTCGAAAGCCGACTCCTGCTTCGTCGAAGAATCCCAGGTGTAGGCCTTGATGGCCGCGTTATCGCCCTTCGCCGTGAAGGTGCCACCGGTGATGGCGATTTGGCCAAGGCCCTTGTAGCCGGGGCGGTTGACGATGGAAATCGCCGCGCCGTCCTGGATGGCGCCGTCGTTCTCGGCCTTCTCGACCGGATCGCCCGACACGGTAATCGCGCTGCCGGCGTTAACGTTCAGGTTGCCCGAGCACACCTGCGCGCCCATCGTTTTCGCGTTAATCGTGGAGTTGTCGATGGTCAGCGTTCCGCTGCTGGGGAAGTAAATGCCGAAGCCGTTGGGAACGTTGAGCGTGCTGTTCTTCAGAACAACGGTGTCGTTCGTGTTGTTGCCGTTGGTCTCGATGCCGCTCGTGGCTGTGGTAGAGGCCTCAACGCCCTCGAACGTAAGGGTGGAGTTGTCGTACGTGATGGTGCCGCCCGAGGCAGACGGAATCAGACCGATGAGCTGCGAGCTCACGACCTTGCCGTTTTTCACCGTAAGCGAAGCGTTGGAGTAATTGATCTCAAACGCTGCGGAATTCGCGTCAGTTCCCGTGCACGTCCAGGTGTGGCCGTTCAGGTCAACCACACGAGCGATGCTTCCGGAGTTGAACGTGCTACCCGTGGTGTAGTCGCGCAGCAAGGTGATGGCTTCGCCGCTTGCGGTCTGAGCCTTGAATGCCTCGTCCATGGTGTAGTAGCTGGTTTCGCCAACCTTGGCAAGATAGGCCTTCTCTACACCGTACGTGCCGTCATCGTTCTTGGTAACAGTGGAGCCTTCAACCAGATAGGAGGACGGATCGGCGGTGCTGAACGTACCGGCAGTGACTTCAATCGCCGCTTTTGTGGGGTCATCGGTAGCGGAACCTGTGCTGTAATCAACCGTCTTAAGCGCACCGCTAACGGTGCCGCCCGTGATGGACACCTTCGCCGGGTTGCCCTCAGCGCCATCATAAGTCACCGACTCAACGTTACCGTTGACGGTGCCGCCCTGAATCTGAAGGTCAGAGCCCGCTCCGCCGAATGTCCACGTCGAAACGTTGCCGTTAATGACCGCGTTGTCCTTAATAGTAGCGTTCTTCCAGTTCTGGATCGCATAGCTGTTCGCAGAATTAATGGTGCCGCCCTTGACGTAGAGGTTGCCGTGGTCGCACTTAAGGACGATGAAGTTATCCTGCGTGAACGTACCGCCGCTAATGGTCAAGCCCGGCACGCCAGGCTTGCTGTCATCGCCAACGCGAACAAGGGATGCGCCCTTCGTTCCACCAGCACCGCTGTCGTTCTTGACGTTGCCACTCTGGAAGAACAGCCAGCCGCTATTGCCACCCTGAACGTCGATGACGTAATGGGACGAAACGCCGGAATTCTCTTTGGTATCCTCACGCATGATGGTACCCGTCTGGGCCTTACTGGAGTCTTTGACGTAGACCCTGCTCGTAACCGTCAGCGCCGGCTTACGCTCGCCCGTGCTGCCGTTAAGGGTGTAGCCGTTCAAATCGAGCGTGACATTTTTCGTGGAGATTGTTACGTTCTCTTTCGTGTTAGCCAGCAGCTTCACCGTCGCTCTTTCTGACGCGGCGTCAATAGCGTCCTGCAGGCTGGAATATGTCTTGCCGTTCACTTCTGCAACTGCTGCCTCATTGCTCTCGCCAGTCTTGGCTGCAAGGGTCGCTGCTTCGTCTTCAGTTGCTTCAGCTTTTTCGGTCGTGGTTGCAGGTGCCGATTTTTCCTCGCTGTCTGTTGCGTCGGTGGTGTTGTCAGCTGCTTCGGGCTGCGTGGCAAGCGTGTCGTTCGATGCGCTTGCGCCCGCTTCCACGCCTTCTGCCTGGTTGGCAGGCTGCTCCTGCTCGACCGAGGGAGGGGCGCTCGACGCTGCGTCGTTTTCTGCGGCGAATGCTGCGGTTGGCAGCATCATGGGGCACATTGCAACGCTCACCAAGACCGAGATGACTTTGTTTGCATTGCTTGTCTTCATGTCTTCTGCATCTTCCCTTCTGTTTCCCGTGTTTCGATAATTGTTCTGTATGTCCATTCCCGTCGTTACGGCTTTGACAGGAAATCGTTTTCCAAACCAGGCCCGCGAAATACCGCGCTGCATTCACGCGAAGCATTGGCGCATTGCGCTGACGCTTCGCGCCTCGCGGTTTTCTTGCCAAGTTCAATTCAATTAACTTCAAGGAAAAAAGAAGGGTACCCCATTTTTTCAAGGTACCCCCCTCTGTCGGCGCAATGCCAATTAAGACGCGCCACTTTGCCAATGACATGCATGGTTTCGCCTTGTTTCGAAACGGCGAATTCGCCCGCTTCCAACTTGGCCATGATGTCACCTCGGTTCAAGAACGCTTATGCGTATAAAACATAACAATGATAACAAAATAATTGCTTGTGAGAGACGGGTACTTCTGTGGCAATCGTCTTTTTTGAGTTAAATGGGCAGAAAATGAGAATGCGGGTGTATGGCGGGTTTCGATCGCTGTCCGCGCTGAAAGAGAAGTGGGCATTTGTGGCGGTGTTTAAAGGGGCGCCGAGCGCATTTTGCCAATGTCGTTTTTGCGTGTCCCATCAGTTTAGGTTGTCTCCCCTCCTGCTCTTTCCTTTTGATGGGCGATTGTGTTTTCGTTGGTTCGTGCGATGGCTCGTGGACCAATACGTTCATGGGCAACGACGGCGTGCCCTTCGAAATCGAGCTCACCTGGAACCGTGGACGCGTTGATCCCTACGAGAATGGTGGCAAAGACACCCATATCGCCTTCGTCGTGGACGACTTTGACGCCGCCCACGAACTTCATGAAAAGATGGGCTGCATTATTCGCGAGAACCCTCGCATGGGCCTTTATTTCATCGCCGACCCCGAGGGTCAGTGGATTGAGATTCTGCCTGCTCGCTAAGGCGAAATTAACGACGGAATAGCGCAGCACGCGGCGCTGCATGAATTTTCGCCGAGCGAAGTGTTGCTAGACATCTTCTCGCTCGAACGGTACCCATGCAACGCCGCTCGGCGTTTCGACGTGCTCGAGGCGCACGCCGAATGATTGCTCGATTGCACTCTGCACGGCCGCTTCGCCGGGTGCGCCTTGTGCTGCCAAACGCCCGCGTTCCATCACGAATACGGCATCGGCCACCGAAAGCGCCAAGTTCAAATCATGGATTACCGCGATAACCGTTTTGCCACGCTCGCGCACTCGGCGAACGAGGCGCATCATGTCGAAACACGCCGCCGCATCCATGAACGATGTGGGCTCGTCGAGCAACACGACGGGCGTGTCCTGCGCCAGCACCATCGCCATGCGTGCCCGTTGCCGCTGCCCGCCCGATAGGCTTCGCAACGGTCGGTCGCGTAAATCGTAGACGCCCGCAAGAGAAAGCGTCTCGTCAATGCATTGCGCATCGGTCTCGTCAAGCCGAGATAGCGGCCCGTGATGCGGAAATCTTCCGCACGCCGCCAGCTCGCGCACCGTCATCATGGGCGCTTCTTGCTGCTGCACGAGCACGCCCAATCGCCGAGCCCTCTCGCGCGGATTCAACGACGCGACGTCGCGCCCTTGAATAAGCACGCGCCCCGAAGCGGGCTTTATAAGTCCCATGGCGAGTTTCGCGAGCGTTGATTTTCCGCACCCGGTCGGTCCAACGATGCAGGTGATCTGCCCTTCCGCGAAAGATGCGGAAAAGCCGTTGAACAGGGCATTTCCGCCGTATCCAAATACGACGTTCTCGAAATCAAGCTCGCCCATCGACCTCCCCTTTCCGCGAACGAAGAATCAGATAAATGAAGAATGGGCCGCCTATCAACGCCATGCAGATTCCCACAGGGACCTCAAACGGCGCGAACAGCGTGCGCGCAACGGTGTCGCACGCGCACACCACGATAGCCCCGGCAACAGGCGAAAGCAGCAATACGCGACGGTTATCATGACCGGCGAAGAAGCGGACGATATGGGGGACGACCAGCCCGACGAATCCGATAAGCCCGGCAAAGGAAACCGCGGCACCCGCCAGCAGCGCCGCAAGCGAAAGCAATATCAGCCGAGTTCGCTGCACGTTCAGCCCCAGCGCGTGCGCACCCTCATCCCCCAACGACAAGATGTTAAGACGAGTTCCCTGGCCTGCGGCCACAAGCAGCCCGACGCAGATCGCGCACCCGGGAATCACCAGCTCAGACGCTATCACACCCGAAAGGCTTCCGACCAAAAACCCCGATGCGTTCACGTAGGCATCCGGATTGAAAATGAGAATCGCGTTCATTCCCGCCGTGAATATGGACGTGAGCGCCATGCCGGCAAGCACGATGGTCAGGCGCGAGGCCCCCGCGTACAACGACACGAAGAACACCAGCAACGCCGAAGCGAGCGCGCCCAAAAACGCACCAGCTGCCGACACGCCCAGCGCATGCGGAGCCACGCATGCGAACAGCAAAACGAACAAGCCGGATCCAGCGTTGACGCCGATGATGTTTGAGCTAGCCAGCGGATTATTCAACGTTGCTTGGATAAGCGCACCCGCCTCGGCAAGCGCAGCACCGGCAAGCACGCCCCCAAGGACACGCGGCACGCGCACGTTCGCCAGCACGTTCACTGCCATGTCGGACGCGTTGCCCATAGCGTACGCAACCACGTCGCTCGCGCCAATAGACGACGACCCCAGCGCCAGACCAGCGAACACCACGCCGGCAAGCGCCAAAAGCAAGACGAGCAGCATGATGTCAAAGCGATGTCGCGCACAATCCGTCATCGCAACCGTTTTGAGTCGATCCCTACGCACGAATCAACCTATTCGCCGTACAGCGCATCGAACAGGACTTGATACGCCTGATCCCACTGAGCATTTGGCTTGTACTGGAACAACTGCGGATCAAGCGTCACCACACGATCGTTCTTCACCGCATCAAGCTGCGCCCATGCCGGGTTCTGCGTCGTCTGCTCGGCAAGCGCTTGCTGCGCCGACTCATCGGAATTACCCATAGGCAGAAGGAAGATGGTTTGCGGGTTATCCTGAATCAGCGCCTCTATGCTGTAATCGGACAACAGGCCTTTATCGGAATCGGCGATGTTCTGCGCTCCCAAATCGGCGAGCATGGTTCCCGTCTGCGTCGAGGATGACTGCACGCGCGTACCACCCGAATACGTGGTCAGCACCACGGCGCTACCAGCTTGCTTTCCTTCCGTCTTCGCGCAAATCTCGGCGATTCTATCTGCCGGATCCTGGCCGTTTTCCGCATACGCCTGCTCGTCGCCTGTGATGTCGCAGCACGTGCGCAGCATGCGCAGATAGTCGTCGAACGTGGTTACCTTGAAATACGCCACGGGGATGTTCGCCGCTGTAAGCGTATCGGCCAACTCGGTTTGCGCTACGCCGCCGCCGCGGCCGCTGCTCGACCCTGTCAAAATCACGAAATCGGGGCTGAGTGCGATAATCGATTCGGCGTCAAGCGACGAAAAATCGCCGATCTTCTGTGCATCCGACGCAATGTGGTAATCGGAGAAAGCGTCATCGGACGCTCCAACCAGCGTGCCGCCGGCCAGCTCCCACACGTTTGCGAAGCTGCCCATGCCGGCAATCACGCGATTATGCGACGCGACCGTCACTTCGCGGCCCAAATCATCGGTAAAGGTATACGCGCCCTGCGTTGCCGACGTCTCCGTTTCGCCCGCATTGGATGCAGCGAGGCCTCCTTGCGACGCACACCCCGTCAGAGAGAACGATCCTACGCCCATAGCCAACACGCACGAAAGCGCAACGGCGCCTTTTGCAACTTTGTTCATTGCTTGCTCCTTTTGGATTGATACGTGCCGCTAAGCAACCGATACGCCGGACGCATCCCGTGCTGCGCTCTTCATGCCCCATGCACAATAATCGTCCTGCCCCAAAATGTCCCCGTTATGGTAATACGCAGCTCGAGCGCGACATCCGCCGCAAACGCCCTTGTAATCGCACGCCCCACACGCACCCTTATACGCCTGCGTGCGCAGCTCTTGAAACACCGGGCTGGTACGCCAAATCTCGTCAAAGGGCTGTTTGCGCACGTCGCCTGCATCTTCGGTCATATATGCGCACGCGCGCACAATGCCTTCGCTTCCGACTACGCAGTACGTCAGCCCCGCCAAGCAACCTCGTGTATAGCGCGTTTGAACACCGATCTGCTCGGCAATACGCATAAACTGCGGCGCACACGTAGGCTTAACTTCGATGCCGGCATCGCAACCGGCACGCAAAATATCAGCAAGCAGCTGCTCGTTTTGCTCAACATCGATGCTTTCGTCTGAAATGTCCTTACCGCGCCCGACCGGCACCAAGAAGAACACCGAATGGTTCATCGCGCCCAATTCTTTGGCAAACCGAGTGATGTCGCACACCTCGTCACGGTTCCAATCAACCACAGTGGTGTGAACCTGGAATGGCAGGCCGACGCTTTTGCAGGCTTCGATTCCCGCCAGCGTTGCCGCATGCGCACCGTTGATTCCGCGAAACTTGTCATGCTTTTCCGCGTCAAGGCTGTCAATGCTGATGCCCATAGCGCACGCACCCGCCGCTTTCAGCTTTCGCGCAACGTCTTGCGTGATCAAGGTTCCATTGCTGCCGAATACCGGGCGGAGTCCGCATGATGCCGCATGAGCCACTAAGTCGAAAATGTCATCACGCATAAGCGGCTCACCGCCACTGAAAATCATGATCTTGAAACCTGCACGTGCAATGTCGGAAATCATCGTGCGCGCTTCTTCGGTTGAAAGCTCCCTGCTATCGCATTCGTCTGCATCTTGGTAGCAATGGGCGCACTTCAGGTTGCATCGGTTCGTGGTCATCCACGATACGATCATTGTTCCCCCTTTGATCGAAATTGTGACGGGGAATGACGATAGGTGGCGACGCTACGTCGTGGCCAATACTGCGTTTGACGTAAACGTGTCGTTATGCCTGCGTATTGGCGTTGGCGTGGGAGCAATCGAGCGCGTCTTGCAGGAAGCTGAGCGTGCGGCGTTGAATGCCGGCGTAAAAGTCGCGGCCGTATTGCTTGGGCCCCGAGCTGCGCTGGCACGCGAGGCGCTTCAATCCGGCAAGAGCATGGGGCATGCCGCCTAAGCTGGAGAAGCGAATGGCCAACGCCTTCGCGCGGTCGTCGGTGACTAAAACGCCGTCGTGCATGGCCTCGATGGTGTCGCCCATGAGTTGGTGCCAGCAGATTACTTCTTCGCGTGAAAGCTCGGGAATGGGGCATTCCTCAAGCGCCTCTCCGGTGATGGCCGACCAGAGCATGTCTTCGCGGTCTTGCGCGACGCCCACGGTGGCGGCGAGCTCGCTCCAGTTCGCCTGGTCGCGGTTTGCAAGGTGGGCGCGCAGCCCCTGCACGACGTTCATGTCTCGTAGGATTTTCGCGCTTTCGCGCTCAAGTTCGGCCTCGCGGTGCGCGAGTGCGTCCGTCAATTCTGCCAGCGAGTCGCTTCCCTCGCCTTCCTGAATTTGTGAGAGCGAAAAGCCCAGGTACTTCAAGGTGATGATTCGGTTGAGGCGTTCCTCGTCGGCCGGCGAGTACAGGCGCAGGTTTTGCTCGCCTTTGCACGTGGGATGGAGCAATCCGCGCTGGTCATAGTATTGAATAGTGCGCACGGTCACGCCCACGCGCGATGCTAACTCGCCTACCGTCATGAGGCCTCGAGTGCCTTGTTCGCCCATGTTTCCCCCTGTTTTGTGTGCGCCAATCGTTTGCGCTCGCCGCAACCATACATGAACACGATGGCTTACGCGAGCAACGCGGCTATGTACGAGCACCGTGGCTATGAGCAAGTCGCCCTCGCGAAGCGGCGTTGCCCAATACGCCTCGACGGCGCGTACGGAACTGGTATCTTCGGCGGACGCCTCGCGTTCGCCATGGTCTGCGTCCGTTGCGGCTTGCGGCCAAAGTGATGTGATGCTGCCGCGGTTTTTTGCCCATTTCAAGCTCCGGGATATGACGTTACGTCATCTCCGGCGTTTTGGGCGCCAGGCCCCCTGGGGTTCAGATAATCAACGGGCGCGTGCCCTTCAACTGCGTTGACTGTAGTACACAAATACGCTGCGTGCGGTCTTGCGCTCGTCGTTTCTTTGGAGCGAGCTCGCTGGTGATTGAGCGCGCGACCAAGGGGCGTGCTTTCTTATGATTCGCCAGCTGCCCCCCCCATGTTAAAGTTAGACTATACTAACAACAATGAGGTTACCTAGATTCACCGATTGCTTCCGCGTTTCTCGCTTTGGAATTGCGGCGTACACGAAGGGCGTTTATTCCGCCGTGCCGTGTGCTGCTTGACGGAAGACGAAGCCATATATCGAAGACACAGTCGTTCAACAGCCGAAACGGAGGTGAGCCAAATAGAAACGGTTCTCGGAATTCTGATTCCTTTTGTAGGCACGACGCTCGGTGCTGCTTGCGTGTTCATCATGAAGATGCCGCTTGGGAATTTGGTGCAGCGCTCTCTTGCGGGATTTGCTGCTGGGGTTATGGTTGCGGCGTCGATTTGGAGCCTGCTTATTCCCGCCATCGAACAGTCGACGTCCATGGGAAGGTGGTCGTTCTTCCCGGCGCTTGCGGGGTTTTGGGCTGGTGTGCTGTTCCTGCTTATTCTCGACCATCTGATTCCCCACTTGCATGTGGGCAGCGATCAATCGGAGGGGCCGAAAAGCACGCTAAGCCGCACGACGATGATGGTTTTGGCGGTAACCTTGCACAACATACCCGAAGGAATGGCGGTTGGCGTTATATACGCGGGCTTTCTTGCGGGAAATATGCAGATCACGGCGGCGAGCGCACTGGTTTTGTCGCTTGGCATCGCCATTCAGAATTTTCCCGAGGGAGCGATCATCTCCATGCCGCTCCGGGCGGAGGGCGAGAGCAAGGGTAAGGCATTTCTCGGCGGCATGCTCTCCGGCGTGGTGGAGCCTATCGGCGCGGTGCTGACGATTCTTGCGGCGCAGCTGGTGATCCCGGCGCTGCCGTATTTTCTGAGCTTTGCGGCGGGCGCCATGCTCTATGTGGTGGTGGAGGAGCTGATCCCAGAGATGTCACAAGGAAAGCACTCCAACATCGGCACGGTTTTCTTTGCCGCGGGCTTCAGCGTCATGCTGACGCTGGATGTGGCGTTGGGATAGGCGCGGAGGTGCCGTTGCTTTTGCGACAGCGACGACATCAGCTACGCCGGTCTGCACCCGAAGCTCGTCTGGCATCGAACGAAAACGCTGAGACGCGGCGACGACCACTGCAATTTTTGCATGAAGACCGTTAGAAAAGAAAGGAGTCCCAAGAATGAAGCCTGACTACAAAAACTGGATCCCCAAGGGAATGCTGTTTTCGCTCATCGCGGGAACGATGCTGTCCCTTGCGCTGCTGCTCGTTTTCGGCGTATTCGGCATCGGTGTGGGCGGAAAGCTGCGCGTCGTGCTGGGCGTGGTATTCGGCATCGCCTTTGTCGTCTGCGCAAAGTACACAGAGTGGTGCGTGTATGCCTATCGGAGCTTTTCCTATGACGGCGAACGCAAGCTCTCAAAGCAGATCATTGACGGCACGGCGAAGCATATCACACTCCCGGAGGGCGGCGTGGGGCTGGACATCGGCTGCGGCAGCGGCGCGCTGACCATTGCCTGCGCAAAGCGCAATCCCCAGGGAAAAATGATCGGTATCGACCGCTGGGGCAAGGAATACGCCTCCTTCAGCCTGCCGCTGTGCGAAAAAAACGCGGCTGCGGAGGGCGTGAAAAACGCTTCGTTCCGGCGTGGGAACGCCGTGAAGCTGGATTTCCCCGACGAGAGCTTTGACGCGGTGACCAGCAACTATGTCTATCATAATATCACAGGGGCAGACAAGCAGGCACTTCTGCTGGAAACACTGCGGGTGCTGAAAAAGGGCGGAACGTTTGCCATCCATGACCTGATGTCGCCCCGTAGATACGGCGACATGCAGGCGTTTGTCCAAAAGCTCAGGGATATGGGCTATGAGCGTGTAGAGCTGATCGACACGACCGGCGGCAGCCTTATGACACCCAAGGAAGCCAAACGCCTGATGCTTCGCGGCTCAACATTGCTGCTGGGAATAAAGTAAAGCATCGATGACATCAGCAATGCCGGTCTGCATCCGAGGCTTACTTGGCAGAGAACCATGACGCCCGTTCACGGTGGCAGGCGGTGATCCTCTCTCAAGAGCCGCTGGGCGAAAACGCCTTTCGCGCTGTCATTGACACCACCGGTTTTGCCGCGGGGGATATCCAAACGAAGACATGCGAAAAGGAGGAGCCATTCCCATTCATGAAGGAGTAGTCGGTGATCTTTGAAGAGCCGCCTTCGGGCGGCTTCTCAAGGGTTATATGGTTAGAGCATGCTAACCAATTAACATTCAAAGGAGGCGAGAGCAAATGTCTGAAGAAATACTGATCCGTCAAGGCGCACCGACACTCGCGGGCATCAAGACGGGGAGCTTGTTTCCCTGCCCCTGCGAGAACCGCGAGGCGCTGCTCACCGACATCCGGCAGCTGAGCCGGCGGCTGTCGCCCAAGGGGCCGTGCCTGCTGCCGCTCCGCTTTCTGCTGGGGCAGGCGCTCCTTTACCTATACCGCCCCGCCGGACTGCGGCGGGATTTGCGGGATGTGCAGGCGTCCGAGCTGCTGCGATGCCGTGCCAGAGCTAAAAGAGGTATCTCCCGGTCATCTTGTGCGCTGTATCAGCATACCGGAGGTGCATCTATGAGCGAAATTCTGCTTGAGGCCAAGGGGCTGGCAAAGGAG
>OLOB01002228.1_pt1 | contig 11553 bp, 13 predicted proteins | sample 1671911 | NCBI WGS metagenome assembly OLOB01 (sample SAMEA3136625, study PRJEB25190) | human gut metagenome | biome: human gut; feature: human-associated habitat; material: faeces | place: Austria | collected 2013
CCTAATACTGACCCTAATACTGACCCTAATACTGACCCTAATACTGACCCTAATAAATTAAAAAAACACCAAAACATGGTGTTTTTTTAATTTATTTTTTCAATATTTCTAACAACAAATGATTTTTTCTCATCATCAGTTGTTACAAAACCAGAATTATTAGCTACATATTGAACAGCTGATTTCATATTAATGAACTCTTTAATAATATATTCTCCACTTTTTTCACCCGTGTAATTATTGATAGAATTCTCTTCAGCCGAAGAAAGAGATGTGAATTTAAATTTCATAATACTCCTTATACGGATTCTTTTGTAAAATAGATTTTTTTAAATTTCAAAGCCACATTAACTAAAGCAATCATAACAGGAACTTCCACTAACGGACCAATAACTGCCGCAAAGGCTTCTCCTGAATTAATTCCAAATACACCTACCGCAACTGCTATCGCAAGCTCAAAGTTATTGCTTCCTGCTGTAAATGATAAAGATGCTGTAACAGGATAACTTGTTCCCATTTTTTTAGAGAGAAAAAAGGAAACAAAGAACATCAGTACGAAGTACAGAAGCAATGGAATTGCTATTCTAACTACGTCAAATGGAAGCTCTACTACCTTTTCACCCTTAACCGCAAACATTATAATGATTGTAAACAAAAGAGCAACCAATGTTATACGACTAATTTTTGGAATGAATTTTTCTTCAAACCATTCTTTACCTTTTAATTTAATCAAACCAAAATGAGAGATAATCCCTGCAATAAATGGAATTCCCAAATAGATGAATACTGAGGTAGCAATCTCACCAATTGTTATATGTACTGCAAAATTTCCTAAGCCTAACCATTTTGGAAGCAAAGTTACAAAGAAATAAGCAAAGATTGAGTAAAAGAATACTTGGAAAAGTGAGTTGAAGGCTACAAGTCCTGCTGTATACTCACTATCACCATGTGCTAAATCAGTCCAAACAATAACCATTGCAATACAACGTGCAAGCCCAATCATGATAAGCCCAATCATATAGCTTGGATAACCTTGTAAAAATACAACCGCAAGAATAAACATTAGTATTGGTCCAATAATCCAGTTTTGAACTAATGAAAGCAACAAGACTTTCCAATCCTTAAATACTTTTCCCATTTCTCCATATTTTACTTTTGCTAATGGAGGATACATCATGAGAATTAGTCCAATGGCAATTGGAATTGATGTTGTTCCTACTGATAAGTCATTAATAGTGGTTGCAACACTAGGAACGAAGTATCCCAAAGCGACTCCAATTCCCATTGCTACAAATATCCAAAGCGTCAGATAACGGTCTAAAAACGACAGTTTCTTTGTGACTTGATTCATAATTGAGTTTTTCCCCTAATTTTTTTCTTGTTTTGCAATTTCTTGATAATTTTTATTTCCGCCTGATAAATTGTACACTTCTCTAAATCCTTCATTCCTCAAGACATTTTGAGAAGCATTACCAGTGACTCCCTTATTGCAGTAAACGATTGTCAATTTATCCTTATCAAGGATAGATGATTTTTCACGAAGTTCTGCCAACGGAATATTTATTGCATTTGGTATATGTTTCTTTTCATAACTTGCTTTTGCACGTGTGTCAATAATTGTTATGTCTGCACTATTTTTTTGAAGTTCCATCAAATCATGAGGCGTTATTAATGGCGCAGTAGTTAAGGCATTGGTTAGTGCCATTCCTGTATATGCGACAGGGTCTTTAGTTGTTGAAAATGGTGGGGCATAAGCTAAATCCATATGGAACAAATCTTCTGCAGTAACCCCTAGTGTAATTGTTGAGGCAAAAACATCTATTCTTTTATCTACGCCTTGAGGACCAATAATTTGAACTCCAAGAATTCGATGAGATAACTTATCTGCGACTGCTTTGATAACCATTTCTTTACCGTGCATGTAATCAGGTTTGTCTGGTTTAATATTGAATAATACTGCTATTTCATAACCTTCTTCGATCGCTTCTTTTTCAGTTAATCCTGTTTGAGCAATGGTTAAATCAAAGAAGCGTAAGATTCCAGTCCCAAGCACACCTTGAAAACGAAGAGGTCCACCAGTCATTGCATCTCCTGCAATTCTCCCCATCTTATTTGCAGTTGATGCCAAAGGGCGGTATGTCGCTTTCCCAGTAATCACATGGAAACTTTCTGCAACATCCCCAACGGCATAGACACCTTCAATATTAGTTTCCATCGTTGTATCTGTAGCAATCGCTCCAGTTTCACCTAGTTTCACACCGATTGATTCTGCGAGTTGAGTATTTGGTTGAACACCAGTAGCCAATATATACAAATCAGCGCTAAGGACATTTCCCTTACTTGTTATGACACTTTTTAGTGTTTGTTCTCCCTTTGTTTCAGTGATTACTTCCTCAGATAGAAAATGAACATTTTGCTTTTCCATTTCATCTTCAATACGAATAGACATATCCCAATCTAGGTGTGCCATTGGGTGTTTTCCACGTTGAAGCACAGTAACATCAAGTCCTCGTTCTTTGAGTTGTTCGGCAACTTCAAGACCAATATAACCTGCTCCTACAACAATTGCTGTTTTTGGTTTTTTATCATCCAAGAAAGATTTAATGTTTTTACCACTATTAATATTTCTTACTTGAAATACATTATCGAATGATTTACCTTGAAAAACTTCAGGTCTATGGTAAGTTGCTCCAGTAGCAAAAACAAGGATATCATAAGAATCATCAAATATTTCACCAGTCAAAAGGTTCTTAACTTTGAGAGATTTTGTTGAGTGATTAATATCTAAAACTTCATGAGAAGTATGAATATCAACATTGTAACGTTTTTTAAACCATCGAGCATCACGAGGAGTTAACTCATCAAAATCACCAATTTCCCCACCAATAGCATATGGAATACCACATACTGCGTAAGAAATATCAGTGTCCTTATCATAAAGAGTTATCTCTGCACTCTCTGTATTTCTACGTGCCTTAGCAGCAACACTTGTTCCTGAAGCGACAGAACCAATTATAATAATTTTCATAGGATAATCATTTCCTTTATTTTTCAAAGTCAGCTTGCCATTTAGCTACTGCATAGTGTTGATTAGAAAGTTTGGCAACTTTATTAATCCATTCTACTTCATTTGATGCACGTGCTTTCAAAACTTCGTTCGAGGTATGAGTTGCACTCATACTTTGGTTTACTAACCACCAAGTATGTGCAATATTTGCTCTATCTAAATCATCTGCTAATCGCATTGATTCATAAACTGGGGTGGTTTCTGGTAGAGTCACCATCAAAACTTCTGTTTCATCAGAGTTTTGTAATCTTGGTAAAAGTTTTTGAATTGATTTTGGAACTTCACCACTTGTCCGTTCAACTTCTTTCGCATAGCTTTGAGTTGATTCAAGTAATAAGAGGGTATGACCAGTTGGCGCAGTATCAATTACTACAATCTCATCATCTGCTTTTTCAACAATTTCAGCGAAAGCACGAAAGACTGCAATTTCTTGCGTACATGGTGATTCCAAGTCTTCTTTAACATAGTCAAAATCATCGCCTGACATAGTTTCTCTTGCTTTGCTTAAAACTTCTTCTTTATATTCTCGAAGTTCCTTTTCTTCATCAATATGACTTAATGAGAGCCCAGAAGTATCTCCCAAGTAGAAATTAAGATGGTCCGCAGGGTCTGTGGTAGCCAGATGAACTTTTTTACCTTGCTTTTGCAAAGCTTGAGCAACTTTAATCGCTACAGTAGTTTTTCCAACTCCACCTTTACCCATTGTAAAGACAATTTTTTTACCTGTTTTGACAAAATTATCAATCACAGTTGAGAGTTCTGGATATTCTCTCATTTCTGAATCAATCTCAGGTAATTCGGGTTGAACTGTATCTAAAAGGATGCGAAGTTTATCTAAGCCAGTCACATTATAGGGTCTGAGTGGAATAAAGAATTGTTCATACTTACTGAGAGAGTTAGGCAAATGCTCTAAATCATCTTCTTGTTGATTGGCAATAATCTTTGATACTTCATCATCAGCTTGAGTTAAAAGTCCATTAATAATTAATTTTTGATTATTTATTCCAAGTTCCGCAAGTTCACCAGAAGCTCTATTGGCTTCCTCAATTGATGCTTTTTGAGGACGTGTTACTAACATAAGCGTTGTTAATTCACCGTTAGCTAATGTTTCTACTGCTCGTTCGTAACTTTCCTTTTTATCTCCCAGTCCTGAAAGTTGACCTAAGCACGAAACACCAGTATCATTTTCATCCAGGTAGTTAGACCATGCGGAAGGAAGAGCAAGCATTCTGAGGGTATGTCCAGTTGGTGCGGTATCAAAAATGACATAGTCAAATTCATTTTCAACATCCTTATTTGTTAGGAAACCTGCAAATTCATTAAAAGAAGCAATTTCAACGGTACACGAACCTGAAAGTTGTTCTTCCATATTTTCTACAGCTGAGTCTGGCAGAATTCCTCGATATGGACCAACAATGCTTTCTTTATAGTCATTTGCCGCAGATACTGGGTCAAAATTTGCGACTTTTAAATTAGGAATTTCTGGAATTTCTTTTGGTTTATTGGTTAATTCTGTTTGAAATACATCTTGTAAATTAGAAGCAGGGTCAGTACTGACAAGAATCACTTTATGACCTGAATCCGCAAGACTTACTGCAGTTGCACAAGCAGAGGTTGTTTTGCCAACCCCACCTTTTCCTGTAAAGAACAGGTATTTAGTCAATTCTAATTTTTTTGGATCGTAAGCTTTCATCATTTCTCCCTAGTAACAACAACCAGTATTTCCACCACAACATGAAGCATTTGCCTCTACTTTGACTTCTTCTTGAGAATTTGAGCAACAAGCATCTTTTTCAGAATTAATACTGGTTAGTCCGAGATCTTCAGAAGTTGGATAGCTTTCGGTTTTGAGAATTTCTCCATCAATTAATGTGATTGGCAAAATATCATTTCCTTGATTTTGTATGAGATTCAGAACTTTTTCGTTAACCACAAACGCTTGAGGATTACTTGTAAGATTATAACGATAAGCTTTCACCTCCTCGTTCTCTTTCAACGTATCAAACAGGTTTGTAATACGAAGTAACTCTGAATCAACTGATGGACCACAAACTCCAGTAGAGCAACACATCGCAGGTTCAAAAATTTCAATTTTTTTCATTATAGTTCCCTTTCTTAATTAGAACAATTACATTTTTTATCAGCACCACACACACAAGTTTCTTCATTATGTGAGAATAGAGTCATACACATGCTTTGGAATTCTTTAGCAAAATCTTCACTTAAAGTGTAATAATTCCAAGTCCCTTTTTTCTCAACAGTGATAATTTCTGCTTTTTCTAAAACCTTCATGTGATGGGACAATGCAGGTTGTGAAAAATCAAAATGCTCTAATAGGTCGCAAGCACATTTTGTTCCACATGACAGCAGGTCGACAATTTTTAAACGATTTGGCTCAGCTAATGCCTTCAAACTCATTGCAATTTTTTCGTAATTCATAAAATCCTTTCCTAAACATAAACGTACGTTTATATATAATATAAACAAATGTTTATGTATTGTCAAACATAAACGACTATTTATGTTTCGATTTTTATTGTAAAATATAATTTATGTGTCAACAAAAGCCTTTCACCGTATAAAAAAGAAGTTGTCTTAACCTACAACTTCTTTTTTATCTTTAATTATAATTAAAAATTGAAGTGACTCTCTAGTTAGAGTTTTTAGTGCTTCAAAGATGTTTTTGGGTTTTTTCTACAGGTAAGTAAGGATAATTAACGATATGAGAGTAACAGTACTGACAATTCTTTAGCTTCTTCATAGGAAGATTTTCCCTCCAAAATTTTCATTATTCTAATTTTCTCTACGTTAATCATATTTTTTGATATTTATCACTTTAAGGAATTACTGGTGATATAAAAAATTCGTAGTTTTTTATTTGATTTAAATATAAATAGCAGTTATTTACTTTTTATAAATGGTAAATATATCTTTCTGAAAAAGTTTGCTTTTTCTCATAGTATTGCTAACATTTTTAGATACAATATTAATATTAATAACCTTCTCTAATACCAACCCCAATACTGACCTCAATACCGACCCTAATACTAAAAAAAGCCACTTTAATTGTGGCCTTTTTAGTTAAATTCAATCTAAAACAGTTGAGAGGCCTTCCTCAATAGTCGTGATTTTAAAATCTGGAAATTGCTTCTTAAATTTATCAGAAATAAATAGATTATCTTGACGATAGCGTGGAAGTAATTCGTTTAGTTCTTGGATACTTTTATTAAATGACTTAATGAGGTTAAATTGCCACTCTCGAATCACTCTGGCTTTTACTTTCTTATTTAATATTTTTTCTGCAATTTGTCTCAGTTCTTTGTAACTGTGTGGTTTATCACAGGGCAAATGCCAAGTTTGATTGTAGGCTGAAGGTGTATTTGCAATTAAGACCATAGCACGACTCGCATCAGGTGTCCATATCAAGCTTCTCTGGCAACTTGAATTGATGGGGATACTAGCCGTCTTATCCTCTTTAATTTTGTCTAAAAACATTGTATTAGTGATACTTTGTGTTTTATCAGGTCCATAAAATTCTGGTGCTCGACATATCACGGCATCTAACTCACGATTGTGTATTTCAGATAAGACCATTTCAGCCATTTTTGCACGTACAATTGACTTTCTTCCTACTGGAATAAATGGTGTATTCTCGGTTTGTGGTTCGCTGTCTTTAGGATACATATAGGTATTATCAAAAAATACCAATTTGCTTCCATATAGTTTGCATGCTGTAATAACATTTTCCATAATTTTAAAAAAATTGGCTTCCCAAAGTGAACTATCCATGGGTAATCCTACAGTAAAATATACAATATCACTCCTATCTATAGCAGTTTTAGTCTGTTCAAAATCCATTAAATCCGCTGAAACTAACTCATCTGTTGGATGTATCTTTTTAGGTCGGCGTCCAACTAAACGAATTTTTTTTGTATATTTTCGATATATTTCCTTTGCAACTTCCTGACCTATTTGTCCGTTACTACCTAATACTGTTTGCACCTATTTTACCTCCTCAAGAAATTGTTTTGCTACTGCTCTTACAGAAAAAGGATTTTGTCCTGTAATGATTCGCCCATCTTTAACGGCAAATTCCTTATAAAATCTTTTTTTCTTAAAATTTGCCCCTCTTTTTATTGCTTCAACTTCATTAAAAAAAGGTACTATTTTAGTCTTTCCAGCAAGTATTTCTTCTGTTTTAGTAAAACCAGTGATATTCTTATCTTTAATATAATAATTTCCTTCCTCATCTTTTATGTTAAGAAGCCCAGCAATACCATGACAAACTGATAAAAGAAAGCCTTCATTTTCATATATTTCACTTGCTAAACGCTCTATCTCCTCGGAATGATAAAAATCCCACATCACTCCATGACCGCCTGTATAATATATAGCAAAATAATCTGCAGGATTCACCTGTTTAGGCGATAAAGTATTTGACAGTCCACGAACTATAAAATCTCGATTAGAATATATTTTCATAATGGATCCATCAATATATTTCATACTTCTTGGGTCAATAGGTACATACCCTCCCTTAGGACTAACAAAATCATACTGAACTCCAGCCTTATTTAACTCGTCAACAAATTCTGCCGCTTCCCCCAGCCATAAGCCGGTAGCTTCATAACTATCGCCATATTTTTCAACATTTGTTTCAACTATTAAGACCTTTTTCATGATTTTTCCTCCATTATTTCTAGGGTATTATCTAACAAGTCTTTTAATCTTTTTATATTATCCGTATTGTGTGTCAGATAGTAGTGATTTTTGGTGCCTTCTCTTTTAAAATCTACCATGTTAACACTTTTTAATACTTTTAAGTGATGTGATGTTGCTGGTCTCGACAAATTTATTTTGTGGGCTATTTCCTCAACTCGAAGTCCTTCACAAGAAAGATTATCAAGCAGTGCCATAATAATATCCTGACGATTCGTATTACCTAAAGCTTGTAAAAATCCGGTCAGATCAGAGAATTGTGTTTTTAAGTCCATTTTATCTCCTATTTTCTATGAACATTCTTTTAATAGTTTAATAAATTAAACCATTAAACCGTTAAGAAGTCAAAAGATTAAATTTTTGTGTGTTTTAAATCAATTTCTTAGATATCAAAAAAAAAGAATATACATACAATATCCCTCTATCTAATTTTTTCTTAGTAGCTATTCCTTTGATCTTTTTCGTGTCATGATCTGATACAAGAAAGTTTCATTATATATGAGATTAAGTGTTTTAAAAGAATTGAAGTGACTCTCTAGTTAGATGTTTAATTGTTTCAAAAACAGAATAAAGATTTATAATAGCTTTAATACTGACCACAATATTTACTTATTTTAGAGAATGTGAATTTATCAGGAAATTTAAGCCTCTTTATGCAATTTTTCTTAGCACTATTCAAAAATTGAATACCGAGTCTATATATACAAACATCATTCATAATTAGTATTTTACAAGTACCGGTATACCATTTATAATAAACTTTACAAAATAAAAATGGAGGTCAATTATGGTAGTAAAAATTACAGATAAAATGAAATTTAGTCAATCATTCGATTATGTAGATAATGGTATGGAACATGGTATATTAAGTAAGTTTGGACCCAAAGAAATTTTATTAAAGAAAGGAACACTTATCGCTGAAGGTTTCAAACCGTTGGATTGTGATATCAAATTGCTTAAAGATATCCATGTGAAATTAAGAGATGGTGTAACTATTTACACGGATATCTACTTACCAAATAAAAGTGAGAAAGTTCCCACACTTATTGCTTGGAGTCCCTATGGTAAAAGCGCTGGGACTGCGCCTCGCTATAAAAATCTCTTCAATATGATTGGTATGGGCAATGCATGGAATTCTGGTCTAACAAAATTTGAAGCTCCAGATCCTTCATATTGGTGTGCCCACGGATATGCAGTATGTAATCCAGATATGAGGGGGATTGCACACAGTGAAGGCAATACCACTATGATAGGATCTCAAGAAGCTCAAGATGGTTATGATTTAATTGAATGGATTGCTAATAAAGAATGGAGTAATGGTAAAACAGCACTTACTGGTACCTCTTACCTTGCCCTTTCTCAGTGGTACATAGCTGCTGAACAACCTCCTCACCTCACTTGTATTAATCCTACTGAAGGGCTCTCAGATGGCTATCGAGATCTGGCCTTTATTGGAGTGATTCGAGATAAAAACTTCATTGAGAGATTACAAGTTAATCATGTAAGTGCAAAAGGAGCAAAGCGAGAAGACTTGGTAAAAGAAATGGAGTGCTACCCTCTAGCCACTGCTGCAGTTTGGAAAGATAAAGTAGCTGATACATCAAAAATTACTGTACCTGCTTTTGTCATTGCAAGTTATTCTAACACACTTCATAAAATGGGTACTTTCCGCTCTTGGAGAAACTTAGGTTCAAAAGAAAAATGGCTGAGAATTCACGATAAGCAAGAATGGCCATACTATTATGATAAAGACAATTGTAGGTTATCCTAAGGTTAAGTTATACATGAAAGTTGAAAATTATAATGATATGAATGTATTTGTGTGGCTACAAAAACTAGATAAATTTGGTAACGTACTAAGTGAATTTGTTGTACCTAATCACGGTGCAGCATTGCAAGACTTTACCCAAAATGGTGCCTCAGCACTTCGGTATAAAGGTGCTTGGGGTAGGTTAAGAGCTTCAATGCGCCATCTTGATGTAGAGCATTCAACTGACGAAATCCCTGCTTATAGTTTGGATCGAGTTGAAAAACTCTCTGAGAAACAAGTGGTAGAACTTGATATCATCTTAAGCCCAATCGGTCTATCCTCCGATAAAGATGAAACACTTAGAATCGTTATAAGTTCAAAAGATGAGCTTGGTTCAGTAATGCCAGGCACACCTGGTTGCACTCCTGATAATTCAGGGGTTCATATTTTACATACTGGAGGTATTAATACTTCTTATCTTCAATTTCCTCTTCTAAACTAATTATTCTAGCTTTTACCATATGACTTTACGGATCATTTATGATATTCTAATAATGATCGGAGGTCAGATGAAACTATCAACTCTACGATATTTTGTTGAGGTAGCAACTGAGAACAGCTTCACAAAATTTATTTATCTCTCAACCAACTTTAAGCAGAAGGATACAAGAATTAGAGTTAGAGTTGGGGGTAACACTCTTTAACCGCAGTAATACAAATGATATAATCCTTTCTCCAGAAGTTAAACAATTACTGGTGAAAGTTAGAAAAGTTTTAGACCAAATTGACTCTATATCATCTATGTTTGAGTCTGACGGCCTTCTCGAGAATAATGGGGCATTAATTAAAGTTGGTTGCTTATCTAATTTTTGACTTTAGTAAATTATATGATTTAATAGAGCAGTTTAAAACACAATATCCAAATGTAAAATTTGTAATTGAACAAGGTTCTCCTATGGAACTAAGTAACGGACTCACGGATGACGACTATGATTTAGTACTGAATTTAGAGGATTATATTCCTCATAATAATAAAATTAAAACTTCTTTATTTAAAACCAATAATTTACAAGTGGCCATTCAAAATAATCATAAATTAGCAACCAAAAAAGAAATAAAATTTTCTGATTTAGCTGATGAAACTCTCATTCTCATTGAACGAAATAAATCCCCATTAGTATTTGATTATGTGATTAACAAGTGTTTGTAGCATGGCTTTCATGCAAAGGCTAATTATTATGTTAAGAGTTTAGATGAAGGACCTTCTAAAACATCACTTGGTGAAGGGATCGCATTTCTTTACTCTGGCATGGATAATGGTTATTTGTCAAAAAAATATCGTGTAAAATTTTTAAATTTGAACGAAGAGAGAAGTTCACAAAAATTGGTTTATGCTTTTAAAGAAAATGATCATCCTATCTTAGATGCATTTTTAAACTTCGTTCATCAAAATAGATCTGATTTATATTAGAAACTTATCTGCTATTTATTGCAAGATGAGTTTTTGACTGACCATAATTATTTTATATGTTATTAATACCAATCCGCTTTGTACAAGCTTTTTTTTATATAAATTAGTAATCAAAAAGCACCTAATTGCGACAGTCAATTTTTTACATACATTTTATTATGCATAAAGCTTATTTTAATGTAATTGGTGATAGAATGAGCTAATATATTTTTTGCTACTATTGCTGCTGCAGCAATGGAATTAATACTCAAAGAAATATAATTGTTTCTTCAAGATTTAATACTTAAAAATCGTGAACAATCTTCACTAAAGATATTCTCACTCAAAATCTTACTTAAATTTTGACTTACATTTCGATAGATGAGTGATGGAGTATTAGGAACAACATAATAGTATTTTCCATCATTTTCGTAGATAGGGTCATCCATACTAGTAAAATGTGTTCCTTCAATTGTATTTCCGGCATCAGCTGCTACATCAATAATTAAAGTCCCTTTTTTCAATGATTTTTGTTCTGAAAAGCTTAAAATTGGATCATCATCTTTC
>OLOB01002229.1_pt1 | contig 11545 bp, 6 predicted proteins | sample 1671911 | NCBI WGS metagenome assembly OLOB01 (sample SAMEA3136625, study PRJEB25190) | human gut metagenome | biome: human gut; feature: human-associated habitat; material: faeces | place: Austria | collected 2013
ACATGTTTAAACAACTGAATCCTATTCTCCCTGTTAAGGAGATACTCAAGGAAATCAACGGCCTAGCCGATGAAATGGCCGGTCTGAGCAACCTTGAGTTGAAAAATAAAACGCAGGAATTTAAGGAGCGTTTAGCCCAAGGAGAAAGCTTGGACGACCTCCTGCCAGAAGCCTTTGCGGTTGTTCGTGAAGCAGATAAGCGCGTGCTAGGCATGTTTCCTTATGATGTTCAGGTCATGGGGGGCATTGTCATGCATCAGGGCCATATCGCTGAGATGAATACCGGTGAGGGTAAGACTTTGACGGCAACCATGCCAGTCTACCTTAATGCCTTGTCAGGTGAAGGGGCTATCCTCGTTACGACCAATGAATACTTGGCTATCCGTGACGCCGAAGAAATGGGTCAGGTCTATGAGTTCCTAGGTTTGACGATTGGTGTGCCTTGTGTGGAAGGCAGTAATGAGATGGAACCAGCTGAAAAGCGTGCCATCTATCAATCAGATATCGTTTACACTACCAATGCCAGTCTAGGTTTTGACTATTTGATTGATAACCTTGCTTCTAATCAAGACGGGAAATACATGCGTCCTTTTAACTATGCTATCGTCGATGAGGTAGACTCTGTCCTTCTTGATAGTGCCCAGACGCCCTTGATTATTTCTGGTGCGCCCCGTGTTCAGTCCAACTACTATGGAATGATGGATACGCTTATGACCACCTTGGTCGAGGGTGAAGACTACATCTTCAAAGAGGAAAAAGGTGAAGTTTGGTTGACCACTAAGGGTGCCAAGGCTGCTGAAAACTACCTCGGTATCGGCAACCTCTACGATGAGGAAAATAGTACCTTTGCCCGTCATTTGCTCTTTTCACTTCGTGCCCACTTGCTCTATAAAAAAGACAAGGATTACATCATTCGTGATGGTAAGAAGGGGCCTGAAGTGGTCCTTCTTGATAAATCGACAGGGCGTCTCTTGGAATTGACCAAGCTCCAAGGTGGACTCCACCAAGCCATCGAAGCCAAGGAATTAGTGGCCTTGTCACAAGAAACCAGAGCCATGGCTTCTATCACCTACCAAAGTCTCTTTAAAAAATTCAAGAAAATTTCAGGGATGACTGGTACTGGTAAGGTTGCGGAAAAAGAATTTCTCGATACCTATGGTATGAAGGTCATTCAAATTCCAACCAACCGTAAGAAACAACGTATCGACTATCCAGATAAGATTTATGCGACTCTGCCAGAGAAGGTCTTTGCTTCTTTAGAGTATGTTAAGCATTATCATGAAAAAGGCAATCCTATCTTGATTTTCGTTGGTTCGGTGGAAATGTCAGAGCTTTATTCTTCTTTACTTTTGCGTGAGGGGATTGCTCATAACCTCCTAAATGCCAACAATGCACCTCGAGAGGCTGAGATGATTGCTGAGTCAGGACAAATGGGTGCCGTGACAGTTGCGACTTCAATGGCTGGACGTGGAACAGATATCAAGCTCGGCAAGGGCGTAGCTGAACTGGGTGGATTGGTCGTAATCGGTACGGAACGTATGGAAAGTCAACGTATTGACTTGCAAATTCGTGGCCGTTCTGGACGTCAGGGAGATCCTGGTATGTCTAAATTCTTCGTCTCACTTGAAGACGATGTGATTAAGAAATACGGTCCATCATGGGTTCACCGTACCTACAAAGAATACGCCATTAATGATCACATTGAGCCTAAGGAACTGACCGGTCGCAAGTATCGTAAATTGGTTGAAAAAGCCCAAGAAGCTAGTGAGAGTTCTGGTCGTACCTCACGTCGTCAAACGCTTGAATTTGCAGAGAGTATGAACATCCAACGTGAGATGATTTACGCACAACGTGACCGTCTCATCTACCACAATCAAGGTTTGGACACTGTTATCGACGAGGTTCTTGACGATTTCATCGACCAAGCTATGGCTGAGGAAGATTTCTCAAAAGCGGAAAATCTTTACCATTTCATCTTGCGTAATATCAGCTTCCGCATCAATGAAATTCCTAATGATTTAGACCTCAACAATCGTGAGCAAGTCTTGGAACTCATCTACCAGTTTGCCTATCGTGAACTTGATGCTAAGAAGCAGGAGTTGAAAACCAAGGAACTTAACGAGTATTTCCAACGCCTATCCATGCTTAAGGCTGTGGATGACAACTGGGTAGAGCAGGTAGACTATCTGCAACAACTCCAAATGGCTATCGGTAGCCAGCAACTCAGTCAAAAGAACCCTATTGTCGAATATTACCAAGAGGCATACAAGGGCTTTGAAGCCATGAAACGTCAAATCAGAAAGGATATGGTTCGTAATCTTCTCCTTAGTCAGGTGCAAGTCACTAAAAAAGGAGATATCATCAGCCATTTCCCATAAAATAAGGAAATTATGACAGTATATAACATTAATTTAGGCATAGGTTGGGCCAGCAGTGGTGTCGAATATGCTCAGGCCTATCGTGCTAAGATTTTCAGGGAAATGGGGCAAGAAGCAAAATTTGTTTTTATGGACCTCATCCTTGGGGATAATATCGAGCATATGACTAGCAAGATTGGTTTTTCAGACGATGAAATCATCTGGCTCCATAACTATTTTACAGATATCAAAATTGCGCCATCGACCATTAGCCTAGCAGAAATCGAGACCATCTTACCTGCCAATCCTGAGCGCAAGGAAGTTGCTGGTCGCCTCATTCGTTACCATTATCCACAGGATGATATGGTAGTAGCATGTAACCTTCGTGCGATGGACGAAGATGCAGTGGAAACAGTCAGCTATTTTGTCAATGACAAGCTCTTGCGCAAGGACTTTTACTCTTACACCCGTTACTGCAGTGAGTATTTTGCGCCTAAGGACAATCAAGCCAAGGTTTACCAACGTCGTTTTTATAACGAAGATGGGTCTACAGCCTATGACATGATTGTCGGAGACAATAATCAGGATATCTACCGTTTTCCTGATCAGGTTCTTTATGGTAAGCAAGAATTCCTTCGCTATTTCTTCAAACGTCTAGCCCTAACCAAGGATGATGTGGTCATCTTGGACCGTGAAACAGGTATTGGCCAGTTGGTCTTTGAAGAAGCGCAAGCTGCTCGCCTAGGCGTAGTGGTTCACGCTGAGCATTTTAGTGTCAATCAAACTGATAGCAACTATATTCTCTGGAATAACTATTACGAGTACCAGTTTACCAATGCGGACAAGGTTGATTTCTTTATCGTGGCAACTGATCGTCAGAAGGAAATTCTGCAGGAACAGTTCCGTCGCTACATCAACCATGATCCAAAGATTTACACTATTCCAGTGGGAAGTCTACCTGAATTGGTCGAGCAGGACAAGCCACGTAAGCCATTCTCAATGATTACGGCCTCACGATTGGCTCAGGAAAAACACATTGACTGGTTAGTTCGTGCGGTTATCGAAGTTCATAAGACTCTGCCAGATATCACTTTTAATATCTACGGTAGTGGTAGTATGGATGCCAAGTTGCGTGAGATTATTGTCGAAGCACAAGCTGGCGACTATATCCGACTCATGGGGCACGCTGACTTGACTGACATTTATAGCCAGTACGAGGTCTACCTAACAGCTTCAACCAGCGAAGGTTTTGGCCTTACCCTCATGGAGGCGGTTGGTTCAGGTCTTCCGATGATTGGATTTGATGTGCCTTATGGGAATCAAACCTTTATCGAAGACGGGGTCAACGGTTATCTTCTCCCTGTCGCTGAAAATCATGTTGTGGATGTCATCACCAAGTCCTATAAGGATGCCATTGTCCGTCTCTATGAAAAAGGCAATATCGAAGCCATGCGTCAAAAATCTTATGACCTTGCCAAAGGCTTCTTGACCAGTCAAGTCAAGGCAGCTTGGAAACAGTTACTTGAGGAGGTACGCTCATGATATTCTTATGTGATTACTACAATCAAGCCAGTAAGGATCTAGCTTACTCACTTCAGGTAGCAGGCTATGATGCCACAACAGTTGTCATCAATCCAGATGGTTTTCTCCCTCAAGGCGCTCTCTCTCCTTTCACCTATTATGTGGAAGCAGAAGAGGAAGCTGGTAAACCACGCTTTTTCAACCAAGTTCCTGTGCCAGACTTTTGGGAAATTTCAGGGAACAATCAGATGGCACGTGTGTCTAATCTTACCGAAGAACGTGCCCGCATCACCTACCCAGAAGGTAGCAAGGCTCGTATCGTTAAAAGTGTCGAATGGTTAGACAAGTCAGGAAAGATTCGCCAAGTGGACCACTATAACAAATACGGATTCTGCTTTGCCAAAACCACTCATGATGAGAACGGTCAGGCAGTCTTTACCAGCTACCAAACCAAAGAAGGTGACGAACGTATCTTGGAAAATCATCTCACCAGTGATATTCTCTTGACTCTACCAGGACAAGCCCTTCGTCGTTTCGCCAACCGTACGGAATTTGTTAAAGCCTTCCTAGCTCAGGTCTTTGGTGATATCGATCACATTATCTTTAATAGCTTGGCAACACCTTTCGTCGTCTCATGGACTATGGAAAATAAGGGTGCCACTGATGTCCTTGTCTGGCAAGAGCCACTGGGTGATATCCTACCAGGCAATATGAATGGTATCTTAGAGGATAATTCAGCCAGAGCCAATGCCATCATCATTCCTGATAAGGTGACTTATGAAAAAGCCTTAACGCTAGTACCTGAGGATAAAAAACATAAGGTCTTGTCACTTGGCTATGCCTATGACTTCAAAGAAAATCATGGCAAACCTCGTAATGCCTTTATTGCAACCAATTCAGACCAAATTGAGCGTTTAGAAGCCTTGGTTGAGTCACTCCCTGATGTGACCTTCCAGATTGCGGCAGTCACTGAGATGTCCCCAAGATTGCTCTCGATGATGCGTTATTCAAACGTTGTGCTCCATCCAAACGCTAGTCACAAGCAGTTGGACAAGCTCTATCAAGAGTCTGACCTCTATTTGGACATTAACCATCATAATGAATTGTATAAGGCGACGCGAACTGCCTTTGAACACCAATTATTGATTTTGGCCTTTTCAGAAACAGCTCATGGACGTGATTATACAGCACCGGAGCATATCTATGCCAGTCAGGACTATCCAGCTATGGTTGCCAAGATTAAGCAGGTCCTAAGCGACAATCAAACCATGCAAGAGGCCATGCAAGCTCAAGAAGATCAAGCCAATACTCTGACTGCTTCTGAGTTGGCCGATCGCTTACAATCACTTTTAGGAGGAAATCATGTCTAAAAAAGATTTATTCTACGGTGACGTTGAAGGCCGTATGGAAGAACTCAAGCAAAAGCCTATCACAAAAGAAAAAGAAACCAGAGGAGAGAAGATTAACAAGAGCTTTTCAATCATGCTCGGACTTGTTATTATCATCGGTTTGATCTTCACTCTTATTGGTTTGTTGAGGTAGTCTTATGATGTTAGTATTTATGGTTCTAGCAGTGATTCTTTCGGTTGCCCTTATCGTCCTAGTGACCATCCAACCGCGTCAAACGCAGATTTTCTCAACGGATGCCACTAGTAATATCGGTAAACCAAGTTATTGGGCTAGCCAACCGATTCGAAAAATGTTGACCTTGGCTATCAGCATAGCCCTCTTTATCCTCTTACTTATTTTTATGATTGTTTCTTATAAGTAAGTAGAGGACTTCCTACCATATAATAGAAAGAAGTATGTATGCGTGTACATTTTACGAATTTATTTGGGCAGTCCCCACGTAGTGTGGCCTTGATTGCCCAAAATGATACGATGAAGATTGCCAAGGAGCTTGGTGCCAATGAATTAGCAATCTATTTCTACGATAATAGCCAGGAGTCAAGTGGTGAATTAAATTCCCGCCTTGATGGTATTGTGGCAGGAGTGAGCTATGGCGATATTGTCTTCTTCCAGTCGCCGTCGTGGAATAGTGTCGCTTGGGACACTAGCCTCATTCATAAATTTAGGGCAGTGCAAACCAAACTTGTGATGTTCATCCATGATGTTCCACCTATAATGTTTCCTAGTAATTATTTCCTCATGCCTAACTACATTGAGATGTACAATCTTTGTGATGTCGTCGTTGTTCCATCAGAACAAATGCGTGATCGACTCATTGAGGAAGGGTTAACGGTCAAAAAGATTATTATCCAGGAACTTTGGGATTTGCCTCATAACCTTGACTTGCACAAACCAAGCTTCCAAAAGAAGCTCATCTTTGCTGGTAATCCAACTCGTTTCCCCCACATTCTCAACTGGCAGCAGGAGACACCTCTTCATGTCTATGCGGAAAAAGAAGAAGACAAGGATTATTCCAGAATTCAACTTGAAGGATGGCGTAATAAACAGGAGCTCTTGTTTGACCTTTCTAAAGGAGGTTTTGGTCTTGTCTGGGGGAATTCAGAAAAATCTGAAGATGAGCTTGATTACTATAAGTTGAATATTTCCTATAAACTCTCTACCTATTTAGCTGCAGGCTTGCCAGTTGTGGTGCCTGACTATCTTTCAAATGCTGACTATGTCAGAGAACATGGCCTAGGCTTTGTCGTTTCGAGTCTGGAAGAAGCAGACCGTTGTGTACAAGAATGTACAGAAGAGCAGTATGCCCAGATGGTTGCTAACGCACAATACACTGCCTACCTCATTAGCAATGGTTATTTCATCAAGAAGCTTTTTATTGATGCTATAATGGCATTAAGCTAATAGAAAAAGGATTATCGAAAGGTAATCCTTTTTTTGTGACAAATCTGAGCATATATCTTGACTTGTTATAAATTATTCAAATCATTTTCACTTTAGACTTAAGGATTTAAGGAAGATCTGTCTCTAATTAGGGTTAATGTTAAAAAATAGTCAATAAAAGCCTAACAGATGTAAAGAATTCGCCTAAAATAATTGATTGTAATTGTGTGACAATTTATCAAAAATGGAATTGTTGGATAATTTTAAACCGAACGATAGTCAGCTTAAAAATGAGAATAATAGAAATAAATAGCATAAAATAGGGGTTTTTAACCGTTTGCACATAAAAATAAGGGTAATTGTTTATAGTAATCAGAAAATTCAGAATTGCGAAAACCTTACATTTTTTCGAAGAAAATGAGATAAAAAAGAACAATTTTTAGTCAACTTGTGTTATATTATAAAATGTAATTTCCAGATTAGGAAATAACTCATATTTTTTAGGAGGTAAATATGTTTTTTAGACGTAACGAAGGTGAATTCCGCGAAACTGATCGTGTGACTCGCTTCAAACTTATCAAATCGGGTAAAAACTGGCTTCGTGCTGCAACATCTAACTTTGGACTTTTCAAAGTTGTTAAAGGTGGCGCAGATGCTCCGTCAGTAACAGTTCAAAATGTAGAAGAAAAATCTTCTCTTCTTTCAGGTACAGCTCTTCTTAAAGGGATTGCAGCAGCAGGTGCTGTGGCAGGTGGCGCAGTAGCAACTTACACTGCTCAAGCCGAAGAAACAACTGCACCAGCTATGGAAAGCCAAGCAACTACAAACCATGACGTATTGGCAAACTCTGAGGCGGCTGTATTGAGCGCTGCTCCAGTATCTGAAACAGTAGCTTCAGAAGCTCCAGCTGTAGCATCAACAAGCCAAGAGTCTACAAGCTCTTCAGTTGACGCTCAAGCAAGCACAGATGCTTCAGTTTCAGTATCACAATCTGTATCAGCAGAATTGTCACAAGCTATCTCAGAATCTGTATCACTTAGCAAAGTGAACTCAACTTCTGAAAGCCAATCACACACTGAAAGCAACAGTGGTTCAAACTCAGAATCATCTTCAGCTTCAGAATCAGCAACTTCAACAGCTGCAACTGCATCAGAAACAGCTACTCAAGAAGATGAAAAAACTATCTTGGATCAAAACGTTTCAGAAGCAGAATTGCTTGTAGGTATCGCTAAAGATTACCAAGCTAAGTTGACTGATACAGCTGCTAAAGCTGAAATCCAAACTGCTATCGCAACAGTTCAAGAAGAAGTTGCTAAATCAACAACATTGCTTGCTGCATCTGCAACAAACGCTGCTTACGCAGAACAACGTGAGCGCCTTGGTAACGCTGTTGACAACATGATGACTAAGATCACTGACAACGGCTTCACAGGTAACTCAGTAGTTAACGGTGTTGCAGCAGTTACTGCACAGTTGTCACCAATCTCAACAAGTACTAATGGAACGACAATTCCAGTTATTACAGATGCGAACGGTGCAACAATCGAAGATACAGCCTTTAACAAGTCTGGCTATGCTTTGGATCCAAACGCTGATCGTTTCACTTTCGGTGTATGGCAATTCCTTAAGACAAACCACACTACTGGGGCTAAAACAAACTTTGATTACTATGCTACTCTTTCAGTAGACCGTTCTGCAATCACTGGTAGCCTTTCAGCTAACCCAGATGTTTACTTGCGTATTGTTAAGAAGTCTGATGGTTCAGAAGTTTACACACGTACAATCAAAGCGGGTGAAAGCAATATCTCACTTCCAAGCTACATCACCAACAACAACTCTGATGTAACCAACACTTTGACTTATACAGGTGCTAACGGCACTGATCCAGGAAACGTTACCTTCTCATTGGTAAATGCGAACCTTGAGTATGAAACACTTCAAATTCGTGATACAAACTACCCAGGTAATGAAAACGAAGACAAACAAAACGTTCAAACTTCTGTTCCTTATGCAACAGTTGATCAAACAACTCACTATAAGCTTATCCAAGGTAACTCTACTCCAGGTCAACTATACAAGCCTACTGGAAATGAAACAGATCTTGCAAGCTACACACAAACAGGTCTTGCAGGACAACAATTTACAGCTTCAAACAACCGTGATATCCCTGGTTACAAGCATGTAGCTGCTACAACAGATTCTACTCAAAAAACATCTGGTATCCTTGGTAAGGGTGTTGTCGGTCAAAAACTGGTCGAACTTCAAGGTGGAGCCAACCACTACTATGTGAAACGTATTTCTGAAATCGTGGATACAAATGGTTCGACTGTAACGAAATTCTATGCCCTTGATCCATCTCAAGTGAACAATTTTGCTACATCTGATATTGGTACTGAAGATGTATCTAAGTACACACTCATCTACACAAGTAAAGTTAATAAGGCTGGTGAAGAGTGGAAGGCTGACGAGACAAAAGTTACAAAAGTAAACAGTAAAAATGGTGATTACTATCTTGAAGTCAACGAAACTGCTGGAAGCAAATCACTAATTATTACTGGTTGGTCATCTCCTACTGAGACAGATACTTATAAACAAATGGACGGAACTCTACATACTTATCCACGTCCATTCAAAGGTGCTCCAAGCACATCATTGACACCTGCCGGAGCTGGTAATAACAGTTACAACGTCATTGCTGGTAAAGTTCCAGAAATCCAAGCAGAAGGATCTGTTGCGAATGACCCAACAGCACCAAATGGTAAAGTATACTCTAATTTGAAGGGTTATTCATCATTCTCTAACAACTTCTCAATTCCTACTGCGATTAAACCATCAACTGATGTGAACTATTACTTTGAGAAAATGGGTGATTCTGAGTCTGCATCTCAATCACAATCATTCTCAAACTCTGCTTCAAACTCGCAATCCGAGTCAGAAGTAGTGTCTAAATCACAATCTTCATCAGAATCAGAAGTTGCGTCTAAGTCACAATCTGTATCAGAATCAGAAGTAGTGTCTAAGTCACAATCTGTATCACAATCAGAGGCCGTTTCTAAGTCACAATCTGTGTCACAATCAGAATCAGAAGTAGCGTCTAAATCACAATCTGTATCACAATCAGAGGCCGTTTCTAAGTCACAATCTGTGTCACAATCAGAATCAGAAGTAGTGTCTAAATCGCAATCTGTATCACAATCAGAGGCTGTTTCTAAGTCACAATCTGTGTCACAATCAGAATCAGAAGTAGTATCTAAGTCAGAATCTCAATCAGAATCTGATACAACATCAGCGTCAGCGTCTGCATCAGAATCAGCATCTGCATCATTGAGTCAATCAGAAATTGAATCAGCAAGTGTATCTGAGTCACAATCAGAATCTGCTTCTACATCAGCTCAAGAGTCAGCTTCAGCGTCTGCATCTGAGTCAGCATCAACATCTGCTCAAGAATCTGCTTCAGCGTCTGCGTCTGAGTCAGCATCAACATCTGCGTCAGGATCAGCATCTGCATCAGAGTCAGCTTCAGCTTCAGCGTCTGAGTCAGCATCAACATCTGCGTCAGAATCAGCGTCTGCATCTGAGTCAGCTTCAGCTTCAGCGTCTGAGTCAGCATCTGCATCAGAATCAGTAAGTGCATCAGAGTCAGCATCTGCATCAGAGTCAGCAAGCACATCAGCTTCAGTATCTGCATCAGAATCAGCAAGCGCATCTGAATCAGCATCTGCATCAGAATCAGTAAGTGCATCAGAGTCAGCATCTGCATCAGAATCAGCAAGCACATCAGCTTCAGTATCTGCATCAGAATCAGCAAGCGCATCTGAGTCAGCGTCTGCATCAGAATCAGCAAGTGCATCTGAGTCAGTTTCAACTTCAGAATCTATCTCAGTTTCACTTTCACTCTCTGAGTCAACTTCAATTGTTACAAATAACTCAGAATCTGAATCAACATCTTCTTCTGAGTCAGCGTCTGCATCAGAATCAGCTTCATTGAGCGATTCAGTTTCAGCATCTGCATCAGAATCAGCAAGTGCATCTGAGTCAGCATCTGCATCAGAGTCAGCATCTGCATCAGAATCAGTAAGCGCATCAGAGTCAGCGTCTGCATCAGAATCAGTAAGTGCATCTGAGTCAGCATCTGCATCAGAATCAGCAAGCACATCAGCTTCAGCATCTGCATCAGAATCAGCAAGCACATCAGCTTCAGTATCTGCATCAGAATCAGCAAGCTCTTCAGAATCAACTTCTGTATCTGAATCAGTATCAGCTTCTGAATCATACTCAGCATCTGCTAGCCTTTCAGAATCTACATCAACTTCAACTTCAGTTTCAGAATCACTTTCAAGCTCTGAATCAACTTCAGTTTCAATTTCTCAATCAATGTCAGAAAGTGAAACTCCTAAAGTTGGTGAAGTAATCATCACTTACATCCGTGAGAATGATGGTAAAGAAATCCAAAAACCACGTCAAGACACACCAAACTCACCATATGACACTCCATATAACACAACTGAGGAAGGTGAAAAACCTAACACAATCAAGACTCCAGATGGTAAGACATACAAGATCGTACCAAAAGGTGACTACCCAGTAGGTAAAGTTGACGGTGACGGACACCTTGAATCATCTGATCCAATTAAAGGTAAAGTTGATAAACCTAAATCAACAATCACTTACGTTTATAAAGAAGTGAAAGGTAATGTTTACGTTCACTATGTAGACACTGAAGGTAAGACAATCAAAGCATCTGTAACAGATGAAAAAGACCAACCAGTTGATAAAGACTACGATACAGTTGTAGACAACCGTCCAAAAGAAATCGAATTCGAAGGTAAGACATACGAATTGGTACCAGCAGGTAACTACAAAGTAGGTCAAGTCGA
>OLOB01002232.1_pt1 | contig 11531 bp, 17 predicted proteins | sample 1671911 | NCBI WGS metagenome assembly OLOB01 (sample SAMEA3136625, study PRJEB25190) | human gut metagenome | biome: human gut; feature: human-associated habitat; material: faeces | place: Austria | collected 2013
CCGATGCGACGGGTGTTGAACCGTTTTGAACCGGTATTGTTCCAGTGTTTTGAACTGTTTGCGGATAATTTTCCCTCATTTGATTCGCAATCGTGTTTTGGGTGGGTTCGTTGAACTCGCCGGGTGTCAGGCGTTCGATTTTCGACTGTTCGCACGGGTCCACATGTGATTGCATGCCGTTGGCCTTCTCCATCGCGCCGCTGAGAATGCTGGCCCATTCGCGTGCCGCCTCACGCTCCTTGCCTTGACGGTCGGGGGCCACTTCGGCGATGAACCGTGGCTTCAATTGGTTGATGGCGTCGAGAGCTCCACGGTGTCCTTCCTGCGCGAAGTTGACCAACGCCCAGACGGCCTGCAGCGTGGTGTCGTGTCGGGAGCCTTTGCTTGCCGGGTTGGCGAGCGTCTTGTTGAGGAACGTGTTGACCGTCTTGCACATGCGGTCGTCGTATTCCCTTGAATACGAGGGGGTTAAAGTGGTTGAATTCGACACTCTGTCGGGTTTGCGCAGGTAGTCCACCCACTTCCATGGCAGTGTCGCCAAGTCGCCGATATGGGGGATCGTGTCGGAGAATGCGCCGCTTGGCGTGTGCCAGCAGTACATTTCGCCGCTCGGGTGGATCGACGGCCAGACCACGGAATACCGGTGGCCGGGTTGCAGGATGTCGACGCCCTCGATGGCGCCGCCCTTCCACGCGAGGCCTTCGGGCACCTTGTAGAACAGGTGGCGTGCCGGCGAGTCGATGCCGTGCGCCGTGCTGCTCCACGTGGCCGGAAGCATGCCCAGTTCCTGAGAGAGTTCGCTGATGCCTTTCGCCCCGTCCGCCTTGACCTGATGGCCTTGTGCGGCGTCGATGTCCAACACCAATACGCCTTCTGGTATGACGATGCCCGTGTTCGCGTTCGGGTTGGCTTGGCTCCACAACTGTATTTGTTCGTCGGTGACGGGTTTGCGGCTGCGTCCCGTGAAACCAGCGGGTGGCGGGGTTTTGCGTCCCTCGGGCAGGGGGATGACCTGCATCCATCCAGCCGCACGGTACAGGGGTGCGGCTGCCGTGTATCCGTAGATGTCGGTCATTTTCGAAACTCCCTTTGACGTAGTGTGAAAATGTGTGTGGTGCCGTGCCCGTCGTCGCAACAGGGCCGGCCGCTTGGATACGGCGACGGCAATACGGGATTCAGTCTTTATCCGAGTCCTTGGTGTTATGCCGGCCTGCGAGCACGAGCTTCGATGAAAGCGGTTCGATACTGACGGGCGACGGGCCTTCGGGACACGGGTCGACCTCGCTGATCTGCGTGGCCAGCTGCTTCTGCTGGTTCTGCATATGCTTCAAAAAGCTCGTCCATCAGAATTCACCGGTTTCCAATTGCTGTTCCGAACCTCCGTGGTTCTGCGGCTGCGCCTGGTCGGTGACGGCCGTGACCGCCTCGACAGGCACGCCCAACAGTCTGGCGATCTCCTGCGGGGACTTGCCCGCCGCCTTCAACTGGTTGACCTTCATCGGATCAGCCTGCGGCTGCTGCGGCTGGCCGGGCTGCACCGGCTGAGCGGGTTGCTGCGGCTGCTGTTGCGCGGGAGGGTTCCACGGGTCCACCGGAGCTGTCTGATATCCCTGATTCGGGGTCTGCTGAGGCTGCTGTGGCGCGTACTGCCGCTGCGCGTAATCTTGCTGGGGCTGCTGCACGGGAGGCTGCTGGGAGCCCTGCTGGACAGGCTGCTGGGGTTGGTTTCCGTTGATGGGACTGTTGACGTTGGACGCGGGTTCGATGTGGAATTCGAACACCTTCGGCGGTTGGGGCGCGTCGCCCTGCTGGCCGAGACCCACGAACCGTTCCGTGATGGTGTCGCCCGGCTTCGGAATCTTCACGCCCGCCTGACGGCAGGCATCGCGAAACGCCTTGAGTTGGATGCCCCAGCCTTTAATCCATAGCGAGCGGCGGCCGTCATCGTCGTCTACGCTCGGGTCGCGCAGTTGGGTCTGGATGATGACGTGAATCTGCTCCTTCGGACGCCCGTCGTTCCAAAAGGCGGGCTGCTTGGTCTGGAAGTCGTTGACCTGTGTGGTTTCGATTTTCTCGATGACGCCGGTCACCGTGTCCCCCGGCTGGCTGTTCGCACCGAAGTAGGCTTTGGCGCTGTTGCCGGCGAGCAGGTCGCCGAGCGAGCTCAACTGGGCGGGCTGACGCTGCTGCGGCTGATAGCCGTACCCCTGCTGGGGGTAGCCATACTGTTGCTGTGGTTGCTGACCGAACATGATTGTTTTCCTTTCGTTATTCGGTGAACTGGTATTCAGGTTCAATCAAGGGGATGAGTTGGAGCCATTTGTCGGGAACGTCCGGCCATGGCTTAGCGTCGAACTCGGGGAGCGCGCTCATGTCGGGCCAGACCCGGCCCTTGCAGGAGAAGCACTTGTCGGGTCCGGCCGCCGGCAACTGTTTGATCCAGCTGTCGCGCACGTCGGGGCCTTCCGCCTGCTCCACGCAGTCCATGAGGTTGACGAGCAGTTGGGCGCGGCTCAACGCCCATTTGCCGGGCTCCGGGTCGAACCTCGTCTCCCAGGGCAATGCGTCGCCGAGACTGGTCTTGTTGCGGGGCAGGAAGTAGATGCAGTTGCGCTCCACTCGTTCGCCCTCGTTCTGCAGGCCCATGCCGTAGAGTGAGGCCTGTACCCGGTACTGTTGCGAGGGGCCGTGGGCCTTGACCTTGGTGACGGTCGTGTTGCCGACTATCTTCCAGTCGATGGTGCTATGGGTTTTGCGGTCCCATAGGTCGATGCTGCCGGTCACGTCGTAGCCGCCGTGCAAACCCTGCAACCGGCCTACGGTGACCCGGTACTCCGAGCGCCACCGTTCCACGAGTTCGGTCACGTTGTCCTCGCTCGTGTAGGGGAATTGGAACGCCGGCTCCCCGTTCAGGTCATAGAACATGGTTTCGAAATGCGCGTGGACGCACGTGCCGATGAACGGCAGCCAGCCCGGGGAGCGACGCTCCGGCCAGCCCGCCAGTTTCGCGGCGAGGCAGTGCACGCAGTCCGTGCCCAGTTCGGACGGGCCTATCTCACGTTGCAGTTCGCGCGGAGCGTTGGCGATATCCGCTTCGATGAGCTGGCGAATCTCCGGCCACAGTTGCGGCTCCTCCACGGTGCCGATTTTGGTTTTCGGAGTGACTGGCGGCTTGCCCATATCGGGTGCCGACTGCGTCATGGGCGGTATGTCCACGGGGATCGCATCATCCTGTTGGGCTTGTGCGACGGCGAGAATGGCCTCATTCATGCTCATGGTTCTTCACCTCCTTCAAAAACTCGTTGATCTGTTTCCTAATGTCCGCCAACGCGGTCCGGCTGAGCCGTGTGATGGCCACCGTCTCGTCCGAATTGTCGAAGCGCAGCGTGTAGGTGCGGTCGCCGTCCTTCGCGATGGTTACCGGCATGCTGCCGAAGGCCATCGAATGCACGGGGAAGCCGGTCTTGCCTTGCGTCTCCAGTTCGCGTATGGCCTTGTGGATGCGTCTGGCGACGGTGAGGCCCAGCTCGTCGAGCCGTTCGGAGCGGATGACGTACAGGTCGTCGGTCAGCTCGTTGCCGTTCTCGTCACGCAGGTCGTAGTCGGCGATAACGCTTTCCACGATCTGGGCGATGCCCAGGCTGGACAGTTCCGCGCTCATGAGACCACCACCATAGGCTTGCCGCTCATCGCGTAATCGGCCACCGCGTCCGCCGACAGCAGCTTCTCCAACTGGCTGAGCGGCCGCGGCCGCAACTGGTAGGCTCCGGGATACTTGGTGGCCGGGTAGGCTTTTTCGAACGTGCCGGCGTTGATGCGGCGCGCGCCCGGCTTGACCTGCACTTTCAGGTTGCCGGCCTGGTAGGTGCCGGCCGGATGCGAGTCGAGGATACGGGCCTTCAGCTCGTCGACCTCCTCCTGACGGGACGCGATCTCGGCTTGCAGTTCGACGATGCGCGCCGCCTGCGCGGCGAACAATCCTTGGCGCAATTCCCCGTCCGGGTTCACGGCCTCCGTGGTTTCAATGGTTGACGTGTCATTCGCAGTCATTTGATGTGCCTTTCACGATGATTTGGGCGTAGGTGGGATACCACGCCGTCTGATGTTTGGTCTGGTTCGTGTGCCGGTTGCAGCAGGTGGCCGCCTCGTCCAGTCCGGTGGGCTTGCCGAGTGGCCCGCATGTCCTGCAACGCGGCATCCAAAGACGCCGGTCAGGCATCATGCCTGTCCTTGGAGGTGAGTCGCAGTCCGGCGATGATGTCCGCCGAAGCGTCCGGGTTGCGCAGCAGCTTCGATATGGCCGCGCCTTCCTTGACGGTCAGTTGGGCGATGGCGATGGCCGACGTGACGGCCGTATGCTGCTCGTCGGTGAGCATGATCTTGTCGGACAGCAACAGTTTGGTGGCTTTGTCGATGAACGTGGATGCGGCGTTCGTGATGCCGTTCGCGGTCGGCACCAGGGCCGCCAGTTCGAAGCTCAGGTCCTCGTCGGATACGAGCGCCTGTTGCACCATGCGTGGCTCGTTGATCGGCTTGCTCATGATTGTTCTCCTTGCTTGTTCGGCTCCCATTCGGGGAGCGGTTTGATACTGATATAGAGGTGCGGCTCGTACTCATGCCCGCAACACGTGTACGGGTCGCCGCTCTTGCGTTTCCGGTAGCGGCCCTTCGACCCGTAGACCCATAGGTCGGGCATCCGCTTGCTGGCGTGGGATTCGACGACCTGCGCGTCGTCCACGTAGGCGACGCCGTTCAATGAATCCAAAACCAGCTTCAGCAGGTTGTCGAGGTCGGGCCGACCCCTATGGCTCATCCAGAACTCCGCCTCCAAGCGCACGGGGCATTGGAACGGTTTCGCCTGCGGGTATTTCAACCGGAATTCCGCGAACAGGCGTTCCTCCGCCCTGACGGTGCGTTTCGGCGTCATCGCGTGCCCGTTGTAGACGCGGGGACGCCCCTTCGGCACCGGGTCGCCCGGCAGGCAGAGCGTGAACTCACTTTGTTCCATCGCCACCCCACTTCAAAAGAATCGCGAGGAATATGAGCGGCAGGATGATGGCCAGTATGAGCGAGCCGGTTATCATCCACTGCGGCGTACCCACCGGACTGGGGATGCGACTATGCGTGCCGGCGAAACCGACCAGCCAACCCTCAAGGAACGTGAGGGCCAATAACACGGCCGATTTCTGCCCGTCCGTTAACCTCGGCCGGGGTCGGCGCATACGCTTCTTTTTGCGCAATGCTTCGATGCTCATTCCGCAACCTCCTTGCGCTTGCGTTGGATGGCACGCAGCAGGGTCAGCGACTGGCTGAGGATCATCGACGCCTCGAACGCCAACTGGTTCTCACCCAGCTCGAACAGCGCGTGTTCGAGAGAGCCGGCCGCGTCATGCACGTCACTGGCCACATCGACGGCGTGCTGCCACTGATCGACCGGATGGAACAATCTTTCCTCCACGGTGTCCTTGTCTGGATCGCACACCGGACAATCGCACTTGCCGGTTTCCGGCTGGCGCGTCTCCTCGTCCAACTCCTTCTCCAACTCAGCCTCTCCTCCCTCAAGCAGCTGCTCCATGAGCTCCTTCAGCGACATGTCCTCCGGAACCTCGACGCCGATGGCGTGGATACCGCTAATCTTGTTGTTTGACATCGCTTGTCTTCCTTTCAATGTGATTGGTGATGTTGGTGCCGGCGTGAACCTTGGACAGTGCGACGCCGGCACCTTTTCTCCCGGTTTCGAATCCGGGAAACCCTTATTCGCCGTAGACCAGCTCCTTGCGGCTTATCGCGCACCGCCGGTCCCGGTAGTCGATGACCTCCTGTGGATTCCAAACGAGCCTGCGGCCTACGCGTTTCGGCGCGGGCGGGTATTTCCCGCCCCACCGGTCGTAGCAAGACCAGATGTAAAGAGTGCTCTTCGAAAGATTCAGGAATTCCGCCACCTTGCCAATGGGCCAACCGTCCTGTGCTTCTGTCTGCTTGGACATGATTCACCACGCTTCTTGGCGAGCAGGCCGCGCCGGTCCACGGTCGACGCCCACTCGAATACCCGCAGGTAGTCCGCAAAAAAACGCGGAGAACATCGATGGAATCCAGATAGGAGTGCAATACGTCCTTCGTTTCCTTCAGGTCACCGAACGTGCATTCGCTCCAATCGGGATAGAACGAACCGGTCACCCCGTCGAACGTGGAATACGTCAGGTCGAACCACAAGTCGAACATAGGAACCTTCGCTTTGAACGCCGTCAGGAACAGGTCGGCCTCATTGTTCGGATCACATGCCAATTCCATGGGGAAGGAATGTCTGTAAGAGTCCGACACGATAGGGTGGGTGAGAGATAGACGAAGATTTTTCTCAGGGAGAGCGCCGGCCATCACGCACCCGCTTTCCGGCTGGGCTCATCCCATGCCCGGTCAGACAAGGGGCGATCTTCTTCCGTGTAGGCGTAGACCTGAATGATGTGACCGTTCGGCAGTGTCAGATCAGCGCGTTGTGGGTCTCGACCGTTTCGCTCTCGATATGCGGCCTTGAGCTTCTTGCCGAATGTGCCACTCTTCGATCGCAGCTGCTTGGCGTTCAGATTCTTCTCCCGTGGATGGTCCTGTGTGTACAGGGGACGGGTCTTCGGGTCGAGTTCAGGTAGTTCCCCCAATTCCCGTGCGATCACGATGCGCGTCTTCGCTTCGAGGAAATCCGGGTGGGCGATGCCCTGCGAAGCCTTCAACAGTTCGACTTGCATCATGCGCTCATGGTGAGCTGCCTCAAGCAGGTGTTGCGGACGCTGCACCTCGTATCTGCCGGTGCGCGTTACGGTCGGCACTGGTTCGTGGTTCACCCGACGCTGGAACCGGATGACCATGTTGCGCGTGGCCTCGTCCTTGACTGCGCCGGGGCGGCGATTGTTCAAGGCGTGGATCAGGCCGGGCAGCGTGATGACGCTCATTTCTTGTTCTCCTCCAAGGGTGGGCGCAATGTGCCTACCCTTTTCATCGGAGTCAGGATTGCGCAACATGTCCTTCGCGCTCTCGTAGGCGAGTTTCTTCGCGATGGGGCTGGCGACGAACACCGGCTCGTCGGTGTTGCAGTCCAGTGCGGTGGCCTCCGTATCTTCGAAACGAAGGGTCTGCAATGCGTTGCTCATTTGAGACCACCGTCCTCTGCTTCCACGGTTTCTACCTGTTCAATGCTTTCGATGTTGTTGAATGGAACGATTGTCGTAAGGGGTCCATCGGGGGAAGACCCGTCTTTGCTGAGCCATTGGACTTCGTGGAACGCGAAGCCGACGCCGGGGAGGACATCCACGTCAGCCGCGAACAACTGACGGTGCCCCTTGAACCCGGTCTTGATTAACGTCGCCACGCAGGGGAAGTCGTCGCTCCACCATGAGGGAAGGCCGAGGGTTTCGATTTCCTTGTTGTCGGTTAGAATGGTGCTGTTCATTTGAACCTTCTTTCATTTGATCCCGGCATCCGTGGCGGCGGATGCCTTTTTTATTTCCTTGCTGTCCTCGGTCTCCACCGTGTTGGCGGTCAGCCAATCCTCGATGTCGCTTTGTCGGTACAAAACCGTTCGCGGCGTCGCCTGGATGTAGCGTGGGCCTTTCTTCTGGTAGCGCAGCTGGGCCAGATGATTGGGCTTGAGCCCGTAGTGCTCGAATACTTCCTTGGGGTTGAGTGTCGGGCTCATGGCGATTGCTGGCATTATTGGAACCTCCTTTCGCAAGTTGTCGTTATGGGAACGTGATTAACAAGATAGCACAGAGTTTCAATATGACAACTTGTATTTTGCTTTTTGACGTGTCGTGTGGTTAAATTGAGAACATGAGAATTAATGAAGCCATCTACGCTTATATAGATTCAATGAGAGCTACCAAAGGCTTGACGTTGGATCAAATCGCGACTGAAGCGAGACGCTATGGAGCGACTTGGACACCGGGATTCATTTCGGGCATGAAAAGAAATGCTTCTGCAGCCTCATTGTTCAACATGCTGATTCCTGTCAAGTCGTTGGAGTCGCTGACGGGGAAGCCTCTTGTGCTCTCCGATCTTTTCCCCGGAGAAGGAGAAATTAAACCAGACGGAGGAGGTTCGATCAGTAGAGAGGAACTCCACAAGGCGCTGAATGGAAATCATTTTGAATTATCAGGAATTCCGCCCAAAAAAAAGTCTGACGATCCGGTGATACAGCAGCTTAATCAGGCGTTGCTGAATCCTATTCCGAACATCATGGCAAAAGTGTCAGAACATCTAGTATCGACAGCGCTTAACGGACCAAGCAAGATACGTAATGAGATGACTCATCGTTCTCCCACGTTATCCGAACAAAGAACAGCTGACAAAGTCGGTATTACAGCACCTGCCTTTGCCGCAATCCGTCTTCTGCGATATGGTCGTTTTCTTGATGAGGAGACTGCGCGACGCGCTGGGCAGAATTCTTCGCCGCAAAAGCGAGGACGGGAGACCCGTGGAGTCATAGAAGAAATTGATTTGTGCATTGACCATATGATTAACGATGGGCCAATTGGTTTTCCTGCTTTGCAGGATAGCAACTCCACCGATTTAACAACTCATGATGACGAGCAGTCTCGTATGGCTGAGACTCTCAATAAGCTCAGGCGCGGCGATCTCGATATCGCCGCCTATGAGGACGAGCACAAGTTTGATGGCGATGGAGACGACCCCCGCATGACGGAGCCGCTCCCGTTGTCGCCGCGCATGAGCTACGGGCAGATGCGCATGGCCCTCTATCAGGTCGCGCCCGACCTGCACGTGGCCAGCGCCCGTCTGCCCGGCAAATTGGACGGCGTCTACTGCCTGTCCACGAACACCGTGCTCATCGACCGGCGCATCACCTACACGCGCAAACGCTGCGCCCTGGTGCACGAGCTCGTCCACCGGCGACATGGCGACGACACCACCCACGGCTGCCTCGGCGGCAAAAACGAGCGGCGCTGCCGGCGCGAGACCGCCATGCTGCTCATCAACTCAGCCGAATACGCCTTGGCGGAACGAATGTACGACGGCAACCCCTATCAGATGGCCGCCGAACTCAACGTGACCGTACAAGTCATAGAAGATTACAAGAACTGGCTGCACGACAGTGTGGCCGCCTAGAAGAAAGAAAAGAACCATGACCGAGCCAACCCCCATGCAGGCACAGCAGCCGCCGGCAACGCAGGATAGCCAGCCCGCAGCAGCACCATCCGCGCCAACGCCGGCACCGAAGAAGAAGCTCCCAACGGCGGCCGTCATCGCCATCGCCGCAGCCATAGGACTGGTCGTGGGACTAGCCGGCGGACTCGGAGGCATGTACCTGTACGCCACGCCCATCATCAACCAGCAGAAGTCGGACATCCAAGACCTCAATACATCATTGGACTCCGTCAAAGCGCAGCTAGCCGACGCGAACGAAAAACTCAACCCCCAGGAAGATTCCAACGACACGGGTTCCAACACCGACGCTTCGGGCACGGGGGAGACCGCCGTCAGCGGCGGCGTCGAAATGAAGGTCCTCGAAGCCGGCGAACAGCCCGCCATCAGCTTCGACACATGCGGCGACGGATGCAGCAACGGCCAATACGGGCCAAAGACACCGGACGCGAACACCAAGTACTGGGTGGCCAAGGTGGAGGTCACGAACAACACCAGCAGTCCGATGGACATCACCTGCAGCTACCCCTATGAGATAGTCGCGTTGAACTCGAAGAACCAGAAATACACGCCCATCAAGAATCTGTATCAGGTCGAAGGCAACCCCGAGTGCAACGCCCAGCTTCAGCCGGGATTGACCAGCACGGTCACCTATCCGTTCCAGGTTCCATTGGACGCGAAGATGGTTGCCATAGCATTCCGCGACGTCGGAGACGTGTATTCCGGCACCGGCGGGGAGGACAACTACTCCTATATAGTCACCGACCCGAATTACGTGGTCAATCGATAGAAAAAGAATTGCCCTGTCGATCTGGAACATCGGCAGGGCGTGTGAAACATCGACCTGCTTGCTTATCAGCATGAAGGACGCACTGAGCTGAGAACGGGTTGGAAAATAGCCGCTTTGCCTTACGGGAGTAGGGCTGAGCGGCTTTTTCGTTTTAACCGGTTTTAACGGTTTTTAACCTGTTTTTACTAAAAATGTGGGCAAAATGTGGGCAGAAATCGAGCCCGCGAAGCCCTCTGCCACAACGCGAAATCGGCCCCGTCCGGCAGCAGTCAAGCTCTGTGCGAGCTGTCTGCGATGCCGGGCGGGGCCGAACTATGTGTGGTTATGCGGCGCGGTCGAGGCGTTGTTTGATGGCGCTGACGCCGATGAGCGCGCCGGCGAGGATGCCGAGCGCGTTGAGCGTGGTCACTATCGCGTCCACGTGAGTCCAACCCCATGCGGGGCCGACCGTGCCCACGAACAGGGCGAGTGCGGGCAGGACGATGAGGCCGAGCCATTTGAGGATGTCGTAGACGCGGCTGGGGATGAGCCAGTCGGGCACGTCATGGGTGACGTCGGCCGTCTCGGGCCAGTCGCCCGTGTCGACGCCGGGAAGCGTTTCGCCGGTGTCGGCCGGGTTTTTGCTGTCGGTCATGTTTGCTCCGATCAATAAGGGATGATGATGGGGTGATGCCGTCACCCGGTCAAGCGGGTGGCGGCATCTGTTGAGTCTCAGCGGCAGGTCACCACGTCGCCCACATAGTAGACGTTGATGTTGCCGGAGGGTACGGTGCAGCGGCTGACGCTGTAACCGTGCGCGGTGGCGAAATCCCACACGGTGTCGCCCCATTGGAGGACCTTGGAGACCCCGCCGGACGATGCGGGGGCGGTGCCGCCGCCGTAGGTTACGACATCGCCCACGTAGTAGCGGTTGATGTCACCGCTGGGCGTATGCCACGCGGACAGGGGCCAAGCATCATAGGCGACGGCGAGTCCCCAGATGGTTTCTCCCCATTGCATGACGTGGCTGATGCCACCCGTGTTGGTGTTGGCCGGGGGAGTGCTCGGCTGTGCGGGCGCGGCCGGTGTGGCCGGGGGCGTGGAGCCTCCGGTCGGGTTGGCGTACAAATCCCACTGCCAGCCTTCGCCACGGAAGATGTTGAGGTCGATGGGACTCCACGTGTTGACCACGCCGGTGCCACTGTACTGTCGCATGGCCTCGCCGTACGCGCCCAGCATCCACGGGTTGGCCTGGTAGCCGGTCGGGGCCATGTTCGCGTACTGCGCGATCCACAAACCGTAGTTGGCGCGGATGTCGCCGGGGATGGTGCCGGCCACGGGGCCGGTGTAGAGCAGCGGCTTGACGCCGCCCGAGAGCCGTTCGCACTCCGCCATGAAGCGGCGCACCCAGTCCCAGTTACCCCACGCCGGATTATCGTCCATCTCCCAGTCAAGGGCGACGATGCCGTGACGCCAATAGTTGCTGGTGTTGCGGTAGAAGAATTGGGCTTCGGCTTCCGGGTTGCCGCCCATGGCGTAATGGTAGAGGCCGAATTTCTTGCCGGATGCCTGCGCCTGGGCGATCATGCGGTTGGCGTCCGTGTTGACGCCG
>OLOB01002233.1_pt1 | contig 11531 bp, 5 predicted proteins | sample 1671911 | NCBI WGS metagenome assembly OLOB01 (sample SAMEA3136625, study PRJEB25190) | human gut metagenome | biome: human gut; feature: human-associated habitat; material: faeces | place: Austria | collected 2013
AAAAATATTTTTTTGCAAAAGATAAAGTTTATAGCATTTCTACTATAAACTTTAGTAATTGTATATTTCTAAAATTCAAATAAACTAATTTACATTTTTATAATCCATACGCATTTATTGAATTATCTATTCACTTGCGGCTTGTTTTATAGCAAGATAAAGCGTATAAAGATTGCTTTCTTCACTAGCTTGATATACTTTCATACAAGAAACAACTGGTAAAAAACTGATTCCATTGTCTAAGACAACTTGTACATTGACTTCTGCATCTTTTCCATCATCTGTCACCCATTTTCCACCAAATTCTTTAATAAAGACATCCCCTACATAAGCTCCTAAAGAAAAGAGAATTTGTCCAACGTTCTTACTTAAAATACCATCTGGCTTATTTTCTTCTTTAAAGAAACGATCTATTTCTTTTAAACTTTCTACACTGTAATCTGCTTGATAATTTGATGAATTTAATGCTTTTGCTACCCATTTAGAAGCTAATTCCAAATCATCTACTAAATTTCTTTTTTTCTTTTTAAAAAACATTTGTTTTCCTCCTATTTCATTTTTCTTATTTTAGCACTTTTATTCATTCTATCAAATTCCGAAACAATTTCTTTTATTTCAGTTTTATTCAATTTATCTTTTCGTATTTCCAGATTTATAACAAATTTAAGATCTTCATCTTCATAGTAATATTGTTTATCAACAATCTTTTCATCTTCTTTTTCTAATAAATACTTATGTTCATTAATTTTTGAAAACTGATATCCCTTTTGTTTCGCAAATTCATATGGATCATCTTCAAATTGTTCAATTGAAATCATTGCTTCTGTCTCAAAAATACTTTTTACATCTGACTCTTCATCTTTAATATACAACAACAATCCCAATAAAGAAGCATCGACTAAACAGTCTTCATCCATCTTTCTAAAATGAGTTTTCTTATATTTACTTAATAGTATTTCTTTGCAAAAAATATCTGCAGGAATAACATGTTTATTTTTTGATCCTTTTCTTGGTTCTTCACGTATTGTACCATTGTAAGAAAAAATTGATTTATAAGGAATAAAACTTTCCATACTGTAAAGACAATCCGCTCCCTCTAACAGACTTAATTTTGAAGAAATTTCTTTTGCAACTTTATCTATTCGATAATAATGTCTAATTTTCCATTCTTTAAAAAGATTCCTTTTCTGCATTAAATTATCATAAAGTTGAATTTCAATACCATTTTTTGTTTCTTCTGCATGATAAACATAGGGACATGATAACAGTCTTTCTTTATCAAAATACTCAAGCATATAGCGACCAAAATACATTTTTCTGCTGAGTCCCACGTTGATTCCTAATTCATCAAAAATTCGAAAAGAATCACTTATCAATTTATAATTTGCTTTCATTTTTTGAAAACGATTATGCCATTTATTATATAAATCTTCTCGAGCTTGCGTTTGATATTCGTCTATTTTTTCATCTATCACATGAATCATAAAATAATGATCTTGAAAAAGAATTTTTAAAACATCTAAACAGTGACTTATGATTGACAAATCATTTTTACACTTTAAAAGAATATACGAAATTCCCATAACATGCTCTGTCTGTTCCATTCTAAAATAAAAATCATCATTATATGAGTAAAAAGATAATAACCAATACCATAAATTGGCATTGTTCAAAATCCATTCCGTTTCTTCTTTATCTTCATTGGAAAGAGATGATTTAAATTTTTCAGCTCGAAAATTACTCCATGTAAGATTTTCCCTTAAGTTTAATTGTTCTAATAAGTTTTTTATAAATTTTGTATTGACAAATTCTTCTGTAATAAATGTAATTTTTATTGAAATCCTATCCATACAAACTCCTTTTTATCAAATCTACTGCATTGTATTCTTAACTATACAATGCAGTAATTATGTTAATATCAGTATTCAAATATTCGAATAAATACATCTCCTATCTGACTTGGTATATCTTTGGTTCTTGAAAGTGATCCTTTCGGAACATAAACATCCAATCTTTTTTTACTAACTTTTTCTACAGCCTTTAGATGTTCTTCTAACCCTTTTCCTTTTTTAAAATTATTTACTTTTCTTTTAATGACATCATCATTTAAATCAGAAGCATATTGTTTTACCTTACTTAGTATAGCACTGTCCTTTTCGTAACTTGGTAACCTCACATCAATTGTTTTAACGCTGATTCCTTCTCCATTTTTGAAGAAATCAAATACTGGGAAATAACCACCACCTAATTTTCCAACATGTTCATATGCTGCATATTGAATTTTTGCAAGTTTTTCCTCAATTATTGTACCTCTTAATTTTACAGGTAAGCTCCACTCTTCAGCAACTTTTGTTGATACTCTTCCAAATAGGTCATCAATATAACTTGAAAGTCTTGAACATAAACTGCTGACTGCTGAATAACATTTATTAACCAAAGGAATTTGTTTTATTTTTCCAGGTACTTTCTTCAAATAAGAAATTGTTCTTTTTGGAAAATCAGGAAGCTTTTCTAAAATACGTTTTGCAAGATCCGTTGCTTTTCCAGCAGCCCATTTTAATGGTTTTAGTAAAGAATCTGCAACCATTGTAAATACAATACATCCAATGGAAATAATTGCACTTATAATCATTCCTCTTGCAAAATATATTAATGCATTAACAGCATCACATACATCCCCTGCTACTGGTAAAAATCCAATAACATCAATTATAAATTGCAGTTGATCTAATATCTTATCTGATTTAGGTGATGGACACGGTTGCGGTTCTTTAGCCTTTACTTTTTTTACAGGTTGTACAACTTTTTTTACTGCCTTCGTTGATTCATTAACTATTTTTACTGCATTAGAAACTGCCGAAGCAATTGCACCTGTTGTTTTTGATGGCACCGTCGTTGGTTTCTTTACTGTCTTTTTCTTTTCATCTTTCTTATTGCTGAAAATACTTCCAACAGCATTTATAACACTATTTGCGGCACTAGCAATGATTGATAAGATGCTTTTGTGTCCACTAGGATCCACATACTTGTATTGATTATTCAAACAGTATGTGTATCGGTTTTGACTTGTAATGTTATCTTGTGTTCCCTTATAATCATCAATCTGTACGAACTGTCCAATTCTTGGATTGTAGTATCTTGCTCTTAAATAGATATTTCCTGTTGTATCAAGCTTTTCTCCATCATAACCATAGCCGCTTGTTTTATCATCTGTTTTTCCAAAGTCATCATATTCAATCTGTGACATTGTTCCTTTTGATGATATTTCAGCCATTACACTTTGATTGTTTCCACTTAGATAAGTTTGTGTTCCATCTGCATTTTCTGTTGAGATTCGTTCTTCTCCATAGATATGAACATCATCATTTTCAGAAAGCACAAGTGTATTTTCAGCTGTCTTATCTAAAAGATAATCTTTGTATTCACATTTTTCATTGGATTTTGGATCCTTAATGAGATTACTTGCACACAATCCATTTTTTCTTCTGTATGTAAGCTGATATCTCATTGCATCAAATGATTCATCTGATTTTTTCGCATCCAACAGTTCTTCTACTTCAGTAAACGGTAATGACTGCATATAGTCGAACCATTCTTCTGTATCCTGTTTGTAATCTAAATCATATGGGCTGTTGATGATCTTTTCTTCATGAATTCGATCACCTTCACCATCATATTCATAATTGTAAGTTCTGTCTCTGTTTGTTTTTAAAGTAGTCAATTGACCAAATTCATCATATTGATAATATTCTTTGTATCCGCCTGCATAGTAGATATCTCTTACATTTCCATTTTTATCATAATAGATATCAGTAAGTCCATCTTTTGATTTAATACTTGTCAACTGATTTTTGTCATTGTAGCGATAGATTTTATTTGTTCCATCACTTGATGACTCTACTTTGTTTCCAAAAAGATCATAGCTGTATTCAGTTATGACTGTTTTTCCATCAATCGTTTTTGTTGAAGCTTTCAATTCATCCGATTCATTGTAATCATAGCTGTTAACAACACCATTGATTGTTTCTGAAATAACATTGTCCTGTCCGTCATACTCATATTTGTATTCTGACAGTGTCTTGTCACCTTTAGTATTGACATAAGCTGTTCTACGATTTAGTTCATCATAACTGTAATCTGTAGTAATACCATTTCTTTCTAATGATTTTGTATTTCCTCTTACATCATAGCTGTAAGATGCATATTCCTTGCCATTTTTAGAAACCTTGTCTATTTTATCAAACTGATTATAGGTATAGCCGATTGTATAATCATTATACTTAATTTCAGTTCTGTTTCCATAGATATCCCATTTATATTCAACATTATTGTCATTGGCATCTTTAACCTTTGTAATATTGTTGAACTTGTCATAGGTATACTTGACACTCTTATTGTTATAGTCTGCTTCTAAAAGGTTGTCATAGGCATCATATTTGAACTGTCTTGTTCCTTCTGAAAGCTTTCTTCCCAATGCATCATATGAATAATTGATCGTTGTTCCATCGTTTTTTGTATAAGATGTCATTTGACCGAAATCATCATACTGATAAGTTTCAGTAAGTCCATATTCGCTTACTTCTTTGATAAGATTATCAGCTTCATCATATTCATAAGTTGCTTTTTTATCATTATAACTTCTTTCAACAAGATTGTTGTTTCCGTCATAATCGTACTTCATCACCCTTTCAAGAGGACTTTGTACCTTTGTCATGTTATTTAAGCTGTCATATTGATATCTTGTAATAAAGCCATTGCTGTTTGTTTCTGCAATCATATTGCTGTTGGCATCATATTCTCTTTTGATAACATGATCATAGATATCTTTATATTGAACAGCATTGCCTTCTTCATCATAGTCAACAGATACAATTGCTTTCATGCTTCCATCTTCCAATGATGGGTAAAGATACTGTACTGGATGTTTTAAAGCATCATAGCGATATTGTGTTGTAAGACCCTTTTCAGTTTTTTCAACAACATTGCTTACAGCATCATATTTTTTTGAAATGATTTCCTTGTCATTTTGTTTTTGACTTACTTCTCTTCCTAAGGCATCATAACTGTATGTTGTCACCTTATCCTTATTTTCTGTTTTCTTGATAAGTTGTGAATTGACATCATATTTGTTAACTGTTTCATGTTCTTCATAGGTTTCTTTTGTCCTATTTCCATATTTGTCATATTCATAAGTTGAAACATATTTTAAGGCATTTGTTGATTTAACGATTTGATTCAAATCATTATATTCATTTTCTTTTGTTGTCTTGTCATTTTCTTTGACAGAAACAAGTCTGCCAAGAGAATCATATTTATTGACTGTTGTCTTTCTTGGTTCAACAGTTTTTACTACCTGACCAAGCAGATCATATTCATTTTCTGTAACATTTTTATTTGGATCTGTTTCTTTGGTCTTTTGACCATAAATATCATATTCATACTCGCTGACAAACCCATTTTGGTTTGTTGCTTTTGATACGAATCCTTGGTCATTATATTCAAATGTTGCTTTGTTTCCAAGCTTGTCTGTCATTTCAGTAAGCTGGAATTTGTCATTGTAAACGTAAGATACTGCAAATCCTCTCTTGTCAACTTCCTTTTCAACAAGTCCGAAGGCATTGTAATGTGTCTGTGAACTGTTTCCAAGGGCATCCGTTTCCTTAATAACATTGCCATAGATATCATATTCTTTAAGAGTTGCATTTCCAGCAGCATCTGTTTCCTTGATGACTTGACCCTTGGCATCATAATCTGTCTTGGTTACATTTCCAAGCTTGTCTGTCTTTTCAACAGCCTGTCCTAAAGCATCATATTTGACCGTATCTGTTTTATCCGTAAATGAATCGTGTGTTGAAACAAGCTGACCTTTGGCATCATAACTGTATGTCAATGTTTTCTTGCCATCTGTTGAATCACTGACTTTTCTGTTTAACAGATCATATGTCGAATCAGTTACCGAACCAAGATGATTCGTCGTCTTGACTACATTTCCATATTTGTCGTATTCATAATCTGTTGCTTCATTTGTATTGCTTACTTCTTTAACAACACGACCATACTTGTCATATGTCTTGCTTGAAACTCTGCCATATGGATCTGTTGAGCTGACTTCCTGACTGAAGTCATCATATTCATGAGTTGTTACTTTTCCACCGTTATCAGATGTTTTGGTTACATTTCCATTTTTATCATATTCAGTTTCTGTAACAAGTCCTGTTGTCTGATTCGTAGACTTGATAACCTGATCAAAACTATCATATTCTTCAACAGTGACCTCACTGATCTTGTTTGTTTTTGTAACACGCCCGTATTCATCATAAGATTTGATTTCTACCGGTGTATCATTGATTGTTGTCTTAGTTACATTACCAAACTTGTCATATTCAAATTTTGTTGTATTTTTATAGGCATCAACCGTTTCGACTTGTTGACCCTTGTCATTGTATTTATAAGTTGTAATGTTTCCAAGTTTATCAACATCCTGAACCAGAATACTGTTGATGTCATAAATTTTTCTTTCGCTGTTTCCTTTAGCATCAATCGTTTCTGTTTCATTGTCCATTGCATCATATTTATGTTGTGTAACATTGCCTAGTTCATCCGTTTCCTTAACAAGTCTGTCGAGCTTATCATATTCACTTGTCTTTGTATTTCCATAGGTATCTGTTTCACTGAGAGTATTTCCATAAACATCATAGCTGTATGTTGTTGTCTTTTTATCTTCTATCTTTTTAATCAGTTGACCATAGGTATCGTATTCATTTGAAATAGCAACACCTTGCTCATTGACCTCTTTAATGACTCTGTCAAAAGCATCATATTCTTTGGTATTAGCAAGTCCTCTTTGATCTACTGTCTTAATGATATTTCCATTTTTATCATATTCTTTTGTTTCAGTTTTTCCATTAGGTAAAGTTGTTTTTACAACTCTGTTAAACTCATCATATTCATAGGATGTAACATTTCCTCTTGCATCTGTTGTCTTTACAAGATTATCGCCATCATATTCATTTGATGTTGTATTTCCTTTTCCATCAACTGTCTTGATTTCATGACCGACTGCATCATAAGTATGCGTTGTAACCTGACCATAGGCATCTGTTTCCTTTACGATTTGTCCTTTGGCGTCATACGTATATTTTTTAGTAAGTCCTTGTTCATCTGTTTCACTGATAATACGATCACGATTGTCATACTTCTTAGATGTTTTTAGATTTCCCTTTTGAGTTTGGATAGCGTTGTTATTTTTATCATATACTGTAACTGTTTTGCTTCCAAGCTTGTCGATATATTCAACAACGTTTCCATTTCCATCATATTTGTATTCTTCACTGTTTCCATAGGAATCTGTTTTCTTGATGATCTGATTGCGATTGTCATAGACATATGCTGTTGTACGACCGTTTGAATCAGATTCATTAACAATATTTCCCATGGCATCATAGCTGTAGTTTTCTACCAGACCATTGCTGTGAGTAACTGTTACAACCTGATTGCCATCGTAGGCATAGCTTTTCCATACACCAAGAGCATCTGTTTCTTTGACAAGAAGGTTCTGTTCATTATATTCATAAGTCACACCTTTTCTGTCTTCACTGTTTTCATAAATCAGATTGCTGTTGCTGTCATATTTATAGGTTTCTTTCGTACCATCCGCAGATGTTTTTGATGTTACATTATCATTTTCATCATAGGTATATTTTTCACTTGTTCCATCTGGATTGCTTTGCAATGTCAGATAGCCTTTTTTATTGTACTCATATGTTGTCTTTTGACCTTTTTCATCTGTTTCACTGATCATATTTCCAGCATCATTATAGCTGTAGCTTTTCGATGATCCATCCGCCTTTGTAATTTTTGTTACCTTATAGCTGTCATCAAGAACATACTTTTCTGTTTCCTTATCATTATAGGTAACACTAGTCGTATTTCCTTTATAGTCAAAAGAGACCTTGTTTCCATTGGCATCCGTTTGTGAAACGACAACTCCGTTATCCTTATAGGTATTTTGTGCCAAAGTATTTCCATTTTTGTCTGTAATACTTTTTACCTTGCCATTTTTATCATAACTGTATTGTTCACTGTTTCCATTGGCATCAATAAATGCTGTAAGCTGTCTGTCTGCGTTATATTGATATTGTACATTTGTACCATTTGGCAAGTTGATTTTGCTGACAAGATGATAGTCATTGTATTCAAATGTTACTTGTTTGTTTCCCATATCAATATTTGTAATAAATCCATATTCATCATAGTTGATACGTGATTCAAATCCCGTTTTCGTTTTAATAGATGTCAGAATTCCATATTCATCAAAGATATATGTAATATCTTCTTTATCATCTTTAATAGAAACATAGTCACCATCAACATTGACAGTAAGACGATCAATAAGTTTAGGTACATATTTTCCATCTTTCTTTTCAATTTTTAAGATCTTTCCATCTCCTCTGTAAAAGATCATGTTATCGTCTTTATCATAGGAAACGTACTGTTCAATATTTGATGAATAATTGTTTCCAAAAATCGATGCGTTATCTTCTCCATAAGAGTTATAGACACGCGTCAAGCTTAATTCATCAAAATCTGTTAAAGTAAAATCTTTTGATTCATGATAGAAGTTTCCAATACTTGTATTAACTGGATCGGCAACTGCACAGTTTCCGTAGCATGCAGGCCCTCTGTAAACATATTTTGCCTCAAAAGATGAAAGCTTTAATGGTGGTCTGTAGACATCCTTAGGTACTTTTGGATTATCTTTTGCAAATCTTAAGAAAAGAACATCTCCCTCTTTGACCTTGTTTGTAGATGTATTATTGTCTTTTTTAATATCATCTACCTTCAAACCATAGTGTGATGCAATAGATTTAAGATTATCTCCAAGTTTTACCTTATAGATAATAAACCCGTCTGTAATCAGTTCTTTTTCTGACTCGGTGCCATCCTTTTTAACTTTCATTCGATATTTATAGAACGTATCGTATTTTGGAATATCTCCAATTTTTAGATAGCTCGTCGTATAGTTGACTTCACCCTTTTCATATTTTTGGGTTCCATCAATTGGATCAGTTATATAAACTGGATCAATGAAATAAGGTGAACTTTTTTCTTTGGCATGTTGTGATTTTACAAGTTCAAAATCTGTTTCATTTGTTTTGGCATAAAGATCAAAATCAATATCACTGTTTGGTTTGGCAATACCATCCATGCTGATTGCTTCGAAATAATGACCGTCTTTACTGTAAACTCTTAATTCATTGTCAAACTCGTTGATGTCCAGATTTGGATCGACATCAAAATCATCACAATGATAAATTTCTACCTTTGGCAGATTTCCTGTTGATTCTGAATTAAAAACATTACATTTCCAGTTAGGCGATTCATCCGTAACTTGCAGAATCAATGTTTTCTTTTGCCCATCCTTTAATTCTTGGACGTGCTTTGTAATATCAAATTCTTTAAATCCTTTTGGTTTAGAAAACTTGGTATTTGAAATAAACTGTTTTTGGTTATCTGCCGGCTGTGTATTCCATGTAACCTTACCAGGATCAACATAGCTGGAGTTATAGATATTGATATCATTTAACTCATTGGCACGATCCAGATCCTGTTCCTTATAAAGTTTCAAAACAGCATTTTCAACTCTTTGATTTTCACCGATATTTGGCATTGCAAAATAGATGAAAGTTCTAGCAATTTTAATATTGCTATTTTTACCACCGTAGAAGTTATCATCATATCCAACAAACAAATCTGAATATTGACTTTGGATATTTGGTCTTCCTGAACGGATATAGCTTGATTCAAGATCAATAACATCCACATTTTCAACTGCCACATTTGATCTGGCAACAACAGGATAGACTCTGTCTTCTTCACTTAACCAAGATGTTGTTAATGACAATGTAACTTTGATATTGCCATTATCAAGCTCCTTATAGTCATATCCTACTTCCTGATTTCTGTTTCCATCCTTATCAACAAGATAAGGTGCATTTAATACAAAGACTTCTTTTTTATCTTTCTTAAAAACAATAGATCCTGCATCATTTTTACTGACATCATAGTCATCTTTGTAAACTTCAAATGAATAAGTATCTTTATCAAGTTCCCCATTGATATAGATATTTTGTGAAACCGTATTTGAATTGATTCTATATTCTAAATCTAAATTTTTTTCTACTTCTGAATACAGAATAACATTTTCTTTGATAGCATAATTTGTAAGACTTCCAGAAGGCATAACTGTAAGCACATTATCTTTAGGATCTGTAATTTCTAATACGCCTTTTTGAATGTTGATGTCATAAAGACCATCTTTATTTTCATAAGAAGGGGTTGATCTGAATAACGATGTTTTCTTTTCTATATCGTTATCAATCTCAACATATTTTCCATCTTCTTTTTTATGTATCTGCTCGAAATAAAAATCTGTCACATATTCCCCACTTGACAGTTTATAAGTTTTTGTGTTTTCTGTTCTTAATTTAACGATTTCCTGATCATTTTGTCTTGAAGTATCTTCTTCGTCTACCGAAGGTTCTTTTGTAATAACATCAGGATTTCCTTTTTCTATTATTTGTGCAGATGTCTTATGAACATTATTAATATTTTCATCATAATATTCTCCATATGGATCCTGTTCCTTGATTTTTTCAAGTTCTTCTGCATATACTTTTCCAAACAGTTCAAGCTGACCAATTGCCATAGCTAGAACTATCATAGAAATGATGGCTATCTTTATTTTATTAAGTCCAGCTTTCATCTAAACAGCCTCCTCATTACTATAATGTTGATAATAATAATCATGGTAGGCATTGTATGCTTTTTGAAGATCATCTACATCTTTTTCGCATAGCATATTGACCCATGCCTTTGTCGAAAATGAATGAAGCTTCTTTACGATAGCCTGTTGCAGCTCCATCATTTGTCTGACATAAGGATCTTTACTGTTAGAGTTTTCCTGAATCTGTTTATTTAAAATACTCTGACATTCCTGAACTTCTTGATACCACCCATCGTCACAGAAATTACTTCCGTTTATTATTTTCAAAATAATAAGCATATTAGATACAGGCGTCATTTTACTGTCAAATTTCCCACTGCATTCATAATAGCCATTATCCTCAATTGCCTGTGTTTTCTGACTTGTCTGATAATAAACAGCGCCACTAACACCAACAACTGATAAAAATACGATGAGCCCAACAATGATATTTCTTGTCGTCCATTTCTTAAAACGCATAATTTATCCTCCCAAATAATTTTTTAATAACTAAATATCATCAATGTAAAAAACACTGATGATATCAAAGTTAATATACGCTCTAAATAAATTAACACTTTTTATATCGTGCTAAACTGTCTGGCTCTTTTTCTTGTCCAAATATAATGGCACATGCACTATTAACAGAAGAAATAGCTAAAAATGACATTAAAAACGCAAATGAATTTAGAAAAAATTTTTTACCATTTTTCATATTTAAAAATCTCCTTTCATCTAATATATTTCCACAAAAAGAATATCATCT
>OLOB01002244.1_pt1 | contig 11498 bp, 12 predicted proteins | sample 1671911 | NCBI WGS metagenome assembly OLOB01 (sample SAMEA3136625, study PRJEB25190) | human gut metagenome | biome: human gut; feature: human-associated habitat; material: faeces | place: Austria | collected 2013
CTCTCCCGGGAGAGGCAGCGCTGCTATTATATGTATTATATGCGATAACGGCACAAGTTACTGCGCTACTTATTGATAAGCTCTGCAATTCCGAGGCTATGCTGCTGCCTTTTGGGGAGTTTGCGTGCCGCCTGGCAGTAGGAGTGGAAAATCAGCTCGCGTTGCAGCGTATCCGGCACATCGCCGTAGTAATCCACTGAAATCCAGTGCTTTTTATTCTGATGATAACCCGGCCTTATGGAGCGGTGCCGCTCCTGGAGTTGAAGACTGTAATCGGGGTCAACTTTCAGGTTGAAAAAGTCCCACTCGCCGTCGAGCGTCATGAGACAGAACATGCGTCCGCCGATTTCCAGCGACAGCGTGTCCGGCCCGAAGGGGCAACGCTCCGTAGCCTGCGGCAGTCCCAGCCCGTAAACCCTGACTTCCTCGATGTTCATATCTTACTGACATTCCCTTTCCAAAAATGTTTAAAACTTGGGATGCTGACAAAGAAAAAAGGTTTCAACCGATTCACATCGCCAGAAACCCTACTGTCGCAATTCAAATGAAAAAGAATTATTATTTATTCTAACTATCCTTATGTTGCTTGTGTCGATAAAGATTGTCCTATCCTGTTCCTTTATCGTTGCAAAATTAATATTATTTGTGTTTTTGAGCAAATTTTTTACTCTGATTTTTAGTTAAAAATAGTTAACCGACGCTGATTCTCAACGTTTTCCGGCTCTCGCATCACGCCGACTTACCAATTTCCGGTTTACCATACCTATAATTCGTGCTACAGTATAACATGCCACCATAGCCAGCACTATCGTTGCGGACGCCGGAACGGCGACAAGCGCCGAAATCACCAATCCCAGCACGCAAAGCGCTACCGAAATCACGCCCGATGCCAGCAGCATCCGAGAATAGCGTTCGGTAAACAACTCTGCCGTCATCTGCGGAAGCGTGACCATCGACATCAGCAGCATTATCCCCACCATCCTGATAGTCATGACTATAGCCAATGCGGTGAAGACAGTCATGGCGGTGTTGACGAACGCTACCGGCAGCCGGCGCGTCGCGCGAAGTCGGGGAAAAAGCTCACAGCAACTATATAGGCGAAGAAAGCCGCCAGCGCTGCCGTAAAGCCGCCGAACAGCCAGAGATCAGACCGCGTGATGGTCAGCACGTTGCCGAACAGGAAAGTGTTGAGCTCCGGCACATAACCGTTGGTCAGGAACACGAAAAGCGTACCCAACGCCATGCCCAGCGCCCACACCACCGCAATGGCGGAGTCGTTGCGCACGTTGCGACGGTCCATCCATTCCACTCCCAAAGCGCCGCCGATGGCGAATAGCGCCGCACCTATCATCGGGTTGATGCCCAGCCAGTAGCCCATGCCGAGGCCGCCGAAGCAAGCGTGCGTGATGCCTCCGGAGAGGAACACCATCCGCCGCGTGGTGACGTACATCCCTATCATGGCCGTGGCCGCAGCTACGATAATGATGCCTATCAGCGCGTTGATGAAGAAGGAATAATGCAACAAATCCATATCTTATGTATCACTGTGAGTGTATGTTTCTTATAAGAATTATAAATCTTATAAGCATTACACAAAATTACTTATTCCGCAGCTCGGAGACGATAAGCAGCACCTCGTCGCGCAGGCCGGCGGGAATCTCCACCTCGCGGACGGCCAGCGAGCGCACCCAGGCAGGCACCTCCTCGGGGCGCATCGTCATCAATATCTGCCGGAACTCCTCGGTTGCTTCCGGGGAATAGTCATCCGGCATCACGCCGCGGTAGCGGTCCAGCTCCTCGTCATCGAAGTATTCCGCCTCGGTTGTGAAGGGGGAGAGGGTTTCCTTCTCGCAGATGATGTGCTGGCCGCAACATTGGGACGGCGCTTCCTCCTCCTGAGCATTGTCTTCGGGGACGGTTGCCTCCTGCCCTTCGGCGTCGGCTTGCGGGGTCTGCTTGCGCGTAAGGCGGTCGTGGATATAGAGGACAATCCCAACGGCCACGAGTACCGCCAATATTATCAAAGCTCCTTGCATGTGTAACCTGTCTGTGCCAACGCGCGGAAAAAGCCGGGAAACGACTTCGCCACACAGTCGGCGTTCTTTATAACTAAAGTGGAGAAACATGCCAGCGGCGCCATAGCCATGGCCATGCGGTGGTCTCCCTGCGGGTCGGCGGCGAGGCCGCTGTCGGCGGCACGCGGCGTACCTGCGCCGGTGATACTGTCTTCTTCCACCACGATGCTGAAACCGCGCTTCGCGAGTTCGCGCCGAAGCACGGCGCCGCGGTCGCTCTCCTTGACGGCGAGCCGGCGCGTTCCCGTGAGGCGGAAGGGAATCTCCAGCGCGGCGAGGGCGGTGACAAGCGGCGGCACAAGGTCGGGCGTGTCCTCCATATTGCCGATGAATAGCTTCGGTTTTTCGGCAAGTTCACTGCGCCGTAATGTAGCCGAACCGTCACTGTTAAAACGGGTGCGGACGCCCAGCGGTTCAAAAAAACGCATTACGCGGCTGTCCCCCTGCATTCCGGCGCATTCCACATTTATTCCCTCTATCCTCAGCTCGATGCCCGGCGTGGCGAGAGCCGCCACGAGGTAGAAAAACGAGGCGGCGCTGAAGTCGGCACATATCCTCCGCTCCGCTTGCGGGCGGTACCCGTCGGGGCTTACGACGTCGGCGCGGCCGGTATCGATGCCCACCTTCACTCCGGCGCGCTCCATCACCTGAGCCGTCATCTCAATATAAGGCGCCGACACCGTCTTGCCGGTGTTTACGACGCGGACCTTACTGCCGAGCCGCGGCGCCATAAGCATCAGCGAAGAGAAAAACTGCGAGCTCTCCGAGGCGTCGATTTCCACCCGGGCGGCGTGCAACCCTCCCCCTCCGCCGACGGTCAGTGGCAGATACCCTTCGCGGCCAAGGAACGTCACCTCCACGCCGAGTCGGCGCATCGTTTCCACCAAGGGCATCACGGTGCGGCGGCGCAATTGCTCCGTGCCGTCTACGCGGAAAGTTCGGCCACCGAAGGTTGCCAGCCACGGCAACAGGAAACGCATGGCCGTCGCCGAACTGCCGCAGAAGATGTCGCCACGTCCGTTTTGCGCCGCCGCGATGGCCTCGCGCAACACACGCACGTCATCACATTCCCCAGCCACGGTTTGTTGCGGCTGCACGCCGGAGTATGCCTGCACCATCAGCTCGCGAGCCGCTATGCTCTTCGACTCCGGAAAGTGTAAGAGGGGAGTGACCTCCGGCGCGCCGCAGTAGGATATTTCAAGCGTCCGGCTCATCGTGGTGCGAAAAAGAGGCAGGCGTCGCCGTAGGAGAGGAAGCGGTACCCACCGGCCAAGGCATGGTCATAGACCGTGCGCCAGCGCGGTGTGGCGTCGCCCGTTCCATTATCTCCAAGGAATGAGGAGACGAGCAGCAGCAACGTGGACTGCGGCTGGTGGAAGTTGGTGACCATCACGTCCACGAGGTTCCAGCGGAATCCCGGCGCTATCATGATGGCCGTCGAGGCGGTGAGGCGTTCCTTTCCGTTACCGCGCATATAATCAGCGAGTTGCTCCAAAGCTTCGGCGGCATCCGCCACCGGTGCTTCGTAGGCTTCCCATTGCTCCACGCCTGCGTCGAGGCCGCGTGCCAGGCGGCGTCCCAGATAGGGGAGTGATTCGAGTGCGCACCGACGTGGTACCCACGGCGGCGATGTGCCGTCCGCTTTTCAGCGCGTCCACAAGCATCTCCACGAGGCCCAGGGTAACGGTGAAGACCTCCGTGTGCGTGGGGTGCTCCCCTATCGTCTCGCTCTTCACGGGGCGGAACGTCCCGGCGCCGACATGGAGCGTCAGCTCTTCGCGCCGCACTCCGGCGGCGTCAAGAGCCGAGAGCGTCTCCGGGGTGAAATGCAAGCCGGCCGTCGGTGCCGCAACGCTACCCTTTATCTTTGAGTAGACTGTCTGGTAATCGGTGGAGTCGCACTGTTCCGACTCGCGGTTGAGGTACGGCGGGATGGGGATTCGTCCGGCGGCACCGATTACGTCGGCGGCGTGCAATTCCGGGTCGTCCCACGAGAGTTCCACGCTGTGGCTGTTGTCGGCGTGCGGCTCCGCGGTGAGGCGGCGCGCCGTAAGCGTCACCTCCCGGCCTTCCACCTCTATTACGCGCGTAAGGATGCCCGATTTCCAGCGCTTCAGGTTACCGACGAGGCATTTCCACACCACCGGGCCGCGTGACTGAAACATCAGCGCATAGTCAGCCGGCGTTTCCGGCTCCAGAAGGAATACCTCGATGAGCGAGCCGGTGGGTTTGCGGAATTGCAGCCGGGCATTGATGACGCGCGTGTTGTTGCACACCATCAGCGTCCCCGCGGGCAGCAGTCCGGGCAGTTCGTAGAAACGGCGGTCCTCGATGCCTCCCGAGGCGTCGCAGCGGAGCAACAGGCAGCGGTCGCGCTCCGGGAGCGGATGACGCGCTATGCGCCCGTCGGGCAGCGCATAGTCGAAGTCCGAAATCCGTATGTCGGCTACAGCCATCAGAAACCGGTATAGTTAAGCGGAGTGAGCGCCAGGAGCTGCGCCTTCACCGTGGGGTCGATGTTCAGCGAGTTTATGAAGTCGGCGATGCTGCGTTGCGTCACTTCGGTGTTCACACGCGTAAGCTCTTTGAGCGTCTCGTAAGGTTTCTCGTAGCCTTCGCGGCGCAGGACGGTCTGTATGGCTTCGGCCAGCACGTTCCAGCGGGGTTCAAGGTCGGCGCGTATGGCCTCGCGGTTGATGAGCAGCTTGTCCAGACCCTTCATGGTGGAGGCGAAAGCGATGAGAGAGTGGGCCATAGGCACGCCTATGTTGCGCAGAACGGTGGAGTCGGTGAGGTCGCGTTGCAGGCGCGAAACGGGGAGCTTGCCCGCCAGGTGCGTGTAGATGGCATTGGCGATGCCGAGGTTGCCCTCCGAGTTCTCGTAGTCGATGGGGTTCACCTTGTGCGGCATGGCGGAGGAGCCCACCTCGCCGGCCTTGATTTTCTGCTTGAAGTACTCCATGGAGATGTACTGCCAGAAGTCGCGGTCAAGGTCTATCACTATGGTGTTGATGCGTTTCAAGGCGTCGAAGAGAGCCGCCAGATTGTCGTAGTTTGAAATCTGGGTGGTGAGCTGTTCGCGTTCTATGCCGAGGCGCTCGCGCAGGAATCGGTTGGCGAACTCGGGCCAGTTTATTTCGGGGAAGGAGACGTGGTGGGCGTTCATGTTGCCTGTCGCGCCGCCGAATTTACCTGAGAGGGGCACGCGGCGCAGGGCGTCGAGCTGCGTGCGCAGACGATAGGCGAAGACGGCTATCTCCTTGCCGAGTCGGGTAGGGGTGGCTGGCTGTCCGTGTGTGCGGGCGAGCATCGGCACGTCGGCCCATTCGCGCGAGTAACCTTCCAGACGCGCAACCAGGGTTTCGAGAGTCGGTATGTAGACTTCGTTGAGCGCGTCCTTGAGCGACATCGGCACCGCCGTGTTGTTGATGTCCTGCGAGGTGAGCCCGAAGTGGATGAACTCCTTGTACTGCGAGAGGCCGAGCTGGTCGAAACGCTCCTTAAGGAAGTATTCAACCGCCTTTACGTCGTGGTTGGTGACTTTTTCGGTGTTCTTTATGGAGAGGGCGTCGTCGGTTGTGAAATTGACGCAGATGTCGCGCAAGGCATCGAGCTTTTCGGCAGGGATACCGGCGAGCTGGGGAATACCCGACTGTGCGAGGGCTATAAAATATTCCACCTCCACCTTAACACGGTATCGGATAAGTCCGAACTCGGAGAAAAATTTGTCCAGACCCTCGCATTTGCTGCGGTAACGGCCGTCGACGGGCGAGATGGCGGTAAGTTGCGTAAGTTTCATAACAGTTTGATAATCAATTAATTGAGTTCAAATTTAGAGAAGAGACAAAAATTTTTTCAAAAATTTGACATATAATAAAATTAGTGCTATACTAGTAATAGCTTAAGCAAGTCGTTGGATGTCATTAAGATTTGCACTGAGATATGTTCGTCGCATATCTCTTTTTTATTGCACGAAAATTTGTTGCATAAGACTTCCATACTAAAAAAAGAAAGAGGCGGTCGTCGTCCGCCTCCAAAGATTATTTTTTAACGTGTTTACGCTTCACGTTTCCAATAGAATAAATACTGCTGTGCCAATCCTGCTAAGTCCCCATATTTTTCTGTCGCTAATTTTTCTATTTGATCTCTTTTTAGTTTTGTTTCGTCTGGTAATTTAAAATATAGCTCATTCATAACTCTTCTTACCCACACATCTACTGGAAATACATCTAAACATTTTAATGTTGAAAATAGCATAATACAATCTGCTACCTTAGGTCCAACTCCTGGTAATGTTAATAAAGTCTCTTTTATTTTTTTGCTATCTGTTTCTTGTTTTAATTTTTCTAAATCTATTTGTTTTGATATAACTAATTTTGTTGTATCATATATTCTTTTATCTCTAAAACCTAATCCTAATGCTCTTAAGTCTTCAACGCTTGCTTTTGACAATTGTTCTGGTGTTGGAAATGTATAATATTCATTTCCTTTCCATTCAATTTTGTTGCCATATCTTCTTGCCATTCTCTCTATTATGCCTTTTATTCTTGGAATGTTATTATTAGCTGATATTATAAAAGATATAGTTGTTTCCCATAAATCCTGATTTAGTAATCTTATTCCGCTTCCATAATCAATGCTATTTTTTAATGGTTCATCTATTTTAGATAGTTTATTTTTTATATCGTCATAATCTCTATCCAAATCAAAATATTGGGTTACTATCTCTTTTATATCTCCATCACAAATACCATCAAATATAATTTGATGGTTTTGTTCTTTTGCATTTAATACATTATTCTTAAAAACTCCAGTATAGCTTCCGTCTAGCTCTTCGTTCCATCTAAAGCATTGCCCACATTCAAATATGTGCTTCAATACAAAGCTTCCGTTGTTTTCTATTTTGTATTGTTGTTCCATTTGACTTTCTCCTTATTCTGTCCGCCACGTCGCCTGCACTTTGAATATATTTTTTCTCGACTAAAGCACGAAAAAATATATGTCAAAGTCGCTGTGGCTACTCTACTACTTATCTACAAGTACTTTAAAGTAGTATTACAAAATATAAAACTACTTTTTCGTAGAGATATCAAAATAGAATTTTACTCCATTAGAAAGATTTTGCACGCCATATTCATTTTGATAATTGTTTTGTATAGCCCTTACTATTGATAATCCTATTCCGCTTCCACTATTTTCACGATTACGTGAATCATCTACTTTGTAGAATCTTCCCCATATTCTGGTTAAATCTTCCTCAGGTATTTTGTCACCTGTATTAAATACAGTTACTCTTATTTTGTCATTTACATTTTGTATAGTTATTTTTATTTGTTTCTCACCATTAACCTCTTTTGCGTGTTTTATCGCATTTGTGAAATAATTAGTCATTACTTGTTCTATATAAAAATCGTCTGCATACGCATATATAGGTTCCTTTTCGTTAAATATTACTTGAATGTGGTTTTCCTCTAGCATTACATTGCATTTCCTAATAACCTCATTTATTAGTTCCACAACATCAAATTTTTCGTCTGTAAATTCACGTTTTCCATATTCAAGCTTCATTAACTCTAGTAATTGTTTTACTAATACATCCATTTTATTTGACTCATCTAGTATTACTTCTGCATAAAATTTTCTAGACTCATCATCAGTATTTACATTTTCTATTAAACCTTCTGCATATCCTTGAATTAACGCAATTGGAGTTTTTAACTCATGTGATACATCTGATATAAACTGCTTCCTCATTTCATCTATTTTAGATTTTTCTTCAATATCCTTTTCAAGCTCACTGTTTGTTTCTCTTAACTGTTTTATAGTTGCTTCTAGCTTATCTGACATAGTATTTATGTTTCTTCCAAGTTCATTTATTTCATCATCTGAATCATTTATTCTATATTTCTGTTCAAAATCAAGTTTAGCCATTTTCTTTGTAATATCATTTAATTGTAAAATTGGTTTTGTAAATTTACGTGATATTACAGATGCCGCAAAAGCTGATATTAATATAGTTATCACTCCTATTGTGACTAAAGTTGTGTTTGAAATTCTTACACTTTCTTCAATTGGTGCAATAGGAATTCTTATATATAGGCTATATCCATTGTCTAATTTTCCATATAGCAAAATATAGTTTAAACTATTACTAGTATCATCTATTTTTCTTATAGTCATTTTTTCGTCACTATATAATAGATTTTTTCGTTCCTCAAAAGGTGATTTTGTTTTACTTTCAACTGCTGTTATGTTTGACAAAAAATCCTTATTGGTTGAAAATAAAATCAAATCTGTGTCTGCTTTTATTAATATGTCAAAATTGTTTCTAAATGCTACCTTTTTTAATTCAGTTTCCAAACTTATGTCTAGATTTGGCTCCTCATAATAGTCATTTATTTTATTATATAGCTCTTTTATTGTATTTGTTTTACTATATATGTAAAAGTTCTCTAATACCAAACTATTTACAGCTATTAAGCATATTACCAATGCTATAACAACTACACAAAGTGTTAGAAATAGCCTGACTCTTACTGATTTTAATTTTTCTTTTAACATTATTCTACTCCGTTTTATTTAACTTCAAATTTGTAGCCTACGCCTCTCATGGTTTCTATATACTTACCTTTTTTTCCTAACTTGTGTCTTATTTTCTTTATATGGCTATCTATGGTTCTTGAATCTCCATAATAGTCATAATTCCATACATTATTTAATATTTTATCTCTAGATAATGCAATTCCTTCATTATCTACTAAATATTTTAATAACTCATACTCACGTAAACTCATTTCAACTTGCTTATCATCTACCTTAACAGTTCTTCCATCTGGATCTATAACAATACCACCGTAGTCCTTTACCTCTGTTTTATCTCCCATTGTCCTCTTTAGTATTGCTTCAACTCTTGCTACTAAGATTTTAGGACTAAATGGTTTTGCTATATATTCATCTACTCCAAGTTCAAATCCAAATAGTTCATCTTGTTCTTCACCTCTGGCTGTAAGCATTATAATTGGCACTTCTGAACTTTGTCTTATTTGTCTAAGCACTGACCAACCATCAAGTTTTGGCATCATTACATCTAGTAATATAAGGTTAATATGACTTTTGTTTTCTTAATATACATGAAGTGCTTCTTCTCCATCTCCAGCTTCTAATATACTATAACCTTTTTGTGCCAAAAAGTCTTTTATCAATTTTCTCATTCTTGATTCGTCATCTACTACTAAAACGGTAATATTATTCATCTGTTTTTCCTCCTAAATATTACATAACTATTATACATTATACAAAGGCTTTATGTCTAGATTGTGAACAGAAAAAGAAAAAAACTGCTAAAAATCTAAATAGTCTTTAGATTTTTTAGCAATTTTTAATTTGTTAGTTACTATAAGGTTCTCCATCAACAGTACAATTATTGTATTTTAGTATTGCTTCATTATTAGTAAGAGCATTTACTGTACATTTTTCAAATGTTACATTTCCTGAACTAAATAGACAACTGTTAACTGAAGCTTCCATCATTTTAATATTCACTTGATTACTAAAAGTACATTGATTTAATTCTGCTCCAGAATAAACAGTTATTTTTTGTCCTCCATCAAAAGTCACATTTTCTAGTATAGCATTACTGTAAATTATTACTTCTTCACAATTGCTAAATGCAAAATCATTAGTGGTACTGCCTGACAATATCTCAAGTTTTTTTATATTGTTAGCTGTATAGCCATTTCCTTTATACTGTTTAAAATCTATTTGCAATCCATCTTTTCCTGTATAATCACTATTTTCTCCTACTACATTGGTTCCATTATTAGTAATTTGTTTTACTAAAGTGCTAGGCTCTGTTGAATTTCCATTTCCATTTCCATTTACATTGTTTGTTATCCAATTGTCTAATTCATCTAATTGTGCTAAATCATTTTGTTTTGCTGCATCCATTTTACTTTGTGCTTCTTGTGCTTTCTTTATTAATCCATTTTCATTGAATATTGCATTCACGCTAACTCCTGCTAAAATCAATAACACTACTATTGTTACTACTAGTGCAATTAATGTGATACCTTTCTCTTGTTTAATTTTTATTTTCATATTTTTCTTATTTCCTCCTTTTAGTTTTATTTTCTTTAAATCCATCTTCTATTTTCACCTCCTTTTTGTGTAAGAAATTTTAGTAATTTACATATTTGTCTTCTACTGAAATTTGTTGTGCTACAATAAATTTCTTAGAATACAAAAAAGACAGGTATACTAAACATCTCTATGTTTAGTTCCTGTCTTGAATATGCTTAATAAAGCTAATTTCTTAGCTTGGTTATTTATTAATGTAGTAACTCTCTCTCTCTCTCTACTCTCGCAAAGGTTTTAGTTTTTTTCATGTTTTGTGCCTCTTTCTTACTTTTCTTTGGATTTGTACTACGATTATAATAATATAACCTTTTAAAATTTTCAATAGTTTTTTAAAATTTTATCGAAAAATGTGACTTTAGAGACAGAAGTAAGAGTCACCCATTGTCACCTAAACTATATATTTAATTTCATTGTGTGGGAAGTATTTTCTCATTAAATCCCTTAAGAATATTTCCGCTTCTTGTCTTACATCTTTGTTGTATGTGTATTTTCCTTTTCCTCTACCTGTCATTATTTCCTGATTATATAGGTTTGTTTGTTTTGGAAATGCTTCCTGATTTATCATTCTATGCACATAACTATATGTCATAAATATTATTTCAAAAAATGCCATTTTCTTTGCTTTTTCTAATAATTCATATAAGGTTTCTGTACGAATTACCTTCTGCTGTTTGATTCCATGATCATCTATGATAATATGGCAGCAGTCAATATAACCTTCTCTTCGGTCTTTTTCTTCATCAAATATAATTTGTATCATAATAATCTTCCCTTTCTTTTCTTATGTGGCATTTTGTAAAATTCTTCTTTTGTCTCATGTTCTCTTGAAACATAAGTCATTTGATTAATTCTAGTTAACCGCCCATAATCTGTTAAAAATCGTTCGATTTTTTCAATCCTGCGATACATGCCATCATTTCCCTGTATTCATCATTAAAGCAGGACTCTACGGAATCCTGCTTTAATAATTCTTTCTTTAAAATTTCTACATTAATCATGTTCTTCACCTCTGATTAAAAATCTGACATTGCTGCCTGTTCATCTTTAATTTCTTTTGTTTCTTTTGAAATTTTAGACATTTTTTTGTTGATTCTATCTAACTGCACAGATCTGTATTCTTCATAATGGGATAAAAATAATTGAATTAATTTTATTTTTGTCTCAATTTCTGAATCTTCATTTGAAAACTTACTGAACAGAACATAATCTGTTGAATGCCAGATATTCCATTCGAATTCTTTATCATAATATGAAAATCCAAAATGATCACTCCAGTGGGAACCTGAA
>OLOB01002245.1_pt1 | contig 11495 bp, 8 predicted proteins | sample 1671911 | NCBI WGS metagenome assembly OLOB01 (sample SAMEA3136625, study PRJEB25190) | human gut metagenome | biome: human gut; feature: human-associated habitat; material: faeces | place: Austria | collected 2013
GTATTCGTTCCCTTTTTTGCCTAAGTGGCTCAAGTACAGTTTACCATTTACAGATCTTCGCCGCTGAAATTACATCTCAAGTGTCTTACAACGGATGGAAAAACAACTTATCAGCTGATCATGGGCGCGGGCGCGGGATTCTCGCTTTCGGAAGATCAGTTTTTCAGCTGGGTTGGTGGAGAACCATCAAAAGATGGACATCATTATCTCATTCTTGCAAAGCATGGCGATTCATATGACATCTTTTACGATGGTTCGATTTTGCAAAACTATGGTGCTCCTATTGGGGATGTTCGCAGTGATGCAACATTGCAATTGTTTGCGACGGATGTTGGGGAAAACGTGCTATTGGAAAAAACCTCTGGTACAATTGAGGTTCTTCGTGTCTATGATAGCGCGTTGACACGCGACGAGTGCTTCAAACTGTATCGAGAATTACAAACACCATGGTGATAATTGGTGTACAAAATAGTAATGAGCGTTTTGCAAAGGCTGCGCAGGGGGTGAGGATTTTCCCCCCCGCAGCCCCTTTTCTTTTCAAAAAAATCTCGAAACGGGATTGACAAAATGGGCTTGATACACTATAATAGAGACAAGGTTGAGCGTTAAACCTAACGAAAATACGCCACGAACTCGTGAAGGAGGTTTTCCCATGAGAGGGTCGATGAAATTGGTTTCCATGCTGCTGGTGCTGTGCCTGACGCTGGGTGCGCTGCCGCTGGCGATGGCGGAAGAGGTCGTTGATGCGGACTTGACCTGCACGATTACGCTGGGCAACTGGCCCGCGGATACGGCGGCGGAGGCGGAAAAGGCGCTCTTTGAGAGCTACCGCGAAACGATGAAGAAGCAGTACCCGAACGTGACGCTGGTGCCGGATTACTACTCCTACACCCTGAGCAGCTACGTTCCGATGGCGAAGGGCGGCACGGCGCCGAGCATCTTCCAGCCGCCGTTTACCGACCCGCAGCTGCTGATCAGCCAGCATCTTGTCGGCGACGTGACCGATGCGCTGGAGCGCGCGGGCGTGCTGAATGAGTTCAGCCCGTCGTACCTCGAAATGCTGTCCGACGAGAACGGCCGCATCTACGGTCTGCCGCGCGACGGCTATGTGCTGGGTATGCACATCAATGTCGCCCTGTTCCGCGAGGCGGGGCTGGTGGACGAGGAAGGTCTGCCGATTTACCCCAAGACCTTGCAGGAAGTGGCGGAATACGGTCAGATTATCCGCGAAAAGACGGGCAAGGCGGGGCTGGTATTCCCGGCGAGCGAGACGTATGGCGGCTGGCTGTTCACCAATATCGCGTGGAATTTCGGCTGCGTGGGCGAAAACGCGCTGGAATATCAGGATGAAGACGGGCGCTGGGTGTGCAACTTCACATCCGACGAGTGCGTGGCGGCGATGGAGTACATCCGCGACCTGCGCTGGAAGTACAACATCCTCAATGCCGACGCGACCACGACTGACTGGGCGGGCGCGCATTCTCTGCTGGGCACGGGCGAAGCGGCGATGAACTTCGCGGCGGATGACTCGGTTGACCAGCCGACCTCCAACAAGGGTCTGCCGGTGGAGGACTTCGCGCTGATTCCGTTCCCGGCGGGCGACGCGGGACGCTATGCGCTGGCGGGCGGCACCTGCTACATGTTCGCGCCGAACATTACCGATGATCAGGCGACGGCGCTGATGGCATACCTGACCGTGCTGGGCAAGATGCCCTACCTGAATGACCAGATTATCGAGGGGATGCGCGCGGACTATGCTGCCAAGCGCGACCGCGGCGCACCAGTTCTGCCCGCCATCAGCGCGTGGAATGATGCGGACTACAACGCGGCGAAGCAGGCGATTATTGACGAATACTGCAACGTGGATATGCGCCTGTACAACGACTTCTTCGATTCCATCACGCAGGGCACGATTACGCTGCGCTCGGAGGAACCCGTCTTTGCGCAGCAGCTGTATCGCGAGCTGACCGCAGTAATTCAGCGCGTCATCACCCGCGAGGGCGCGGACGTGCGCAAGGCGCTGCAAAAGGCGCAGGATTCCTTCCAGGAGTATCTAGATGATGAAATCAATGATTATTAATTTCTGATTCTGCATGGCATTGCACTGTTTGCTGCAGAGGGTTTCGCCTCTGCGGAGGCGACCAAAGGGCTTTCCGATCGCCCTTTGGAAACCTTCGGTGCCGCTGCACTTTGGGTTAGCCCTTGTTGGTGACGAGCGAAAGTCAATGCGGACGGGGCAGTGCGGTGGCATCGGGCAATTATTGCTAATTGCTAATTCCTCATTTCTAATTGGAAAAAAGAACACCGGCGGAGGAGAACCGATGCCGGTTTCTTTTACACAAAAATCGCTCAAATCTTCGCGGAGGAACGCCTATGAGCAGAAAAAAGGCGCAAGTCGGCTTGCGCGCACGGACGGTTGACCACCTCAATGCTTGGCTGATTATGCTGCCGAGCCTCGTGCTGATGCTGTTCTTTGTCTGGGAACCGCTGTTCGAAAGCGTGGTGATGAGCCTGTACAAGACGCGCAACATCGAACTGGTGAACTTCATCGGCTTCAAAAATTACATCAGCGTCATGGGCAAAGATGACTTCCTGCAGGCGCTGACAAACACGTTCTCGTACACGTTCTGGTCGCTGCTGCTGGGCTTCTTCCTGCCGATGGTGCTGGCGCTGCTGATTGGGGAGACCGTGCGGAGCAAGAGCTTCTTCCGCACGGTGGCGTATCTGCCGAATATGCTGCCGGGCCTCGCGGTCGTCATCCTCTGGTCGGCGTTCTTCTCCGGCGAGAAGTCCGGCGTGCTGAACATCCTGCTCAGCCACTTAGGCATTGCGCCGCAGACCTACCTGACGCGCTCGGAGTGGGTCATCCCCATCATCATCCTGATTGCGACGTGGAAGGGCGCGGGCGCGACGGCGCTGATTTACATGGCGGGCATGTCCAGCGTCAGCCCGGAGCTGTACGAAGCGGCGGCGATTGACGGTGCGGGCATCTGGCAGCGCATCATCCACATCATGATTCCTGCCATCAAGAAGCTCGCGGGTACGCTGCTGATTCTGCAAATCATCTCCGTGTTCCAGATTATGTATGAACCGATGGTGCTGACAAAGGGCGGCCCGGATAATGCGTCCCTGTCGCTGATGCAGCTGATGTGGCAGTACGCGTTCGGCGGCTCGATGAACTATGGCAAGGCATCTGCCGTCGCGGTGATTGTCACGCTGATTTTGCTCGTCATGACGGCGATTTACTCCTACTTCGACCGCAAAGAATCCGACTGGGATTAAGGAGGGAGAACGCATATGGCAAAAGCACAGCGCACCGGCGTCATCCGGGACTACGATATGCACTCCGCGTCTGTCCGGGTTGGGTATGGGTTCATCATCTTCTTCTGCCTGATTATGACGGTCATCGCGGTTTTCCCGATTATCTGGGTTGTGCTGGCGGGCTTCAAGGACTTGAAGGAGTTCATGTCGTCCGCCAGGCTGCTCCCGGAGGTGTTCGATTTTTCTCTCTTCGCGAAAACGTGGTCGCAGCTGGGCATTGCGCAGAACTACCTTAACTCGCTGATTTCCGTCGCGGGCAGCGTCGTCTGCGCGATTGTGTTCAACGGTCTGCTGGGCTACGGGCTGGCGATTTTGAAACCCAAGGGCTACGGCATCGTCAAGAAGCTGGTCATGCTCTCCCTGCTCCTGCCGACGACCATCAGCATCGTGCCGTTGTTCATGAACATCCAGAAGCTGAATCTCGGCGGCTCGTTCGTCCCGCTCTGGCTGAGCTATGGCGCGAACGCGATGTACGTTATCCTGTTCGTGCAGTTCTTTGAATCGCTGCCGACTTCTATCATCGAAGCCGGGCGGATTGATGGCTGCACGCAGCTGCAAACGTTCTTCTACATCGTCCTGCCGCTGTCCAAGCCGATTTGCTCCGTGATTGCGATTTTCGCCATCAACGCCGCATGGTCGGACTTCCTCCTGCCGTATCTGGTGCTTCGCGGCAGCGCGCTGCAAACGGTGATGGTGCGCCTGTTTGTTTTCAGCACGGAACAGACCGTCAACGCCGACACGATGATGCGCTCCGTCGTTTTCTCGATGATTCCGCCCATCATCCTTTTCTTCATCTTCCAGAAGCAGCTGACCGAAAACGCCGTGTCTGTGGGCATCAAGGGTTGACATTATAAAAACTCCGCCTATCACCCAGTAACATGGGAGGGCGCGCCGAAGGAGTCCAGAGGGCGACCGCAGACTTCGTCTGTTTTCATTGCCCTCTGGAACTCGCATAACAGCCCACTAACGGAAGAAAAATCAACTTCCACCACCGAAAAAAGAGCTTCTACTTCTTTCTTATTAGAAGAAAGAACCGACAGGAGGACGCACAATGGCAAAAGCCGCTGACGTATATTTCCAAGTAGACCCGTGGAAGGTCATTGAGCAGGGCTTCGACCCCGCCTACGCGCGCGTGAGTGAATCCATCTTCTCGCTGGGCAATGAGAGCATCGGCGTGCGCGGCTGCTTTGATGAGGGCGGTCATGTCGATAGCCTTCGCGGAGCGTATACCAATGGCATCTATGATATGGAGAAACTGAGCCGCTCCTATAAGGGCATCATCGACAAAACACACTTCATGATTCCCTCGGCGGAATGGCTGATGACGACGATTTCCGTCGATGGCGAAACGCTCGATTTGGGGCAGTCGCAGTTCTCTGACTTCACCCGCGAACTCGACCTCCGCGCCGGCACGCTCACCCGCCGCTTCCTCTGGACGACGAAGAGAGGCAAGCAAATCCGCCTGACCTTCCTCCGCTTCCTCGATATGGTGCACCGCGAACGCGCGTACCAGCGCATCACGCTCGAAGCGCTCAATTTCACGGGCAGCGCGATGGTCACGTCCGGCGTGTCCTTCAACGTCGTGCATGAAGGGCGGCAGAAGTGCTTCTGGCAGGAGACGCGCATCGACGCGAAACCGGATTGCCTGATGGCGCAGTCCCGCACGACGCTCTCGAATCAGGAGGAGTTTTGCGGCGCGTGGCTGACGTGGCCCGGCGAATCCACCGCATCCGCCGAGGGCAAAACCGTCACCGCGACGGCGGATGTTCTGCTTGCGCCGGGGCAAGCCGTGCAAATCGACAAGCGCGCCGTCGTGCTGTTCAACGGTCAGCAGGGGGACGACCTCTGGCAGAGCGGTCAGGACGCGATGGCGCAGAGCAAAGCCGTCTCGCTCAATGATGCACAGGCGGCACAGCGCGCGTACTGGGATGCTTACTGGCACACGTCCGACATCTGCATTGAGCCGAAAGATGAAAGCATGGCGGAAGCCGTCGCAGCGGAACAGCAGGGGATTCGCTTCTGCTCCTTCCAGCTTGCGCAGACCTACAATGGCGGCAGTATGCGCCACAACATTGGCGCGAAGGGCTTGACGGGCGAGGCGTACAACGGTCATGCATTCTGGGACACGGAATCCTGCTGCCTGCCGTTCTATCTCTTCACGAACCCGGAAGCCGCGAAATCGCTCCTTCTTTTCCGCTACAACACGCTGCCGATGGCGCTGGAGCGCGCAAAAATGCTGGACTGCAAGGGCGCATGCTACCCGATTGCGACGCTTAACGGTGACGAGGCATGTCCGCTCTGGCAGCACGCAAGCCTGCAATTGCAGCCGAGCACGGCGGTGTCCTACGGCATCTGGCATTATGTCCACCTAACGGACGACAAGGCGTTTTTGTACCGCTACGGCGCGGAAATGCTGCTGCAAATCGCCCGATTCCAAGCGACGCGCGTCGGCTTCAGCGAGAAAATCGGCAAATATGGCTTCTTTGGCGTGATGGGCCCGGACGAGTTCCACATGATGGTCAACAACAACGCGTATACCAATTATATGGGGATGCGCGCCCTGCGCTATGCGGCGGATGTGCTGGATGCAATGCGGGCGGATGCGCCGGAGGCTTATGCGGCACTGTGTGAAAAAGTCGAGCTTGCACCGGATGAACCCGCGCAGTGGCGGCACATTGCCGACAACATGTACATTCCGGAAACGCCCGACCACCTGTTTGAGCAGCATGACGGCTTCTTTGAGCTGCCGCACACGGACATCAACAGCATTCCGGTCAGCGAGTTCCCGCTCTACGACCATTGGGCATACGACCGCATCTACCGCACGGACATGATTAAGCAGCCGGATGTGCTGATGTTCCTCTACCTCTACAATTCGTCTTTTGATACCGAGACGAAGCGTGTCAACTACGATTTCTACCAGCCGCGCACGATTCACGAATCCTCCCTTTCGCCTGCGATTCACTCCATTCTGGCGGCAGAACTGGACAAGATGGACGAGGCAGTCAATTTCTTCGGCTACGCGACGCGCCTTGATCTGGACAACTATAACCGCAATACGCGCGAGGGCTTGCACATCACGAGCATCGCGATGGCATGGGCGAACATCGTCTACGGCTTCGCAGGTCTGCGCAGTGATGACACGATGCTGCGCTTCGCCCCGCGTCTGCCGGAGCGCTGGAAGCGGCTGACCTTCTCGGTCATGTACCGTGGGCGTGTGATTGCAATCAGCATGGATGCGAATAAGACCGTGTTCCAGCTGACGCAGGGGGACAAACTGGCGGTACAGGTGTATGGCGAGACGGTGGAATTGACGGATGAGCCAATTTCGGTGCAGCGGCAGTAAAGCTGAATACAAAACGGCGCTGGCAGGGTGAGATTCTTGCCAGCGCCTGTTTGCGTGCAGAAAAGAATTGAAAAGTCAACAGTATGTGTGATACTATTTCCAAATTCACCTGCGCCATCTGCTTGCGCCTTTTCCCCGTTGGCGTCCGCTCATTCCACTTAGCGTAGCGCTGCTACGCTGCGTTTCATTCGCGTTAGCCAACGTGAAAAATTCGCGGCGCATCTTGGCGCATTCTCATTTGGAAATAGTATGAGAGCAGGGATACGCATCTGCGCAGTTCGTTATGGTGCTGCGTACTCACCCACCGTCTGAATATCCGCTTGCTTGAACAGCATACAGCCGCAGTGCCCTTTGAAAGTGGGGAAGCTGATGATTTTCAATTTTGTGTCAATCTCCGGGCTGTAATATACAATTTCCAGCGTTTCACCGAACAGCGCCGTGCGCTCGTAGACGCGCAGCCACTTTTCGTCCATATTGGGGAAAATGCTGCCGAACGAGTGGTTGATGAGCTGCTGCAGCGGCGTTTTTTCGATTTCTGCCAGTGCCTCGTTACCGTAGCGGAAGATCCAGTCCACAGCGGCACGCTCCTCGTTGAACACCATCTCGATGTCGGTAAACGCAAAGGGCGCGCTGTCATAGCTGGCATAGTGCCGCTGATATTCTTCCTGTGTGGTGGGCGCGTCGCTGTCAGACAGGCTCTGCGCAATCTGCCGCCGTCCGGCGCGCAGCTGTTCTTTGAGCTCTCGTTTCTTTCGACAGCTATAATACAGTGTTTCTCCGTTGACGAGTTCAATCTCCTTTCCAATGTCGTGGATTCCCTTGATAGACACCAGCGTGGCGCGGTCGGCGCGGATAAAGCCGCTGCCAAGCAGACTTTCCAATTCATGGATGGTGGCATAGGTTTCGTAGGTTCTGCCATCGGAAAAATGGATGATCGACTGGCGGCCTGACAATTGAATATAAAGAATGTCCTCTGTCAGCAAGCTGATATGCCTGCGGTTGGAAATAACGGAAATATCGTCAAAGCTCATAGCTTTTTCCTCCACCATTATAATACCATTACAGAATACCATGTTTTCAGATACAATGCAAGATTCAACGCAAAGAAAAAACGTCATTCGCGCAGGATTGTACGATGTTCACGCAAGGTATGTTGCAATTCAAACAAAGTTATGCTACACTGAAAACACAAGAACAGAAAAGTACGGAAGGTGAGCAATGTCATCTTTCGTAGCAGTTCCCTATGGGGAAACCTGTCTGAGTAAAGGAGGAACACCTGTGAAAAAGAAACTGCTAAGCTTACTCCTTGTGCCGACCATGTTGGCTGCCACGCTGACGGTCTGCGCCAGTGCCGAGAAAAGCAGCGACACTGCCGCCGTGTTCAATGCAGAGACGAAGCCGGCAACCCAAAGCACCATTGAGGTCAATCGGCAGGTATACGACTTCCTGAACTTTGAGGATACGTCGGAGTTTGAGAATGCGGAACGAGGTTTCATCGCCGCACCGGACACACTGAATCTCCGTGGCGAGAACGGGAGAATCGTGTGGACGCAGGACGCATATGCGTTTCTTGACAAAGACGCGCCGGATACCGCCAACCCCAGCCTGTGGCGGAATACGCAGCTAAACCACATTTACGGTCTCTTTGAGGTTACTGACGGCATCTACCAGGTGCGCGGCTATGATATTTCCAATATTACCTTCGTCCGCAGCGAACACGGATGGATCATCATGGACTGCGGCAGCAGCAAATATACCGCGGCGGAAGCGCTGAAACTCTTCCGCTCCGAGATGGGCGATGGGCGGATTGTCGCCATTGTCATCAGCCATGCGCATGTGGATCACTACGGCGGCATTGAAGGGCTGATTGCCCCCGAAGATGCTGCGGACAGCAGCCTGCCGCTTGACGAGCAGATTGCATCCGGAAAGACCGCAATCATTGTGCCGAAGGGCTTTACGGACGCGGTAATGAAGGAAAATGTCTTTGTGGGCACGGCAATGAAGCGGCGGGCGTTTTTCCAGTACGGCTCCATGCTTCCCTATGGCGAACAGGGACGCCTTTCGGTGGGCATTGGCCTGACCGCAGTGCAGACCGGCGTCGGCTATATCGCGCCGACCTTCGAGGTTGCGGATTCGATTTACGAAACAACCATTGATGGCGTAACCGCTATCTTCCAGCAAACGCCGGGGACGGAATCTCCCGCCGAAATGAATACCTATTTCCCTGACAGCAAAGCCCTCTGGATGGCGGAAAACTGCAGCGGAAGCATGCACAATCTCTACACGCTGCGCGGCGCGGAGGTGCGGGATGCGAATGGCTGGGCTCGCTACATCACCGAGGCACAGTCGCTGTTCCCTGACGCCGAGGTTGTTTTTCAGGCGCACAACTGGCCGCATTGGGGCAAGGAAACCGTCAACGAATACATGACCAACACAGCTGCCATCTATAAGTTCATCCACGATCAGACCCTCCTGTATATCAACGAAGGCTATACCTCCACGGAGATTGCCTCCATGATCCGGCTGCCGGAGGAACTGGAAAAGGTTTGGTATACCCGACAGTATTACGGTACGCTGAAGCACAATGTCAAGGCAGTCTATCAGAAATACATGGGCTGGTACGATGCAAACCCGATTCATCTGGACGAGCTGACGCCGAGCGAATATGCCAAAAAACTTGTAGAGTATCTTGGCGACACGGACAAGGTGCTTGAAATGGCACGTGCCGATTATGAAAAGGGCGAATATCAGTGGGTCGCACAGATAACGAATACGCTGGTATTTGCTGACCCGGAAAATAAGGAAGCGCGCTATCTGTGCGCCGATGCGCTGGAGCAGCTTGGCTATCAGGCAGAGTCGGGCGCATGGAGAAACGCTTATCTTGTGGCAGCATTTGAGCTGCGGAATGGCACCGGCCTGTACCCGAAGGCAGCCCAACTTGGCGTTGGCACCACCGCACAGGGGATGGACGCGCAGACAATGCTGGATTACATGGGCATTATCATGGATACGGAAAAGCTCCAGAATCGTTCCTTCACCATCAACCTCAAACTGACGGATGGCGACGATTATCTGCTGAAGATTCACCATGGCGTGCTCCTGTACTATAAGGATGCGCTCTCGGATGAGGCAGACCTGACGATTTCTACCCCCCGAATCGGGATTCTTGCCATCACAAGCGGAAATCAGGAAAATATCGACAAGCTCATCACCGTTGAAAAGGGCGATAAAGCGCTGTTCCAAGCGTTTTGCGACAGTATGGCCGCTTTTGACCTGTATTTCAATATCATCGAGCCGTAAGAAAAATCGATATAGGAGGGAAAAAAGATGAAGAAAATCACAGTAATCCTGCTCTGCATGGCGATGCTGCTGTCCGGCTGCGCATGGAGTGTCAAGGCGGAGGCTGTCTCGTCGTCCGAAGATGTGTGGAAAACCATTGAAGAGGCTTACATTTACGCATTCCCGCTGGTGCTGATGGACGCGACGAGAACTTCCGCAACGAATACGGAGGAAGCCGCACCCGGCAAGGCGCCTGTCAATCAGTTCATGCACGGTGTGGCACTGGCTAACGCGCAGTTCAAAAACGTGGTGACGCCTAACGTGGACACCATCTATACACAGGTGTGGTATGACCTGAGCGAAGAGCCGATGATCTATGTGCATCCGGAAACAGACCGCTTTTGCAAGGTGCAGGTGCTTGACGCATGGACAAATACTGTCGCTGTCCTTGACCGGGCTGGAGCCTATGCGATCACGCGCGCAACTTGGAAGGGCGACCTGCCGGACAATGTGACCCGCATTGATGTTCCTACCGCTATGGCGTGGGCCATTACCAGAACGGTGCTTTCCGGAGAGGCGGATCTTCCGAATGTGTATGCCATTCAGGCGCAGATGCAGCTTTTACCGCTTTCTGTCTACCTGAGCGGAGAAGCATATCAGCCTCCGAAGGGGATCTATCGGGAGGAAAACAGCTATGTCCCCATCAACAAGGTGCTGTCGCTGGATCCTGTCACATTTTTCAACAAAGCAAACACGCTGATGGAGAACAATCCGCCGTCCGCTGCTGATGCGGAAATACTTGAAAAACTCGCGGCAGTTCACGTTGGCCCCGGCATGGAATTTGACGCATCTGTTTTGACCGGAGATATTCAGGCAAATTGGCGGGAAATGCTGCAAGGGCTTCGGCCGAAGCTCGCGGCAGAGGGAATGAAGTTTTCAAAACAGCTGGGGCAGTGGAGCTATTTCGGCGCGCCAATCGGAGACTTTGGTACGGAATATGCCTACCGTGCGCTGGTTGCCATTGCCGGACTTGGGGCGAATACGGTGGAAATCGCACTGTACCCCAAGACGGAAAAGGACGCCGACGGGAATCCTTTGACGGGAGAAAAGTCCTACATTCTCCACCTTGAAAGCGATCCGCAGGTGCTTGACGGCGGTTTCTGGTCAATCACTGCATATGGTGACGATGATTTCCTCATCGATAATCTGCTCGACCGCTACTGCATCAACGACCGTTCGGGTTTGAAGAGAAATGACGACGGCTCTGTGGATGTAATTTTGTCGAAGGAAGCGCCGGCAGACACGACCAATTGGCTTCCGGTGGGGGAAGGCGGCTTCCATCTGTTTATGCGCATCTATACGCCAGATATGGAGGCACTCAAGACGTGGACAGTGCCGACCATTACGGCGATTGACTAAAGGGAAGGCTGCCGAGGAGAGCAAATCCTCGGCAGCTTTTTTCGGGGTGCGCCCGGCGGCGCACGTATCTAAAGCGTGAAAGACCCGAATCCGCCCGGTAGCGGGAAGGAGAAAGCCGAAGGCAAGGGTG
>OLOB01002248.1_pt1 | contig 11489 bp, 13 predicted proteins | sample 1671911 | NCBI WGS metagenome assembly OLOB01 (sample SAMEA3136625, study PRJEB25190) | human gut metagenome | biome: human gut; feature: human-associated habitat; material: faeces | place: Austria | collected 2013
AATAATTTACTATTCTTCAATTGGTACCGCCTCCTCATCTTCAGATTCCGGTTTTTTCATGATCTAAATATCAAATGGGTCTACGCGCAGTCCGACTTCTGCTCCGACTGGGAACATATCGGTGCTGTGCACGAGCCATTCGTAATTATTTGCCATGACTTCCATCTCATAGTGAACGCCTTTGAAAATAACATGTGTAACAACGCCTCGGATAATTCCGTCTTCTGGTTTTACAAGGTCGATATCTTCCGGGCGGATTACTGCATCAACAGGCTTCTTCTGACCGAATCCTTCATCGACACACGGAAAGTTGGCGCCGAGGATATTGACGAGCCGGTCATGTACCATCGTGGCAGAAAGAATGTTACTGTCACCGATAAAGTCTGCAACGAACGCATTCTTCGGTTCATTATAAATATCTTCCGGTGTTCCTACCTGCTGGATATATCCCTGGTTCATAACGACGATCGTATCGGACATAGTCAGGGCTTCCTCCTGATCATGAGTGACGTAAATAAATGTAATGCCAAGTTCATTTTTTAAGCGGATCAGTTCGTACTGCATATCCTGGCGCAGCTTTAAGTCAAGAGCACCAAGAGGTTCGTCAAGAAGCAGGACTTTCGGTTCATTTACAATGGCTCCTGCAATAGCGATACGCTGCTGTTGTCCGCCGCTTAAGGAAGCAGGAGTACGGTTTTCGAAGCCTTCAAGATTAACAAGTTTTAACGCATAACGAATCTTATCATTGATGTAATTCTGAGATTTTCCTTTAATCTTTAGCCCGAATGCAATATTTTCTGCAATGGTCATATGGGTAAAAAGTGCATATTTCTGGAATACGGTATTTAACTGTCGTTTGTTTGGAGCCAGGTTCGTGATATCCTGACCATCGAAGATGATTTTTCCAGAGTCAGGAGTCTCGAATCCACCAAGAATACGAAGCAGTGTTGTTTTTCCGCAACCGCTTGGTCCCAGAAGAGTTAAAAATTCATTTTCCCGGATATAAAGATTCAGTTCGTCCAGTACGACATTTTCATCAAATGCTTTGGATATATTTACAATATCGATTAATTTATTAGACATGTTTATTGTCCTCCAAAAATTTAATTATAATTTAGAAATTGATAATATATTAAAAATATAAATTGAATAGTTCTTAAATTATAATGCTTATTTCGATTTATTTGCTCTAAAAATTTCTCTTTATTCTTTAATACGGTTTCTTTTGCCAATTCATTTGTAATAATATCATTGACAAATGTTTCGTATACATCTTCAATATTAGCTCTACAATAAATAATTTTTCCTATTAACTTTTCTTTTATTTCACTATATATCTTTTTATCTTTTTTCAAAAATACTGGTATATGGCAAATACATGATGCAAATAGATCATATACTGTTGTTGGCATGTGTTTTTCTATATTTATAGTTTGTGGCACATATCCTATTTTTATTCTTTTTGCAATGTTATCTTTCATATCCACAAAGCTTATGTTTCCAGTATGCTCTACTTCTCCTAAAATAGCTTTTAATAATGTAGATTTTCCTGCACCATTCCTACCTATTATTACAGTTAACTCTCCACAATGCACATGGATATTTACATTTTTTAATACTTGTTCTTTTCCAAATTTTACACTTATGTTATTTATTTTTGTGCAGTGTAAGCCACATGCTCCTTTTTCACCCATTTTCTACTCCTGTTCTACATCATAGATTCTAAAACTAAAAAATTTGCTTCTAACTTGTCTATATATGCGTTGTTGTTTGTTTCCCCTGTTAGCCCTGAATCTAGTTTATATATTTTTGCTCCTGTTTCGTTTGCTAATGTTTCAGCATTTTTTATATTGTCATCTTTATCTACTACAATGATTTTTATGTTTTCATTTTTCATTTTTTCAATTAGGTTTTTTAGTGTTTCTGCTGACATTGTACTTTCTTCATGATTTGTTTCTACTTGTGTTACTTGCATTTTAAGTTCTTGTAATAAATATTCTAGCCCCTCATTTAAGCAAATGGCCTTTGCTCCATTTAGTTTTTGAAGTTGATTTTCATATTTTTGTTTTTCTTGATTTATTTTCTGTAAATAACTTTCACAATTTACTTTATATGTTTCAGCATTTTTATTGTCATATTCACATAGTTTTTGGCATATTGTTTCTACCTGTTTGATATAGTTTTCTATGCTTGTCCAAATATGAGGATTCGTCTCATTTTCATCTTGTATCTTATTTGATATATCAGCACTAGTATCTATTACCTTTAATTCTGGATATGCTGAAATTATTTTATCCATAAAGCTCTCTAAACCTAATCCATTTTGAATATATATATCAGCTTTTTCTATCTTTTTCATATCAGTTGTAGATATTGTATAGTCATGTAAGCAACCAACATTGGCTTCTGTCATATTTACAAGTTCCACGTTTGGTATGTTTTGTGTTATATTAGCTGTCATAACATGGATGGGATAAAATGATGTTACAATTTTCAAATCATCATTTTTTACTTCTTCATGTTTTCTAGTTGTTACCCAAATGGCTATTCCTATAGCAACTGCTATTATTAACATTATTATTAAAATCTTCTTTTTCAAATTTCTTACCTCTCAACATATTGATAGTATGGTACTATAATAACATATTATATCATGATTTTCAATATCAAAACCTGTATTACGAAAATCTTGTAAATTACATTCTTATTAAAAAAATTTATTTTTTTAATAATGAAGTGCACCCGAAATGTTAAATCTTTGTCTAACATTTTTGGTGCACTTCATTACTTAAAAACTACATTTTATCTTAAATTACATTGAATCACAAATAGGTATTATTATTCCATTTGCTTCTTTCATTTTAAACTCTATTATCTTATTCTCTTTATCTATTTTTTCCGGGAAAATGTATTCGCATACAATATCCTTATTTCTTTTGCTGAAATATAATATTGCAATTCCCTCCATATCATCTGTCACCTCTGGATAACATAATTCTATTGTGTACATTCCATTTGAATCTTTTCCTTCATAATTTATAGCTTCGATTTGATATGCAGTTTTAATTTTCATAGTATATTCACATCGTTCAACAACTTCTGGATTTGAACAATATTTAGATAATATAACTTCAAGCGAACTATTCTTCATATCTTCTTTAATTTCATTAGAATAGCTTCCATCAATTTCTTCTGTAAAAGTATAATTCCATTCACAATCTTTTCCCACCAAGTATGGGTCCTTAATTCTCTCTGCGTTATTGCTTGAAAAATAGATTTCCTTTCTAGCTTCTCTTATATTGCCTGCTTTATCTTTAACTGTAGCCTTTATTGTATATTTTTTGCCGCTAGTTAATCCTGTAATCTCTTTAGTTGAATCTGTTCCTTCATAATCTACAACATATTTTTCGTCACTCTCTAATGTTATTTTATGTGATATTGTAACTTTATTGTTTACCTCTATACCACTTCCTGTATCAGAAATATTTCTTGTTTTCCACGTTATACCAGTTGTACTCTTTTGTGCATAAAATCCCATAGTTGGTTTTGTAGTATCTCTTTTTATCGAATAACCTTCTGTTTTTTTCTTTACATTACCAGATTCATCCACAGTCCTAAAATAGTACATTTTATCTTGATCCGAATTAATTGTCAGACTTTCATTGCAATCAGCCCATGTTTTATTGTCATTACTATATTGATACTTTGTATTTCCAGATTTTCCTGTTAGAGTTACAATAATATCTTTATTAGTCCAATTACCTGGAACATATCCATTCATATTTGCTTTCAATGGAGTTCTAGCATCTAATATGTCACCTAATTTATCTGATAATTTATTTACATTCTCCTTATCTTGCTTTGTTGAATTATCGGTTACATTCTGTGCCTCTTTTGCCTTGTTTACTATACCATTATCTCCCAAGATTGCATTTATGCTTACACCTGCTAATATTAAAAGTACCACTATAGTTACTACTAATACAATTAAAGTTATTCCTCTTTGTTCAAAAAAATTTTTAAATTTCATTTTTATCTACCTCTTTCCTCTAAAATTATTCCCAAATATGAATTTTTTAGCACACAAAAAAAGTTATTAAGCATTATTTTGTTAATAACTTGTTTAAACACATTTAATAAAGCTAAATTTCTTAGCTTTATTATTTATTAATAATAGCTCTCTCTCTCTCTCTCTCTACTCCTGCAACGGTTTTATCTTTTTTCATATTTTGTACTTCTTTCTTATTTCTCTTTGGATTTTTTATGTAATAATAATATCATTTTCTTTTTTATTAGTCAATATTCTTTATCCTTTTAATTTAATAATAATTTCTTTATAGTCTTCAGCATTGATAATTGCACTTCCTGATACTAACATATCAGCTCCCGCTTCTCTTACTATATTAGCATTTTCTGTGTTTATTCCACCATCTGCTTCAATATCTACTTCAAAATTATTTTCATCAATATATTTTTTTAGCTCTTTTATTTTTTCTATTGTATTTGGTAATAGTTTTTGTCCACCTTCTCCAGGTTCCACTGTCATTACTAATACTAAATGCACAAATGGTAAATATTCATAAATTTCTTCTACTTTTGTGTTTGGCTTTATTGAAATTCCAACTCTTATGTTGTTTTCATTTAATATTTTAATCCATTTAAGTATTTCTTTTTTGCTCTTTCCTGCTTCTAAGTGAAATGTTATAATATTAGGATCAAATATTGCAAAGCTTTTTATATAACTTTCTACATCTTCTACCATCAAGTGAACATCTAATGGTAAATTTGAAATCTGATTTAAATATTCGCTAAATTCTAGCATTTTATTTGTTGTATCATTTTTTACAAACTTTCCATCCATTACATCTATATGGAAGTAATTTATTCCTGATGTTTCTAGGTTATATAATGTTTGAATTGCTTTGTCATCTTTTACATTTAATATTGAAACTGACACTTCTACCATTTTTCTTTCCCTCTTTTATTAATTTTATATTAATGATAGCAATATAATACTTTTAGCATTATGATAAATTATTATAAATTTTTATATAGTTCTCATATCTTTGTGAAGAAATTTTGCCAGCCTCTAAAGCTTCTTTTACTCCACAATTTTCTTCCTTTATATGACTGCAACCTTGAAATTCGCATTTATCTAAATAAGGTACAAACTCCACAAAATAGTGACATAAATCTTCTTTTGGAATTTCATTTATTTCAAATGTTGAAAATCCCGGTGTATCTGCTATATATGAATTTTCTTTATATTTATACAAAGTAGTACTTGTAGTGGTATTTTTTCCTCTTTGATTTTTATCACTAATATCTCCCTCTTGAGTTAACTCTTGTTCAAATATCGAATTTATCAAAGTAGATTTTCCTACTCCTGAGTTTCCTGCAAATGCTGTAGTTTCTCCTTCAAGTAAAGCTGTTATTTCTTCTACCTTTATTCCCTCTTTTGCATTTGTTTGTATAATTTTATATCCTATATCTTCATACAATTTAGCAATTCTGTCTATCTCTTCTTTATCTTCTAAATCAACCTTATTTAGCACTATAGTTGCTTTTAATCCCATAAATTCTGCAAATACCAATTGTTTATCTAATAATAATAAATCTGGGCTTGGCATTTTCATAGATACTACTAAAATCAATTGAGTTAGATTAGCCATTTTAGGTCTTTTTAGTTCGTTTTTGCGAGGAAGAATTTGCTCTATTACTCCTTCTTGCTTTTCTGAATTTGTAATAGTAAATTCCACCTCATCTCCAACTAATGGGCTAATTTTTTCTTTTTTGAATTTTCCTCTTGCTAGGCATTTATATACTTTTTCACCTTCTGCTACTTGATATACATTTGAACTAGTACAAATAATTATTCCTTTTGGCATTTATTCCCCTCATTAATTAAAACTAATTACTGGATCTTCATCTGTTAAGGTTAGTTGTTTCATTCCATACATTTGATCTCCAATCCATACTTTTACTGTTACGGTATGTTTTCCATGTACTTCAACTACTAATGAAGTTTCATCTTTACGTTTTTCTTCTTCATATTGATTGTCTCCATCAACAGTAACCTTTACTTTTACTGTTGGATTTATTTCATTACCAGTTTCATCCCTTTTAATTACTGCTTTATCTCCTAATAAAGATTGTACATTTATTTTTACTATTCCAGTTTTTATTTCTTCTATTCTATTTACAGTAATTGTAACTTTTGTTTTTTCTTCAACTGTTGTTCCAGCTTCAATGCTTTGTTTCAATACTTTTCCATCTGCCTTTGACATATCTTCTTCATATGCAACTATTACTGTTAAATCAGCTAATTTCTTTTTAGCTTCTGCCTCTGTATCTCCTATTACATATGGCATAGCCACATCTTTAAGACCTGTTCCTATACTTACTGTTAGAGTTACAGTCTCTCCAACTTTAATTTGTTTTCCTTCTGCAATGTCTTGTTTTATAACTATATCTTTTTCTACCGTCTTACTTGTTTCTTCTTTTCTTTCTACATTTAAGTGCAATTCATCTTTTAATTTTTGCTCAGCTTCTTCGTATGTCATTCCTACTACTTTAATCATCTCTACCATTTCTGAGCCTTTGCTTATTTTCAATTTAACAGTGGTATTTTCTTTTACTGTTGCACCTTCTGAATATGGTGGTTCTTGTGAAATGATTTTTCCTGCTTCCACTTCATCATCAAATACTTCTTCTGTTTCTAATGTTAATTTTGTTTTTCCTAATGTTACTTTTGCTTCTTCTAATGTTTGACCTACAAAGTTAGGTAGGTTAACATCTTTTGGTAGTCCTGCTTTTAATAATGCTTGAACTCCAAAGAATCCCGCTAATGGGATTAAAATTACTAACACTGCAATTATTACTGTTATCCATACTTTTTTAGCTGTTGGATGTTCTTCAAAATATTTAGCTAATTTTCCTTTTTTACCATCTTTTTTTACTTCTACTTGTGGTTCTTCTCCTAAAACTGGAACTCTTTGGGTATATTGAAGTTTTTCTGCATTACTCTTTACAAATCCACCTTCTGGATCTTTTAATGCCATACTTAAATCTTTTAGCATTTCAGTAGCATTTTGATATCTTAAACTTGGCTCTTTTTCCATTGCTTTCATTATTATTTTGTTTATTGCAAATGGAATAGATGGATTTAATTTCATTGGTTCTACTGGTTTTTCTTGCATATGTTTTAATGCAACAGATACTGGTGTATCTGCATCAAATGGAACTCTTCCTGTTACCATTTCATATAATACAACACCTAATGAGTAAAGGTCAGATTTTGCATCTGTATAGCCACCACGTGCATGTTCTGGTGAAAAATAATGTACTGAGCCTATTGTTGTTCCAAATGCTGTTATTGTTGAGTTTGAAACTGCTTTTGCAATTCCAAAGTCTGTTACTTTTGCTGTTCCATCTTCTGTAATTATTATGTTATGTGGTTTTATATCTCTATGAATAATGTTATTTCTATGTGCTGTTTCTAAGGCTTGTGCTATTTGTTTTGCTATTTTAACTGACCATTTCCAGCCCATTCTTCCATCTTCAACAATTATTTCTTTTAGTGTTTTTCCTTTTATTAGTTCCATTACAATGTAATATAGGTTTCCTTCTTTTCCAACATCATATACAGATACAATGTTAGGATGTGTTAGACTTGCTGCTGATTCTGCTTCTGTATTAAATCTTTTTATAAATTCATTATCTGTTGTATATTCTTCTCTTAGAATTTTTACAGCAACATATCTTTTTAGTACAAGGTCTTTTGCTTTGTAAACTGTTGCCATTCCGCCATTTCCAATTTTCTCTATAATTTCATATCTGCTTCCTAATAGTTTTCCCTCTAAATTCATTTATTTTCACGTTCCTTTCATGTGAATTTCGTGTTTTAATTTTTTATTATTATTACTGTAATGTTATCTAATCCACCTAGTTCTTTAGCTTTTTTGATTAGGTTCTTTGTTGCATTTTCAGTATCTTCTATTACAATATTATATATTTCTTGTTCTGCTATCATATTAGTTAATCCATCAGAGCAAATTAAAATTATGTCATTTGGATTAAAGCCTTTAACCATTACATCTGGTTCAATTGTTTCTTCACAACCGTATTGCTTTCATAAGCATATTTTTCTTTGGGTGGTGAATAGCTTCTTCCTTAGTTATTGTTCCGTCTTTTACAAGTTTTTGAACATAACTATGGTCTACTGTTATCTTTCTCATTATGTCTTGTCTTATTCTGTAAATTCTACTATCGCCAATATGTCCTATATATACTCTATTATTATATATTAAACAAATCTCTAATGTAGTACCCATTTGTTCTAAATCTTCTATTTGGCAAGATTTATCATATACAATTTTATTTGAGTATTCCATTGCTCTTTTTACAATTTCTAAAAGTTCTTCTTTTGCATATGTTTTGCTATTATCAAAATTATCTTTTATATATTCTGCTGCACTCATACATGCTAATCTACTTGCAACTTCTCCTCCTGCGTATCCTCCCATGCCGTCTGCTAAAATGCATAATTTATAATTGTCGTTTTCCTCTGATATATAATAAGCATCCTGATTAGATTGTCTTACCATTCCTATATCTGTGTCGGCATATATTTTCATTTACTCACCTCTTTTTTTCTAAGTTGACCACATGCTGCATCTATATCTGAGCCTAATTCTCTACGTATTGTTGCTACTATTCCGTGTGCATTTAAGTAATCTCTAAATTTAATTATATTTTCGTTTGTGCTTTTTGTATATTTACCATTGTCTATTTTATTTATTGGTATTAGGTTTACATGGCATAACATTCCATGTAATAATTTTACTAGGTCTTGTGCATCTTGAAGATTATCGTTATTATCTTTTGCTAAAGCGTATTCAAAAGATATTCTCTTGTTTGTTTTTTCGATATAATACCTACATGCCTTCATTAATTCTTGTATATTGTATAGATTATTTACTGGCATCATGCTACTTCTTTTTTCATTGCTACTACTATGAAGTGAAATAGATAATGTGCATTGAATATTTTCATCTGCCAATTTGTAAATATTTGGTACTAACCCACTTGTTGATATACTAATATGTCTTGCTCCCATATTTATTCCTTTTGGGTTATTTAATAGCTTTATTGCTTTCATCACATTATCAAAATTATCTAATGGTTCTCCTATTCCCATGAATACTAGGTTTGAAATGTGAACATTCTCATCTCTTTCGATTGCTAAAAGTTGTTCTACAATCTCCCCCGCTTCTAGGCTTCTTGCAAATTTCACACCTGTTGAGGCACAAAACTTACATCCCATTTTACACCCAACTTGTGATGAAACACATATTGTCTTTCCGTGTTTATATTCCATTAAAACTGATTCTATTGCATTATTATCTAATATATCAAATAAATATTTTTTTGTTCCGTCTTTTGATTCTTGTTTTCTTATGATTTTGAAAACATGTAAATCAAAATTTTCTTTTAGCTTCTCCCTTAGGGATTCAGGTAAATTGGCCATTTCATCAAAACTTGTAACATTTTCTTTATAAATCCAGTGAAAGATTTGTTCTGCTCTGTATTTCTTTTCTCCGTAGGGTTTCCATTTTTTCTTTTAGTTCGTCTAAATCATAATTTTTTATATTCTCTTTTAACATAAAATTCCTTCTATTTCTATTTTTTCACGAATATATTGTACCATATAACTGTAATTTATACAAGCAAATGCAATAAAAAAATCCACTAATTCAAGTGGATTTTTCATATTTTTATTAATTTTATAGCAAATCACTAGCATAATCTTCTAGCATCCAGCCTCCCATATATGCTTGAATCATAGGTACTAATACAACAACAACAACAAATATTAAAACTATTCCTACAAAAATTTGTACAATTTGTGGTAAAACTTTTATTACTTTTTGCATAATATTATCTATATCTATTTGCATATAATCATTTAATTTTTCCATCATTTCAACCAAGTCTGTTTGCATTCCTATTTTTAACATTTCCGTTATCATTGGAGTTGAAAGTCCAGATTGTTCAAAAGGTTCTATCCAGCTCTGTCCAACAGTTATGTTATTTATTGCTGTTTCAATTAATGATAGCATAACCAAATTGTTTGAAATATTTCTACTTGTTTCTAAGGCTTCTTGTATTCTTTGTCCATTTTTTAAATTTAGTAAAATAGATTGTATTAATCTTGAGAAATCTATTGCATATATTAATTTTCCAAAGACAGGCATTTTATATTTAAAATAATGAAACTTATATTTTCCTTTTGGTGTTCTTATATAAACCATAATTATTGCTACAATTGCCACAATTATGCCCACTGGAATATACCATATTTTACTTATCCAATCTAGGAAATTAGAAAACGCTATTGTTATTGCAGGTAGTTGTGCTGATGAACCAAATGCATCAAAAGCATTTTGTATCATTGGTACTGCAATAACTGTTCCAATTACTGCAAGAACTATTAATAGTAAAAACTGTACCAAGTTTGGTATTAAAATTTCTCTTATCTTTTTATTTAAGGCTTCTGAACTTTCTAGGTATTCTACTGCCTGTTGCAATGCATTTGTAAGTGATCCAGACATTTCTCCAACCTTAATCATATTAATATATATAGGTGGAAAAACTGATCCATAGTATTCCATTGTTGTATACATGTTTTCTCCAGCTTCAACACCTAACAAAATATCTTCAACTATTGCCTTTAGTGTAGGATTTTCAATCGTTTCTATAACTGTTGATAGAGCATGTATATTATTAAAGTCAGCCTTTTTTAATAAATAAAAATTCTGTGTAAAAACAACAATGTCTCTCTTTTTAATTGCTCTATTCTTTTGTAAGGCATTATCTGCTCTCTTGAACCAACTTTCTTTGTTATCCATACTTTTTTTAATTTGTTCTGTTCTAACTTGTTTTAAAATACTGTTACTGGTTTCAATATTTCTTTTTTGTTTCTTTGCCTTTTTATCTGTTCTAACATTGATTGATGTTATTGAAATTGGATATAATCCATTTGTTTTTAGTTTGTTTAGTAGTGCAAATTTATTTGGCGCATCTGTTCTATACTCAACAACATCACCTGTTCTTGTTGCAGCTCTATATTTATATATAGGCATAATTACCCTCCATTCTGCAATAATTAAAATCTACATTCTTTTCATTTTCATTTGCATTATTGTTCTGTTTAATATTTCTAAGTTCTTTTCTTCTAATTGTGATTTTGCTTGATCTAGTGTAATTTTATTATCAACATATAGTGTAGCTAAAGAATTTATTAAGCTTACATTTCCCTTTCCTAAGTTACTTTGTATAGCATCTTCAAGTTCTGATACACTAAATTTATCTTTTCGTATACATCCTGCAACAACATTATCAACAACCATAACCTCTGGAAGTAATACTAGTTTATCATCAATTCCTTTTAATAATCTTTGTGAAACAACCAATTTTAATAATGATGC
>OLOB01002253.1_pt1 | contig 11484 bp, 11 predicted proteins | sample 1671911 | NCBI WGS metagenome assembly OLOB01 (sample SAMEA3136625, study PRJEB25190) | human gut metagenome | biome: human gut; feature: human-associated habitat; material: faeces | place: Austria | collected 2013
AGGAAGCGGATGCAGCTGTCGAAGGTGGCGCCGCCCCAGCATTCCACAGAGAAGTAATTGATCTTGTCCATCTCAGGCAGGATCGGACGCATCTCGTCCATGGTCATGCGGGTAGCCAGCAGGGACTGGTGCGCATCACGCAGGACCACTTCGGTCACTTTGATCGGCTTTTTCGCCATGGTTGTCACCTCTCCCTTAGTTCATGGAAACCAGAACGTCACCGGAGTTGACGGTGTCGCCCTTGTTGACGTTGATGGAAGCCACAGTGCCGTCCTGGGGAGCCAGGATCTCGTTCTCCATCTTCATGGCCTCCAGGATCACCAGCACATCGCCGGCCTTGACGGAAGCACCTGCGCTGACCTTGACGTCCAGAATGTTGCCGGGCATGGGAGCCTTGACGGAAACAGCGCCTGCGGCACCGGCAGCAGCCTTCGGGGCGGCAGCGGGAGCCGGAGCAGCCTTGGGTGCGGCGGGAGCAGCCGGAGCTGCAACGGGAGCAGCGCCTGCGGCGGTCTCCTCAACGGAAACGCTGTAAGCAACACCATTGACGGTAATATTGTAGTACTTCATGGAAGAATCCTCCAAATCAAAATCGTATCAGATAAAACGTTCGGATGCTTACAGAGCCATGTTGCCGTGCTTCTTGGGCAGACGGGCAGCACGCTTGGTGCTCAGCAGCTCCAGGGCTGCCACCACGCTGGAGCGCACATTGGCAGCGTCACAGACCATATCGGCAGCACCGCAGGCCACAGCGTTGGCAGCGCTGCACACCTCTGCGGTGTAAGCGGCAGCCTTGGCGTTGGTGGCAGCAATGATGTTGTCGGAAGCGTCGATCTCGTCCTTGTACAGAACGCTGACCGCTGCGCTGGGCTCCAGAGCGCTGACCACGCAGCCGGTGACGGCGATGCGCAGGTCCGCAGCAGCCAATGCGGTGTAGACAGGGCCCACAGCCTTGCCGGCCAGAACGGTGACCTTTGCGGTGGTGGCGTCGGCGTAGGTGGCGGCCAGACGGGCAGCCTCACGGATGCCGCCGGCGATGTCATCGCTCACGCTGGGCACAAAGCCCTCGGTGTCCACAACGGTGACCACCGGCACGCTGAAAGCGTCGCACAGGCGCACAAAGCGGGCGATCTTGGCCACGCAGTTGTGGCACAGGTTCTTGCCGGTAGCCACAACGCCCACGGCGTTGCCGCCGACGGTGGCAAATGCGGTGTAGACCGACTTGCCAAAGCCTGCATACAGCTCCACGGTGCTGTCCTTGTCCACCACAGCGGCAGCAGCCTTGGCAGGCTCTGCACCGGCAGCCAGAGCAGCAGTGGGCTGCTCGAACTCAAAGATCGCAGGGCCGGTCAGGTTGTTGGCGGGCAGCAGACCCACGATGTGGGCAGCCTTCTCGGCAGCCTCGGCGGCGTCGGCAGCCACGATGGATGCCACACCGGCCTTGGCAGCAGCAGCAGCACTGCCGGCATCAGCCACCTTGTCGCCCTTGGCGGCAGAGGTGAACGGAGCGGTGAAGAACAGCTCTGCGCCCTCGGCCATGATGCACACGTCGGCATTGGCAGCGCTCAGTGCGCTGGTGCCGCCGCACACACCCAGAACCACCGCCACCTGCGGGATCACGCCGGAAACCTTTGCGATCTGCGCATTCAGCTTGGCATTGGCCGTGAGCACATCCAGGCCCTCGGCCAGCTTTGCGCCCACCGAGTTATAGAACGTGACGACCGGGCAGCCGGTCTGTGCGGCCATCTCCAGGACCTTGATGTTCTTCTCAACGTCCTTGACGGTAACAGCCTCGCCGTTCTGATAGACAGCGTATGCCTGCTGACCTGCTGCATAGCCGCAGGCAGCACTCACCGCACCATCGGCAAACAGCGCGGTGTATTCCCCGTCATCGAAAAACTTGGCGAGGATTTCTCCCTTATTGATCTTTGAAGCCATGATAAGACCTCCTGGTTGTCTGTGTGAGCTTTCAAAATTGGTTTTATTATACTGATTTTTCCTGAAAAATGCAAGACTTTCTATAAAAATCCATCGAAAACAACATCTGCCTGCCCTAATCCATAATTTTTTAACGATGTATCGCCCTGCGCTTTTTTCGCTCTTGGACGCACCCTGCGGTGCGCCCGGCACCGGTGTAAAAAATTTTCTTTCATTTTTGGTAAATGTGCTCTCCATCCGCACATATCTTTTTGGTCAGAATTGTGTTACACTGATGTTACAGTCCCTGCGGAATCATAAAATCCGGGTAAAATCCAACAGACAATGCCATCCTCCCGCCCGGGAAACAACAAAAATCCACGCAAAAGAGGTCCGACAAACTTTGAAATCTTTCGCTTCTTCCCTGCACGCTTTCAACCAGACCTATCATTCTTTGCAGCGCTCAGCCGGTGCTCTGCTGCACCATGCCGGGGTCATCCTGCCGGCGCTGGTCGGACTGTACGCAGTCGCAACCAACCTGCTGTTTATCCCGCTGATGCAGCAGCTCTGGTCGCTGACGCTCCGGTTCGCGCCCGTGCATTACCTGAACAACAGCAATGCTTCGGACATTTTTGTTTCCCCGGCCATCATCCTGTGTCTTGTGGTCATTGCATTGCTGACAGCATTCTGGGCGCTGTATGAATTTTCGGTGCTGCTGCACGGGCTGGAGTTAGCCCGCAGCGGCAGACCGGTGCAGTTGCCTGCCCTGCTGCGGGATGCGCTGGTGGACATCCGGCACACGTTTCTTCCGCAGAACTGGCCGGTCCTCGTATACAGCGCCGTGCTCATCCCCTTCACCAGCTTTTTCCTGACCTCCAACTACGTCACCCAGTTTGCCGTACCGGAGTACCTTCTGGGCGTACTGCGCGCCACCACACGCTATCATGCGCTGTATCTGGCGATCGTGGTACTGCTGGTTCTATTGTTCCTCTCCTGTGCGCTGGTGCTGCCCCTGTTTGTCCTGGAGCGCCGCAGCCTGTGGCAGGCCGTCCGGGAGAGCGTCGGGTTCGTGCGGCAGCGAATTTTCCGCACAGCGCTGCTTCTGCTGCGCTGGAATCTCTCGGCAGTCCTCCGTTCGGGCAGCCTGGCCCTGTGCGTACTGGCACCGCTGTACGCGGTCATTCTGGGCATCGGGCTCCAGAACACCGCTGCCATGGTGGCGCTGTCCCGCGCCAGCCTGCTGGTCGAGGTGCCGTTCTTCCAGTTCCTGCTCGACTGCTCCATCACCATTGCGCAGTGCAGCATCCTGTTTTTGCTGTACCGCCGCCTGCGGGAGGGTGATGCCGTGCCGGAGGATACCCAGAATGGGAAGCCCGTCCGTGCGAAGGGCCGTCGCCTGCTGGCCGCTGCGGTGGTCGGCGTCACGCTGGTCACAATCGGCCTTTCCTTTATTTATATTGCCCTGCCGACGGATGATGAGCTGCGCACCATGCTGGGCGGCGCGGCTCCTATCGTCACGGCACACCGCGGCTATTCGACGGCTGCACCGGAGAACACCCTGCCCGCCTTTCAGCTGACCATCGACCACCACAGCGACCGGGCCGAGCTGGATGTGCAGATGACAAAGGATGGTGTGGTCATGGTGACCCACGACACCAGCCTGCGCCGCTGCACCGGCCGCAACGCCAACATTTACGACCTGACCTTTGCACAGGTGCGGGAGCTGGATGCCGGGCGGTGGTTCAGTGCCCGGTACGCCGGTACGCAGATCCCAACACTGGAAGAGGTGCTGGACCTGTGCAAGGGGAAAATCCAGCTGAACATCGAGATCAAGCCCAATGCCGCCACCCCGGAGCTGGAAGCTGAGACCGTGCGCATCATCCGGAAAAAAGGCTTTGAAAAGGACTGCGTGATCACCTCCCAGAGCTACGAGACCCTTTGCAAGGTAAAGGAGCTGGACCCCGAGATCGAGACGGGGTATATTCTGGCGCTGGGCGTGGGCACCTATTACGACCTGCCTGCCGCCGACTTTTTCAGCGTGGAATCCACCTTTATTACCTCCGGCATGGTGCAGCAGATCCATCTGCGCGGCAAGACGGTGTCCGCCTGGACGGTCAACCGTACGGAGGACGCCCGTGCCCTGCTGAGCCTTGGCGTGGATGATGTGATCACCGACAAGCCTGAGATGGTACAGGACCTGCTCAATGAGGACGCCGACCTTGACCGGAACCTTGTGCTGATGCGTGACCGGCTCAAGGAACTGCTGGGCCTGACGGAAAGCGCCGACAGCGAGGTCGACCCGGATGACAGCGCCATTGAGGAGGTGCTGGAAGACCCGGAGGAACTGTTGGATCAGGCATGATCTTCTTCCCGGACAGACACAGCAAAGCCCCCGGTTCTCGATCGTGAGAGCCGGGGGCTTTTTGCGGGGCTTTGTGCCCGAAGGATCATTTCTGCAGGGTGTTCCAGGCAGGCATTTCATTGCGCAACTTTTCCCACATGGGCATGGCCGTTCCGGCCTGTTTGCGCAAAGCCTCAAAGGCTTCGTCCAGGTACTGCATCTCCTTTACTGCGTGCATGGCGTGGTCGGAAGCACACAGGCGGCCCAGCGGAGTCTTGGCCATGGCAAGCACCATGGCGTCCATCTTGCGGCGGCCTGCCGTGCCGGGCTTGTAGTAGTCCGTATTCTCTGCGTCGTTTACCGGGATGCCGAGAGCCTTGAGCATCTCACAGCCCTCATAGGCGGCATCCAGAATGGCGCCGCGCTGCTGCTTGGTGGCCCGGTGCAGATCGCCGTTGCAGGCATAGCACACATAGCAGACCGGCAGAATGAACGCAATGTGGCACTTGAGCCACTCGTCCATATCGCTGTAGAACGTCAGCTTATACTTTGTGCCGTCAAAGGCGGTCTTGAGCCGGATGCGGAAGGTGCCGGAAAGCGGAGCCGTGGCACCGCCCACCGTCATGCCCACACCGGTGTGCACACTGACCACCCGGTCGCGCTCCCGGCGGCCTGCGGTGTTCTGGAAGCCAAAGGCGACCTTGTCGGCTGGGCGCTGCATGGCTTCCAGAACCTGCTTTGCATGGGGGTCGTTTCCAACGAATACAAAGTAGGGGCTCCGGTTGGCCTTGAGGACGGGCAGCACATCCGGCAGCTGACCGGCCTGCAGCACCACGAACACAAGGTCGTAGAAGTCCTCCGGGGCCAGGACGTCGATGGTGCGCACCCGGTCCACCGTGGTTTTGCGCTGCGCCCATTGGCGGATGATCAGACCCTTCTGGTCGATGCGCTCCTTCCACTCCCCGCGTGCCAGCAGGGTCACGTCGTTCTTTTTGTTCTGCAGCAGCACATGGGCCAGTTCACAGCCCAGCACGCCGGCTCCGTACACCAGGATCCTCATGCAGATGCGCCTCCCTCATGAAATGGTTTCCGGGTTTATTTTTTCAAAAACGAGAAAAAGCCTTTTTTCTCGTAAGGTGCACTGCTTACGCCCTTGACCTCATAGCCGGTTGCATTGATGGCATCCCGCAGCTTCTGCTCGTCCAGCGGCTGTTCCGAGTGGATCACCGTCTGGGCTTTTGCCTGCGAGGACGACACCTTTTTTACCTCCGGGAAGGCCTTGCGCACGGCTTCGTTGACATGGCTCTCGCACATGCCGCACATCATACCGTCTACCTTTACCACTGTTTCGATCATTGTCTGTTCCCTCCATGATGGTTTCCGCGCGCGTTCGGCGGGCCGCTGCGCGTTAGGGAATGCTAACCGTAGCTTTAAACAAAATGCTGTCGGGGTGCCCCGGCAGCAGTGCGGAGCGTTCCCCTTTTTGGGCCTGAGGCCCGGGCTGCTCAGAAATGCGCGCACAATGTACAGCTTCATCATATCACACCGGTAGGCAAATTGCAAGCCGTGCGGTGCAAAGGTCAGTATTCGACGCCTTTGCGGGCGGCAATTCCCTTCTGATAGGGGTGGCGGATGCACTTCATCTCGGTCACATAATCGGCGGCGTCCAGCATCCACTGCGGGGCGGCGTGGGCCGTGAGCACACATTCCTGCCCGGCGGGACGCTGCAGCACCGCCCGGCGAAGCAGGTCCTTGTCCACCATATCCAGTTCCCAGGCGCTGCCGGCCTCGTCCAGCACCAACAGGTCCGCTTCCTGCGCCATGGCAACGGTCAGGTTCCGGTCCTGCAGGGCCCGCGTGGCGGCCTTTTCGGCATCGTTCATCTGAAAGACGAATTTCTGCCCGGCCTTGCCCCGGTAGACCGTGGCCCCCAGCTGCTCCAGCAGCGGGATCTCCCCGCTCTTGCCGCCCTTCAGGAACTGCACGATGACCACCTTTTTTCCGCTGCCCAGTGCCCGCAGCGCAAGGCCCATGGCGGCGGTGGTCTTGCCCTTGCCGTCGCCGTAATACAAATGCAGCAGTCCCATCTGTTCCATACCGTTCTCCTTATTCGTTCTGTTCCATTTTATCCTATCACGCCCGGCGGCAGAACACAACGTTTCCGGAAAAATTTTCTCTTGACAGACACGGATTTTTTATGATACACTCCATGCAGTTTGTTCTTGCAAACGCACCGTTCCTTCTGGAACGGCGTTTCTTTTTTGCTCAAAAGTTAGTAGATTCTAACATTTGGCATCTCCCCGGACACAGAAAGGACCTTTGTCATGCATCCTCTCAAAAAAGCGTTTTTTGTTGCCCTCGGCTGCATCAGCCTGGCGCTGGGCACCATCGGCATTGCACTGCCCATTCTGCCCACGGTGCCGTTCTATCTGCTCACGGCCTTCTGCTTTGCCAACAGCTCCGAGCGGCTGCACACCTGGTTCACCCACACGACCGTTTATAAAAAGTACATCGGCAGCTATTTCCGCCGCCGCGACATGACCCGCAAGGCCAAGGCGCTCCTCATCGGCACGGTAACGGCCATCATGCTCCCCGGGTTCATCCTGATGGACAAGGTGCCCGTGGGCCGCGCCATTATGGCCATTGTCTGGGCAGGGCACATCGTCTACTTCGGTTTCAAGGTGCAGACCATCACCCAGCAGGAAGCGGACGACGCCATGGCACAGGCACTGGAAGAGTAAGCAATCGAACAGCAAAAAACGAAGCCGCTGCGTATTTTTCTACGCAGCGGCTTCATTTTCTTTCTGGGATAGGATCACTCGTACAGCGGGAAGTCGCGGGTCAGCTTGAGCACACGCTCGCTGATCTCATCCTTCTTCTCGTCGTAGTGCCAGATGCAGTCGGCAATGCAGTCGGCGATGACCTTCATCTCGGCCACGCCCATGCCGCGGGTGGTGACCGCCGGGGTTCCCAGACGCACGCCGGAGGTGACGAACGGGCTGCGGGTCTCGCCGGGGACAGTGTTCTTATTGGCGGTGATGTGCACGCTGTCCAGACGTGCTTCCAGCTCCTTGCCGGTGCACTCCTCGTCACGCAGGTCGATGAGCATCAGATGGTTGTCGGTACCGCCGGACACCAGCTTGACGCCGCGTTCCTGCAGAGCTGCGGCCAGAGCCTGAGCGTTCTCCACGATCTTGCGGGCATACTCCTTGAACTCCGGCTTGAGGGCCTCGCCGAAGCAGACGGCCTTGGCGGCGATGACGTGCTCCAGCGGGCCGCCCTGGGTGCCGGGGAACACGGCCGAGTTGATGCGCTTGGCAATGACCGGGTTGTTGGTCAGGATCAGGCCGCCGCGGGGGCCGCGCAGGGTCTTGTGGGTGGTGGTGGTCACCACATCGGCATAGGGCACCGGGCTCTGGTGCTGGCCGCCGGCCACCAGACCGGCAATATGGGCCATATCCACCATCAGGAATGCACCGTAACCGTGGGCGATCTCAGCGATCTTCTCAAAGTCGATGGCACGGGGGTAAGCGGATGCACCGGCCACGATCAGCTTGGGGCGCACCTTCTTGACCTGCTTTTCCAGCTCGGCGTAGTCGATCACGCCATCGGCATTGACGCCGTAGGAAACAAAGTGGTAGTTCTTGCCGGACATGTTCACGGGGGAGCCATGGGTCAGATGGCCGCCCTGGGACAGATCCATGCCCATGACGGTATCGCCCAGATCCAGCAGGGCGAAGTAGACGGCCAGATTGGCCTGTGCACCGGAATGGGGCTGGACGTTGGCGTACTTGGCACCGAACAGCTTGCAGGCGCGCTGGATGGCGATGTTCTCCACCTCATCCACATAGACGCAGCCGCCGTAGTAACGCTTGCCGGGCAGGCCCTCGGCGTACTTGTTGGTGAGCACACTGCCCATGGCAGCCATGACCGCGGGCGAGACGATGTTCTCGCTGGCAATGAGCTCGATGTTCTGGCGCTGACGGGTCAGCTCCCGGTTCATGGCAGCCCCCAGCTCCGGGTCTACGGTATTGACCAGGCCGATGGTATCCATCATTTCTTTGTACATTTCAGTTACCCCTCTCTTGATACAGACAGATCGACGCCTTGTTCAAGCACCCGGCTCCTGCACGCTGGGCCGCATTGCTTTATATTATCATAGCAGAAAGCTGCAAAACCTTCAATCCTCTTTTCGCCAAAAGGCTTGCTTTTTTGGACTGAAGTGTTTATTATATTTGTATAAAAATGCATTGTCGATTTTGTGGATTTTTCAGCTTTCCACGATCACAGATGAAACGAGGTGTTCTGTGTGGACATCGCCGAGGAAAAGCAGGCCCAGCGCACATCCGGCAAAGCGGCCCGCCGGGCCCTTTCGCCGGAGCAGCGGGCCGCCGCCAACGCGGCGTTGTGTGCCCGGCTGTGGCAGCTGGACGCCGTGCAGAATGCCCAGACCATCCTGCTGTATGCGGCCTTTGGGGGTGAAGCCGGCCTTGCCGGGTTTGCCGCCGAAGCGGCCCGCCGGGGCAAGGTGCTGGCCTACCCGGTGTGCGGAGAAAACTGCTCCCTCACCGCCGCCGTGCCCGGCCCGGACGGCTGGGAGACAGGGCTGTACGGCATCCGCACGCCGGTACTGGAACGGTCGGTGCTGCTGGAACCGGAACAACTGGATCTGGTGCTGGTGCCCTGCACTGCCTTTGATGCAGACTGCTTCCGGGTGGGCATGGGCAAAGGCTACTACGACCGCTACCTGCCCCGCTGCACAAAAGCGGCAAAGATCGGCATTGCATTGGAAGTTCAGCGCGTTGCACACGCTGCCGTGGATGAGCACGACCAGCGGCTGGACGCGTTTGTGACAGAGAGGGGTTTGTACACATGGACATGATGAACGAAAGCTGCAGCCGGTTCCTGGCAGAACTGGCCAGCAAAGCACCCACACCGGGCGGCGGCGGTACCGCGGCACTGGTGGGTGCCGCCGGTGTGGCACTGGGCAACATGGTGGGCTGCCTGACGGTGGGCAAAAAGAAGTATGCCGCCGTGGAAGCGGACCTTCTGACCCTGAACGAGCGGGCCGGTGCCCTGCGCGCGGAGCTGGAAGCACTGGTGCAGGCGGATGCCGAAGCCTTTGCGCCGCTGGCCGCCGCCTATGGCCTGCCCAAGGACACTCCGGAGCAGGCGGCTCACAAGGCCGCTGTGCTGGAAACCGCACTGGATGCTGCCTGTGCCGTGCCGCTGGAGATCATGGGCAAGTGCGCCGAAGGCATTGCACTTGTGGAAGAATATGCCGCCAAGGGCAGCGCGCTGGCCGTGTCCGATGCAGGCTGCGCCGCCGCACTGTGCAAGGCCGCCCTGCAGGCCGCCAGCCTGAACGTGTTCATCAACACAAAGCTGATGACCGACAAAACCCATGCCGCCGCACTGGATGCGCAGGCCGACGCCCTGCTGAGCGAGTATGTCCCGAAGGCGGACGCCGTGTTTGCACAGGTCACAAAACAACTGCGCACCTGACCCGACGGTGGGCTGGGAGAAAGCTCCCCACACGCCATACCGCATTACCTGAAATGAGAGGAATACAAAATGGCAAGCATCCTGAAGGGCGCGCCTGTAGTGGCCGCCATGAACGAACGCAACGCTGCTCTGTGTGAACAGCTCAAGACAAAGGGCATCGTGCCCACGCTGGCCGTGGTGCGCGTGGGTGCACGCGAGGACGATCTTTCCTATGAGCGCGGCGTGATGACCCGCTGCGGCAAGGTGGGCGTGGAAGTGAAACAGCATCTGCTCCCCGCCGACGCAGCACAGGACGACCTGCTGAAGGTCATCGCAGAGATCAACGCCGACGATGCCATCCACGGCTGTCTGCTGTTCCGCCCGCTGCCCAAGCAGTTTGATGACCGCACCGTGCGTGCCGCACTGGCTCCGGAAAAAGACATCGACGGCATCACCGACGGTTCTCTAGCCGGTGTGTTCACCAACACCGATCTGGGTTACGCTCCCTGCACCGCACAGGCCTGCCTGGAGATTTTGAAGCACTACAATGTTCCCCTCTCCGGCAAACGCGCCGTGGTGGTGGGCCGCAGCCTGGTAGTGGGCAAGCCCGCCGCCATGATGCTGGACCGGGAAAATGCCACCGTGACCATCTGCAACTCCCGCACCCAGGACCTGCCCCAGATCTGCCAAGAGGCGGATGTGGTCGTGGTGGCCATGGGCCGGATGGGCGCCGTGGGTGCTGACTGCCTGCGTCCCGGCCAGACCGTGGTGGATGTGGGCATCCATCTGAACGACGAGGGCAAGCTGTGCGGTGACGTGCGCTTTGCCGAGGCGGAGCCTGTCGTGGATGCCATCACCCCCGTGCCGGGCGGTGTGGGCACCGTGACCACCTCGGTGCTGGTGGGCCATGTGGTGCAGGCTGCCGCCAAAAAGGCCGGGCTGTAACAACAATTTTCGGATGCAAAAACAGCGCCTGACGGTTTGAAATTTCCGTCAGGCGCTGCTTTTGTTTTTGTGATGGTTTATCAGCCGTGCACCACGAGCAGCAGCAGAGCCGATGCCACGCACTGCAGGATGAGCCAGCGGGCCACGACCTGCTCGTCGCTCCAACCCTTGTTCTTGCGCACATGGTCGTGCAGCGGGGTGCGGGTGTTCTTGAGGATGGAGATGTGCAGGAAACGCTTCAGGCTGATCTTCAGGATGCCCAGGCTGCCGTCCACGATGAACACGATGGCTGCCAGCAGGAAAGCAAAGGGGTGGCCGCACTTCAGCGACAGGATGGCGATGAAGAAACCCATGGCGCGGCTGCCGGCATCGCCCATCAGCAGGGTGCTGGGCTTTGCGTTGGACCACAGGTAAGCCAGCAGCGCACCCATGAACACCACACCGGCGGTGTTGTAGTCGGCCAGCTCTTCGTGGTAGGCGATCAGGTAGGTGCCGATGGTCACCACCGCCAGACTGGCGGACAGGCCGTCCACACCGTCGGTGCAGTTGACCACGTTGATGCTGGCCCAGATCAGGATGACGATGAGCAGCAGGTACACCGCATACGGCAGGGTGAAGCTCCACTGCAGGAACTGCACGCCGCAGCCGTTGAAGTTGAGGTAGGTCACACCTGCAACAATGGCAATGGCAAAATCAATGATACCCTTTTTATACTCGTTCCATGCAGTTTCAGCAGCATCGTCAAAGTAGCCGGACAGCATGGATGCAATGAGAAGGATGGTGTAGATGACGTATTC
>OLOB01002255.1_pt1 | contig 11476 bp, 8 predicted proteins | sample 1671911 | NCBI WGS metagenome assembly OLOB01 (sample SAMEA3136625, study PRJEB25190) | human gut metagenome | biome: human gut; feature: human-associated habitat; material: faeces | place: Austria | collected 2013
GATACTAATCGGTCGAGGGCATGACCAAGCAAGGTGATAGGTAGGATGAAAGAAAATATTTCTTGTATGCAGTTTTGAAGGTATATGAAAGATAAGAAGCAATCAACGATATGTTGGTTGTTTTTTTATTGCGTATTTATTAAGAAGATTTACCAAGATTTAACATAAGTATAGTCTGTGAAAATGATACGGATCATACATATGGAAAATATGGCTATGATTACGGAAGCAGGAATAACGAATAATGAAAGGGCGCCATAGGAATTGTTATTATCGTTAAAATATGCTAATATTTATATAGAATGCGGTTTGGATCACAGACCAGCAACATATTTATTTTTTTAAGGAGGAATCTAATATTATGATTACCTGGAACAACTTAGATACCCTTACATCATTCAAAGAACTTGAGAACGTAGAACGTGTAGATCTTGTAAAAGCAATGGCAGGAGAGAACGGAGCCGAAAGAGTAAAGAATTACAGCGTTCCGATGGCAGAGGGACTTACTTATAACTATGCTGCAAAGCAGGTTGACGATAAAGTGCTGGCAGCACTTGCTAAATTAGCAGATGAAGCTCAGCTGACAGAAAAATTCGAAGCACTCTATAACGGAGAAGTGATCAATACAGGAGAGAAACGTCTGGTACTTCATCACATGACACGTGGACAGCTTGGAGAAGCTGTAGAGGCTGACGGAGTGGACAAGCGTACATTCTATACAGAACAGCAGGCTAAGATCGCAGATTTTGCAAATAAAGTACATGCAGGAGAGATCACAAACGGAGCCGGTGAGAAATTTACAACGGTTGTACAGATCGGTATCGGTGGAAGTGATCTCGGACCTCGTGCAATGTATCTTGCACTTGAGAACTGGGCTAAGAAGAATGACACATTCAAGATGGAAGCCAAATTCATCAGTAACGTAGACCCTGATGATGCGGCAGCTGTACTTAATTCTATCGATGTTGCACATTCTATCTTCGTACTGGTATCAAAATCAGGAACAACACTTGAGACATTAACCAATGAATCATTTGTAAAAGATGCACTGAAGAATGCGGGACTGGATGCTTCTAAGCACATGATCGCTGTTACAAGTGAGACATCTCCACTGGCTAAGAGTGACGATTATCTTGCAGCATTCTTCATGGATGACTATATCGGAGGACGTTATTCTTCTACATCTGCAGTTGGAGGCGCTGTATTATCTCTGGCATTCGGACCGGAAGTATTTGCACAGTTCCTTGATGGTGCTGCAGCAGAAGATGCACTTTCTAAGAACAAAGATGTATTCAAGAACCCTGCAATGCTGGATGCACTGATTGGTGTATATGAGAGAAATGTATTAGGATATCCAAGTACGGCCGTACTTCCTTATTCCCAGGCACTGAGCCGTTTCCCTGCACATTTACAGCAGTTGGATATGGAATCTAACGGTAAATCTGTCAACCGTTTCGGCGAGCCGGTTAACTATTCTACAGGACCGGTCATCTTCGGAGAGCCTGGAACAAACGGACAGCACTCATTCTATCAGTTACTGCATCAGGGAACGGATATCGTGCCGTTACAGTTCGTTGGATACAAGAACAGCCAGATGGAAACAGATGTTGTGATCCAGGATAGTACAAGCCAGCAGAAACTTTGTGCAAATGTAGCTGCCCAGATCGTTGCATTTGCATGTGGTAAATCCGATGAGAACCGTAATAAGAATTTCGAAGGCGGACGTCCATCAAGCATCATTATCGGAGAGCAGGTAAATCCGGGATCTCTCGGTGCACTTCTTGCACACTTTGAGAATAAAGTTATGTTCCAGGGATTTGTATGGAATGTGAACAGCTTTGACCAGGAAGGTGTACAGCTTGGTAAAGTACTTGCAAAACGTGTACTTGCACATGAAACTGATGGAGCACTGAAAGCTTATAGTGATTTATTTGAGATTTAGTTTCCTGGATCAGTAGATACTATTTACTGTATCGACACTTGTAAGCTAAAATAGAATATTAAAAAACCACAGTATGCATTTTTCATTGATTTTTGCATTACTGTGGTTTTTTTATGTTATAATGAAACCGTATAGAATATATATGAAGAAAGGGAATATAAATTGAAAAAACAAATTTATAATGAAGATTATTAATAATATTTTTAAAAAGCTAAATAATTAAATTAATAATATTTCATATATAATCATTTTTCAATTATAACTTTTTCTATTAACAATTTCCTATCCCATGTTTAAATATTTTATATTTTATTATCGTTAGTTTTACGTTATTTAATCCATATCACTATTTAAAGACTATTTTTAAATAACATCCGATGATTAAAGATAGTAAGATAGAATAAAGATAATATATTTAATAATATAAAACATATAACAAGAACTTAATTACATGAATTTTCAATAGATAATAAGGAGACACATTATGGCATATGAGACAAAAAGTATCAAAGATATATTGGATAATATTAATCGAGGAGAAATATATCTTCCAGCTATTCAGCGAAAATATGTATGGAATGATGATCAGATTACAAGATTGCTTGATTCAATTATGTTAGGATATCCAATTGGTACATTTTTGTTTTGGAAAGTGAAAAAAGCAATTATTAATGATAAAGAATATTCTATGTATGAATTTATAAAAGATTATCATGATAGAGATATGAATAAAAATCCACCAGCACCACAACCATTTCCAAATCCTGGTGATGAAACTATGTGGGCAATTTTAGATGGACAACAGAGACTTACATCGTTATATATTGCTCTTCAAGGGAGTATGAGTAGAAAACTTCCTAGAAAACGATGGAATAATGATGATGCTTTTCCAAAAAAAGAATTGTATTTTGATTTAAGTAGTGAAAAGATTGATGATGACGATATCACTTACAATTTTAAATTTTTAACTAATGAAGAAGTTAAAAAGAATAAAGATAATGGAATCTGGTATAAAGTAAAAGATATTCTTAAATATTCAACTGAAGATTTGACAAAAGTGATACTTGACAGTGATTTTGCAACAAATGAAGTTGCTATATATAATTTTTCTCTGTTACATACAAGATTAGTTCGTGACGATATAATAAATTATTTTGAAGTTGTAGATGATTCTATTGATAGTGTTTTAGATATTTTTGTAAGGGTAAATTCAGGAGGAACTGTTCTATCAAAGACTGATTTGTTATTTTCCACTATTGTTTCTCATTGGAATGATGCAAGAGATAAAATTGATGATTTACTTTCTAAAATTAACGGAATTGGAAAAGGATTCAAGTTCACTAATGACTTTATAATGCGTACATGCCTTTATCTATTAGACATGTCCGTGACACTAAAAGTGGAAACTTTCAAAAAGGATAGTGTATTGAAAATTAAAGATAATTGGGAAAAAATTAGTAATTCCATCAAAAGTACTGCTAAATTATTAAATGAATTTGGATTTAATTCAGAAAACATAATTTCTTATGTTGCTGTTATTCCTATAGTTTATTACATATATAATGGTGGCGATTATAAAGAAAGTATTAATAAAATTGAGTTAAGAAAATATATAGTCATAGCACAATTAAAGCAGATTTTCGGTACAGCAACTAACTCTGCATTAACAAGTATACGAAAAGCAATGAAAAAAGCACCAAATGATTCATTCAGCATGGAAAATCTTAATAAAATTAGATTTACTGGTGACAGAACACTATTATATGATGAAGAAGAAATCGATGCAATGTTTGATACATATGAAAAAGATGCATATACATTCATGATTTTATCATTATTGTATCCTGAATTGAATTATGATGAAATCGAATTCCATCAAGATTATATGCACCCACATGCAAGTTTTGAAGAAGAAAACCTCAATAACTTAATTCTTCCAAACAATAATGTGATTGATGAGAATAAAAAAGAAGAATGGCGTAGACGTAGAAACACTTTGGCAAACTTACAACTGTTAGAAGGAAGTAAAAATGAACATAAAAATGCAATATCTCTTATTGATTGGCTTGAAGAATATGGGGAAGAAAACGTAAAATATCTTCCAAAAGATGTATCATATGACCTTTCTAATTTTGAAGAGTTTATGATAAAACGTCAGGAATTAATGAGTAAAGAATTGAAAAAATTATTATTATGAATGAATTCTTATGTTATTGTTGCTGTTGCTGTTAGTTGTGGTATGGTTGTGTTTTTTGTGGTTGTTTTGATGTTGAAGTTGTTTGTTCCTGTGTATGTGGCTGTGATGTTTATTTGTTTTCCTGCCCAGGTTGTGGTATGTTGTAGTTTATGTTGCTTGTTCCGTCTTTTATCTGTGTTTGTATTGTTTTGTTGTTTTTGTCTTTTTGTGTTATTCCGTTTATTTTCCATTGTATTTTTCCTTCGTTTAGTGGTACTCCGTCGGTGGTTGTGATTGTTGTTGTTATGGTGTTTGTTTTTCCTGCTGTCATGTTGGGCTTGTTTATGGTTATTTTTGGTGTTTTCTTTGTGACTGTTATTGTTTTGGTGTTACTTGTTGGTTGGTAATTCTTTGTACCAGTGTATGTGTTTGTTATCTGGTATGTTCCTGTTTTGTTTATTGTTATTGGTATTAGTGTTATTCCGTTGTTTATTGTGTTGGTGTATGTTTTGTTGTTTATTTTTGTTGTTATTATTCCTTCGTTTATTTTGTTTTTGTATGCATCATGGGTGGTGAGGGTGTAGGTGATTGTTTCACCTACTGTCATTTTAGCGTTGCTGCTGGTTATTGTTGTCTGTATTCTTGGATCTATTACTGTTATGTTGAATGTTTGTTGTGTTGTCTGATATTTTCCTGTGTTGTCATTGTATGTTGCTGTTATTGTGTATGTTCCTTGTTTGGTGTATTTAGTGTTTAGTTTGCTTGTTCCTTTGTTTACTTTTGTTGTGCTGATTGTTTTTTTGTTTTGTTTCCAGGTTATTGTTCCTGTGGTGATTTTTTTTGTTGTTGGTATCTGTTAGTGTTAGTGTTATTTGGTTGGTTTCGTTGATTTGTGTGTTGGTTTGTTTTACTTGTATGTTTACGAATTCTTTATTGGTGATTGTTGCTGTTTTTAGTTGGTTGTTAGTGGTTTTTGTTATCTTGGCTGGTGTATCTTCGATTGTTAGTGTCGTGTTTGTTCTTGCTCCTGAGTATGAGCTTCTTGCTCCTGTAACTACTTCTAATGTATGTTCACCAGTTGTGTAGTTCTGGTCTTCTAGTGGTATGTTTATTTGTCCGTCTTCTATGTAGAAGTATTGTGTTTCTCCACTGCTTGCTTTTAGTGTTGTACCGTCTATTTTTACTGCTACTTTGTTGATTCCTTGTACGTTGTTTCCTTGGTTGTCTGTGATTGTGCCTGTTATTATGGTGCTGGTTTTGGGTGTCATTGATAGTGTGTTTAGGTTGATGTTGGTTGTTGTTGTGGTTACGTTGAAGTTGTTGTCTGCTTGGCTTCTTACATAGGTATTATTGATTAGTAGTACTGTTATTGTGTGTTTTCTTGCTGAGTATTCGCTTCCTACTGTGTAATTATAAGTTACTGTGTTGTCTGTTATTGGTATTTGTAGTGTTTCGCCGTTGGTGTCTTGTAGTGTTATTCTATCTATTTTGAAGATGACATTTCCGTTTACTTGTCGGTTAGTGTCTCGTTTGTCGGTTATTGTTACATGGAATGTGATGTTTTCACCTACTTTTACATCTCCACTTGTTGTTAGTGTTAGACTGGCTTGTCTTTGTTTTAGGTTGAGTAGTGGTGTGTTGCTTCTTGATCCGAGGTATTCATTGTTTCCTCCGTATACTGCACTTAGTTTGTATGTTTTTGCATGATAATAGTTAGGCACGTAATAGGATATACTGGCTATTCCGTCTGTTACATTGGCGTATATTACTTCTCCGTTGTCGTCTTTGAGTGTTACGTCGTTTAGTTTGAATGCTACTTTTCCACCATTTAACTTGTTACCATTGGTGTCGGTTATTGTTGCTGTTAGTGTTATGTTTTCTCCTATGTATCCTGTTAGTCTTGTTACTGTTATTTTGCTTTCTAACTTTTTAAAATTAACTGTATATGTGGTTGTTGTGCTGTTGTATTGGTTGTTTCCGTCGTATGTTACTGTTATTGTCTGGTTTCCTGCTGGTAGTGTTAATGTTTGTCTTATTGTACCTGTTGCTCCAGTATGTGTAGTAATGTTGGTGTTGTCTGGTAGTGTTATTGTGATTGGTGCATTAGGTATTACTGTATCTGTTATTGGGTCTTTTACTGTTATGTTTATTCTTGTGTCATCTAGTGTCGTTTAATGTTGCTATGGTTATTGTTGATGCTCGTTTTTCTATGTTCATGTTTTCTATGTTGGTGCTGCTGGCTGTGTAGTTAATGTTTCCTAGGTAGTTTACTGTTAGGTTGTATGTTCCTTCTGGTAGGTTTACTGGTATTGTGATAGTGTTTGTATCTGTTAGTGTGCCTGTTGCTATTAATACTCCTGTGTCTTTGTTGGTTATTTCTATTTGTCCGCTTGTTACTGGTTGTCCTGTTGTTTTATCACGTACTGTTACTGTTATTGTGGTGTTTCTTACTGTGTTATTGTTTACTGTAGCAGTGGTTAGGGAATCTCTCAATGCAACGTTAATAGTTATTGTTGTGGTTGTGGTGTTATATTCATCTGTTTCTGGATAGGTTATTGTTATTGTATTGTTTCCTACTGGTAAATCAGGATTTACTCTAATGTTACCATTTTCATCGGTTGTTACAGTTTCTGTTGTACCGTTTGGATAGGTTATTGTTACTGTTGAGTTTGATATTGGTGTATTGGTTATTGGATCTTTAACTGTTATGTTTATAGTTGTGTTACCCTGTGTTTGGTTTTCTACTGTGGTTTCTATACTGGCTTCTCTTCCTGTTACTGTCACGTCTGATAGTGTGTATGTGCTGCTGTTATAGTAGTCGTTTCCTGCGAATTCTACTAGTAACTCATAGTTTCCTTTAGTGTCTAGGTTGGTAGTTATTAGTATGTTGTTTGTTCCGTTTAGTGTTCCTCTTCCTACTATTTTATCTGTGTTTGTGTCTTTGATTATTATTTCTCCACTGGTTACTGGCTCATGAGTTATATTGTCGGTTACTGTTACGTTTACTGTGGTGTTTCGTATTGTTGCATTAGTTATTGTTGCTATGGTATTTGATGCTCGTTTAACTACATTTATTGTTTGTGTTGTTGTTGATGTGTTATATTCTTCGTTTCCTGTGTATGTTACTGTAATTGTATTAGGTCCTACTGGTAAATCCAGGTCAACGTTTATGTCACCGTCTTGGTCTGTGAGTCTGTTTATTGTTTCTCCGTTTGGTAGTGTGATTGTTACTGGTGCATTGGTTATTGGTGTTTCTGTTACTGGGTCTGTTACTGTTATCGTTATACTGGTGTCCTGATATACATCATTGTTGACTATTATACTGATTGTTGATTCTCTTTTTTCTACATTGAATGCTTGTAGTGTGTAGTTGCTGTTTGTGTAGTTGGTGTTGCCTTTAAAGTCAGCTCTTAAATGGTACGTACCAGTTGTGTCAATGTTTGTTGTTATGTTTATGGTGTTTGTACCGTTGAGTGTTCCTCTTCCGACTACCTCTCTTGTATCAACATTTACTACTTCAACATCACCATAAAGTATAGCTTCGCTTGTTGTTTTATCAGTTACTGTTACTTCTATTGTAGTGTTTCTGATTGTATTGTTAACAATTGTTGCATTGGTAGTGGATTCTCTAGGGTTTACTGTTAAAGTGTAGTCTTTAGTGGTGGTGTTATATTCATCATTACCATTAAATGTTACAGTTATGGTATTTTCTCCTACTGGTAATTCGTGTGTTATAGTGTAATTACCATTATTGTCTGTTGTTACTGTTTCTGTTGTACCATCAGGATATGTGATTGTTATCTCTGCATTTGGTATTACTGTATTGGTTATTGGATCTATGACTGTTACATTTATACTGATATTGCCAATGGTATTGTTATTTACAGTATAGTTTATGTCTGATAGTCTTCCTACTACTGTTAGGTCATTTATTGTGTAAGTACTGCCTGTGTAGTTGGTGTTTCCCAGATAGTTTACTATGAGTTCAGTTATATCTTTACTGTGTATATTAGTGATTATACTAGCGGTTCCAGTTGTATCTATGCTTCCAGTTCCTACGGTGTTTCCGTTTTTATCGGTTATTTCTATGTTTCCGTTTGGTACTGGATTGTCTGTGTTTTTGTCTGTTACATTTACACTAATTGTAACATTGCCTATTGATGAATTGGTTATTGTTGCTGTTGTCTGTGATTCTTGTTGGGTTAGGTTATTTCGGTTGTAGTATTGGATACATTGAGAAGATCACTGCCTGTATATTCTACTGTTATGTTATGTGTACCTGCAGCTAGGTTTATTGGTACTGTTACTGTACCAGTACTTCCAGTATCCGTGTTTATTGTTGTTCCATCAGGTAATGTTATGGTTATTGGAGCGTTCAGTACAGTTTCTTTTAATTGATTATCTCTGACCATTACAGTGATTTCTGTATCATTGTATGTACTTGATATAACATTTACTCCAGTAGTTGTAGTTCTTTTAAGAACTGTTATGTTACGATATTTACTGCTTGGTTCTAGGTATTCATTTCCTTTGAAATCAAAACGTAACTGATAATCTCCTGCTACACTAATATTTAATGGTGAATGTGCAAATCCGTTTTCATTAACAGTAGCTGTTCCTATAACTTCATTATTAGCCAGATTTATTACTTCCACAATATCGCAGGTAGCAGATATGCTGGTATTATTCTTTGTTACTTTTGTAGTAGAACGAACCATTTCAACGTAATTATATGTTGTTCCTGGTACAATATTTGATTCAGATTGTGTTATGTTGAATACTAATCTTTCTGTTGCATTTTCATGTAATAAATCTTTGTCTGCTTCTACAATTATAGTGTATTCTCCTGCAGGTAATGGATCTAATTTTATAGTTGTTATTTTGTTTAATTGATAATTTTCTAGTCTTCCAGTGGGTAGTGTGATGTTAACGGTTCTATCTATTGAAACACCCCTATCATTTCTTATACAAATGGATATGTATGTATCATATGATTTGTTATAAATGGTACCTATTTCGATATTGGTATTGGTTCGGATAATTAAGTTAGATGTAAGGTTGGCATCAGGATATACTCCGTTATTGTCATGATAATTAAATGTAATGTTGTATATGCCTTGATCGGTTGCTGCAAGTATATGAAAACCACCTGAGTATACGTATCCCAGGGGTATGTTTGTGGATGATGAATTTGGTGCTTCAAAGCGTAGAGTACCATCAGTTATTGTTTTTCCATTAAATTTAACTATTGGATGAATATATGTATCTTCACCTATCATTAGAGTAACATTTTCAGGTACTTCTATAGTTATTTCACCGGTAACATTCAAAGTGACTGTTGCTGTACTGGTACTAATGTATGGATCATCTGTTGTAAATTCAGCACGTAGTGTATGTGTTCCTGGTGCAAGATTTTCTAGTACGTAATCATCTAAAGTTATACTACCCATGTTTCCAGTAGTATCATCAATAATTATGGTATCTATAATGTTATCGTCGATATATACGTCAATGCTTCCCCAGATAACTTCATCCCAATTGTCCAAGCTAGTTTCAAAGTTTACTGTGTATTCATTTCCTTTACCTAGAACAATGTTTAATTCACTTTTGTCACTGGTGATAGTGGTTGGCTGATACAATTCTAGGGTAATTGGAATGCTGGTTTCTTCAAATACGTTGCTGTCATAGTAGGCGAGTATTAAATCATATTCATCATGTAAATAATCTGTTGTGTCGAATTCTATGATTCCATTGCTGCTGGTGACATGGGTTATGTTGTCTTCGCTTCCTCCATAGGATATGCTTATTTTTCCATCATTAACAGTATCATTAAAACTGTATGGTATTTCCACTAAATCTCCAACATTGGCTCTTATGGTATTGCTGGTAGTTGTTAGTTGTACTTCTTTTTCTTCTAAGTCTATTAGGCGTTCAAATACCATGTCATCATAATAACCATAGGGGTCAGTATATTCAAATCTTAAATTTTTATTGTTATACTGTTTATCCAGCGTAAAATTGATAACGCTTGGATTTTCAAGGTTTTCATCATTAAATTCATCAAATAAATTAAGTGATTTAATAAGTGTATCATCATAGTAAACGTTTAATATTCCATCATAGTATTCATCAAACATGTTATCGTATGATGATAAATTCATTGTAAAGTATAAATCATTATTTTCATCAAAACTAGTGTTGAATGAGCGTAGAAAAACAGGTACTTTCAGCACAGTTAAAGTCACATAATTACAATTATCACTATATGGATAAGTATTGTATCTGAAACTTGGATTGATGCCACGTTCAACATAGTAAGAGTCAGTAACTATTTCTGCTCTATAAAAAGCATTTAATGAATATTCTCCAGGTTCTAGAGTAACTTGGAATGAAATAATATTGGGTGTACTAATAGCATTACCACCAAGCATATAACCATCATCAGTAATCATTATAGCTCCTAATATATTGTCAGGTCGAGTACTATAAGTAACACTAGTATACTCATATGGATAAACAGAAGTTATATTATCAACTAATGTTATTTCAACATGTTCCATCATCTCCAGAGTACCTGTAATATCGGAATCTGCAGCATAACCTCCATTATCCTTAAATTCTAATCTCCATGTATAATTACCAGCATGGTTAACATAGTCTGGTATAACAGGTAACTGGTTTACTATCTTAATATCAGGAATAGGTATATCTAAATTGTTCCAATTTTGATTAGCGTATGTTTCAACAAGGACATTATCAACATATAAATCAACATCACCCACTGCATTTGTATTGTTACAGGTTATTGTCACGTTATTTGGATATACTGAATAAATACCACTGACAAGACTGGTATTACTGGATGTAATACTGACAGGTTGTGAATCTGGGGACTGTTTATAAATATTTCCTGTCTTTTTAGTTATGTTTTTTTCATTATTTGTAATCTCTTTATTATTCATTGTGTTTGCTATTAGATTACTGTTATCATCTATCTTTGTATCCGTATTGTCTATTAAATTGCTGGTAGCACTATCTGTTGTTGTTTCAACAGTTTTTTGTCTTATTATGTTAGTATCACTGGTTGTGTTATCCACATCTGTTGCAGATATTGCAGAAATACTAACAAACAGCATTAACAATAAGAACAAATACAATAAGATATTCTTATTTCGCATGTTTTTTTTCTCCCATTATTTTTACATATAATTTTTAAACCGAGAATAAACTACAAAACATAAAAATCAAAAAATCACTTTATTCTCATAGATAATAGATATGTAAACTGTGAGAAAATCAAGGAAAAAAATATTTGTATAAAAGTTGAGAATATTAAAGACTATAAAATGTAATAAAAA
>OLOB01002257.1_pt1 | contig 11472 bp, 9 predicted proteins | sample 1671911 | NCBI WGS metagenome assembly OLOB01 (sample SAMEA3136625, study PRJEB25190) | human gut metagenome | biome: human gut; feature: human-associated habitat; material: faeces | place: Austria | collected 2013
ATTTTACGCCACTGCATTCCCATGTTTCTGTATCCAGCAGCAGAAATTCTTCTGTTCCAATGGGCTTGCCGTCACGGTAAGTTGAAAAGACATCACAGGAAATCAAGTTTCCTTCTTTTGTAATCATATCCATCGGTGTATGGCCCACTATCTGCAATAGTTTCCGCGGCCTATACAACCGCATATTGGAATGCTGGGGTCTGAGCCAGATAGGCGAGGCATCGTTCCACATTTCGTTTGGACCGAGTTCGTTAATGGCCGCCACCACTGCCTCCACGTCATGATATTTTGCTTTCGGTACAACGCTCTCTGCAAAATAATCCAATACCCCCGCATGTGAAAATAACACGTTATCTATTTTCTGGACATAACAAATCGGATTGTTCTCCGGGAGTGTATCCCGCAAATCCAATAATTTTCTCTGCACGGTGTAAGCTGCCATTGAACTGTAGCCACTCTCAAGACGATGCCAGAGATAGCTCAGGTCATGATTGCCATAACACCAGGCTGTCTCCGGAAATTCTTTGGCAAAATCAATAGCTGCATCATAGGTTTGTTCATACAGTGCAATATCATACTCTTTCTCCCAGTCATCCGGAATATCCATCAGACACACTGCTCGGTCCGCCTGTTTTGCACGCATAAGCACTGCCGCCTGTTCAAACATCCACGGTTTCAAATGCACATCCGGTATTACTAAAACTTTCATCGAATCACCCTTTCTTCTCATCTGTTATCATTATAAACCTTACCAAATAAATACTTGTCCCCTGCTAACAAAAAAGACATATAAAGTCTAACTTTTTGGCGACACCTCAGTTCACTTTATATGTCTCTTTGAAATTGTCATTTTCCTCAATCACCGATTATTCAAAAATCTGTTTCAACTGAATAGATGTCGGTGACGGCATCTTCAATGGCGCGCCGCTCATCATAATATAGCCTTTGTCGTAGTTGACTTTGAAGGATGTCATGGAATTGCCTTCCTGATTGACAGACACAAACATCTGATCTCCCGGCATAATCGCCAGGTCTCTTGGATATTCACCACTGACCGGAAGAATACATAATGTCTTCATCATCTGATCTTCTTCATTAATTTCATAGATTGCTACAGAATTGTTGCCAGAGTTGGTAACAAAAAGATATCTGTCGTCCGGAGTCAATTTCAACGTAATGGCACTGTTGTAGTTATCATACTTCTCAGGCAGTGTAGAAATTGTCTGAAGCTTTGTAAAATGAGCAGTCTCAGCATCATAGGCATACTTCGTCACGCAGCATTTATTCTCATGGGTCAGATAAGCATAACGACCATCCGATGTAAAGATCATATGCTTCGGTCCGGATTCCAATTCGCATCTCAGAATATCATGGAGCTTGATCTTGCCTGTTTCATGATCAAACTCATACACCTTTACCTGATCCATACCAAGGTCAACGGCCATAATGAAACGTTCATCCGGTGAGAAAATCGCACAATTCACATGGCAGCGATAATTCCTTCCGGCAATACTGCCAAGACCTTTCATAAAGACTTCATCCGTCACGCCCTGAATCGTACCATCCTCATTTAATCTTAAAACAGTCAACTTGCCATCATGATAGCCTGCTGTCAACAGATAGCGGTTGGCTCTGTCCACAGACAGATAACAAGGCCTCAGACCATTCACAGAAGCTTTGTTCATCAATTCAAGACCGCCGTCCGGCAAAATCTTAAAAGAAGCCACGCCCTCATCACAATTGCTGTACAAATACTGTTCGTCATGGGATAATCTCAGAAATGAAGGATTGTTGATCTTAAATGAGTCCCTTACCTTAAAGTATGCATACTCCACATTCGCATCCAGAATATAAATACCGTCACTCTCGCCTCTTGTATAAGAACCCACATATGCTACATATTTATCTGCCATTCTAAAAACTCCTCTCAAAGTCATCTGCCATTCAAAGCTGAACCCCTTTATTTTTCAAAGAAGAAATTCAATTATCAATTCAAAACAGGCACACTTACCGCTATTTTCTAAACGTAAGTGTACCATATTCCATCCCAGATGTCCACAATAACCCAAGTTAAAACATTGACGTCCGTCCCTATTTGTAGTAATCTCATACTGATGTTATTCATCAACCACATTATCTTATTTTTAGAATTATACTCAACGCGAAATGCTCTGTATTCTTAGATAGTTGCCAATCATTCATCATTCAACATCAGGCAGTGCGAACGTGCCTGCTTTGAATGATGAATGATTGGCAACTTTAAAAAAACATCTGCGTTTCGCCCATTAAGGAGGATTTTACTATGGAGAAAATTGCCAGTTTCACAATTGACCATTTAAAACTTGTTCCCGGTGTTTATGTTTCCCGTAAGGATACCATTGTCAAAGAAGTCATCACAACTTTTGACCTGCGCATGACCAGTCCTAATGATGAACCTGTAATGAACACGGCCGAAGTACACACCATTGAACATCTGGCTGCTACTTTTTTACGCAACCATCCGGTTTACGGTGATAAAACCATTTACTTTGGACCAATGGGCTGCCGCACAGGCTTTTACCTGCTGCTGGCCGGTGACCTGACTTCCAAAGAGATTGTGCCGCTGATGATTGAGATGTTTGAATTCATCAGAGACTTCAAAGACGAAGTGCCAGGCGCAAGTCCGAAGGACTGCGGCAATTATCTGGATATGAACCTGCCAATGGCTAATTATCTGGCTAAGCGCTATCTGGACAACGTACTGTACAATATCGATGACAGCAGACTGGTTTATCCGGAATAAAAATCGACATAAAAACAAAAATCTGCGGCATACTATCACAAAAACCACTCATACAAGGAGGTTTCCTATGATAGAACCGCAGATTTCTTTTCATCCGGATCACTATTTTCAAAAAGCCGAATCCCTTACGATGCCGCAGACTGACATCACCGACAGTACCGACGGTTCAGACCGGATAACCGTCCGTGATAACCATCTTCCACCCTACATCGGCGATTTTCCGCCGAAATCTTCTTCACCCTCACAGGATGAAAAGATGGTATAAAGCCGCAATTAAAAGCAGATGGGCCGGATAAAAGATATAAAAACCATACTGCATCACTTTCGTCTGCCGGCCCCTCTGCCCATTATAAAGCAGGATCGGGATCAGGGCCAGCACCGCATAAACTTCAACACCGCCCATAGCAGCCAGAAGAATCGCCGCAATGGGATATTTTAACTGAGGCTGCCCCCGCAGATAATAAAAAATACAAATAACCGCAATCCCAGTAAAACCATAATCCGTATTGAAAAATTCAGCGATCAGCCCCGCTGCAATAATAACAAGCAATTTATAAAGTACATCCGGAATGTCCAGCTGCTCAATGGGGTGCTCAAGGAACCAGATAGCCAGAAGTCCCAGTCCCAGGGTAAAAAATACATTCTGATGACCCGTATATACCAACCGGTGATAAAAAGCAAGGTCAAAAGGAACCTCCGAAATCAATGCAAAAATACCCATACGCAGAATATATTTTTTCATGGTACGGGGATGCACAGCCCCTTCCACCAGCAAAAAACAGTAGATTGGAAAGGCTAATCGTCCGATAATGCGAAATCCCATCATCCCGCTGAAACAAACCGCTCCCAGATGATCAATGAACATAGACAGACAGGCGATCAATTTCAATACTGTGCCGTCTAGCCGCTGATACCGGGATATATTGACCGAAGGATTCATTTATTTTCCTCCCTGTTTCTGAGCTTCAATCCGCTCTGCCAGATCATTGAGATACACCCAGCGATCCATCTTCTCTTCAAGGGCTGACTCATTCGCATCCTTTTCCTTCATCAGGTCATTGAGTTTTCCGGAATCCGTGGCAAACTTCATCATATCCGCATCAATCTGTTCAATCTTCGCTTCAAGGGCTGCAATGTCATCATCAATGGTATCAAATTCCTTCTGCTCGCTGAATGTAAACTTTAATTTCACCGGTCTGTTCTGCTTCCAGTCTTTGGAATTGTTCTTCTTTTCCCCGCTGTCAGCTTTTGTCTTATTGGTCAGACTCATATCCGGTGCTGTGCCAAAACGCTTCTCATGGGCTTCCAGATAATCGGTATAACCGCCCTCATACTGTCGAATGTGGCCCTGTCCGTCAAATTCCAGAATACGATCCGCCACATTATCAAGGAAATAGCGGTCATGGGAAACAGCCACGACAATGCCTACAAATGAATTCAAATAATCCTCCAGGATTGTCATGGTCGGAATATCCAGATTGTTGGAGGCCTCATCTAACAGAAGGACATTGATATTCTGACATAAAACACCAAGCAGATACAGACGGCGCTTCTCACCGCCGGATAATTTGCCGATTGGCGCATACTGCATTTCCGGTGTAAAAAGAAATCGCTCCAACATCTGGGATGCACTGATCCTGCCGTCGCGGGTAATAATATATTCTCCGATGTCTTTGACATAATCAATAACCCGCTGGCGGTCATCCATTTCCTTCTCATCCTGGGCAAAATAGCCCATACGGATGGTCTCGCCAATCTCAATGACACCGGAATCCGGCGCCACCTGTCCCACCAGCATCTTCATCAGTGTGGATTTGCCGCAGCCGTTCGGACCGATGATGCCTACCTTTTGATTTCTAAGGAAAATATAACTGTAATCATCCAGAATGACTTTATCACCATAACGCTTGCTCAGATGCTGCAGTTCAATGGTCTTTTTACCCATACGTGTCTCAATGGAATCCATCTCCACAACCTGTGCCTGCTCCGGTGCCGTTCCGTTCTTCAGCGCCTCTAACCGTTCCAGTCTGGCACGCTGTTTGGTGGTTCTGGCACGGCATCCTCTCTTGGCCCATTCCAGTTCCATTCTAAGGACACTCTGACGCTTGCGCTCCGTTGCCAATTCCATCTCTTCTCTGGCTGCCTTTAATTCAAGGAAACCGGAATAGTTGGATTCATAGCTGTAGATCTTGCCCTGGCTGATCTCCAGGATCTTGTTCGTCACCTGGTCAAGGAAATATCGGTCATGGGTCACCATCAGAATCGTTCCCCTGAAATTCTTCAGGTAATCTTCCAGCCACCGGATCATGGCACTGTCCAAATGGTTAGTGGGCTCATCCAAAAGCAGCACATCAAAATCCTGTGCCAGCACCTTAGCCAGAGCCACTTTTCGCTTCTGGCCACCGGAGAGCTGATCAATGGGCATACTGTAATCCATAATCCCCAACTGACTTAAGTTACTCTGAACCTTCCATCCTGTCTCGTCATCGCCTGCATAAGAAAGAATCGTCGCATTCTCCGGGAACTTCGGCTCCTGAGGCAGCCATGCCAGTTTCAGCTGATTCTGCCGGATAATATTGCCGGAATCCGGCACTTCATCGCCTGCGATCATTCGAAGCAGCGTGGATTTGCTGGTGCCATTGATGCCCACAATACCGATCTTGTCACCTTCCTGAATACCGATGGACGCATCATCGAAAATCGTCTTCTCACCAAAAATTTTGCTTATATGTTCAATATTCATTATATTCATAAAAAAATACCTCTATCTATTTTATCTTTAATAATGATAAATGAAATTTACATAACCGTCAATTGTATTTTCCATTGAAAAGGCTTGCAAATTAGCTAAAATACGGTACAATAGGGATTGCAGTCTAAATTATTAAAAATTGGCGTAACTGCTGAATGATATGTACACAAACAGAAAGGTTTATCTATGATTAGTGCAAATAATGTTACTCTGCGCATTGGCAAACGCGCACTCTTTGAAGATGTGAATATTAAGTTTACCGAAGGCAATTGCTATGGTCTGATTGGCGCCAACGGTGCCGGAAAGTCTACTTTCCTGAAGATTCTCTCCGGTGTCATCGAACCGAGCAAGGGCGACATCGCAATCACACCTGGCCAGCGTTTATCCGTACTGGAACAGGACCATTATAAATATGATGATTATCAGGTATTAGATACCGTTATCCTGGGCAATAAGCGCCTCTATGAGATTATGAAAGAAAAAGACGCTATTTATGCCAAAGAAGATTTTACAGATGAAGATGGTGTTCGTGCCAGCGAACTCGAAGGTGAATTTGCCGACTTAAACGGCTGGGAAGCTGAAAGTGATGCTGCGACACTGTTAAATGGTCTCGGTATCGACACAGATCTTCACTATGTTTATATGCGTGAACTAGACGGCGGTCAGAAGGTCAAGGTTCTTCTTGCCAAAGCCCTGTTTGGCAATCCGGACATTCTGCTCTTAGACGAGCCGACCAACCACTTGGATCTGGATGCCATCGCATGGCTTGAAGAGTTCCTGATCAACTTTAACAATACCGTTATCGTTGTCTCCCATGACCGTTATTTCCTGAACAAAGTCTGTACCCATATCGCTGATATTGATTATGCCAAAATCCAGCTTTACTCCGGCAACTACGATTTCTGGTATGAATCCAGTCAGCTGATGATCAAACAGATGAAGGAAGCCAACAAAAAGAAGGAAGAAAAGATCAAGGAACTGCAGGAATTCATCCAGCGTTTCTCCGCCAACGCTTCCAAATCCAAGCAGGCAACGTCCAGAAAACGTGCCCTTGAGAAAATCCAGCTGGATGAGATCCGTCCATCCAGCCGTAAGTATCCATATATCGACTTCAAGCCAAACCGTGAGATTGGCAACGAAGTACTTCACGTTGAAGGCATTTCCAAGACCATTGACGGTGTGAAGCTTCTTGACAATATCTCTTTCACCCTGGGCCATGATGATAAAGTAGCTTTTGTCGGCCCGAACGTCAACGCCACAACCGCGCTTTTCAAGATTCTGGCCGGTGAAATGGAACCGGATGAGGGTTCTTATAAGTGGGGCGTTACCACAACACAGACTTACTTCCCGAAGGATAACACTGCTGAATTTACAAGCGAAGACAGTATCGTTGACTGGCTGATGCAGTACTCCCCTGAAAAGGATGTGACATTTGTCCGCGGTTTCCTTGGCCGTATGCTCTTCTCAGGTGATGACGGTCTGAAGAAAGTCAATGTTCTCTCCGGTGGTGAACGTGTCCGCTGTATGCTGTCCAAGATGATGATGTCCGGCGCCAACACCATGCTGATGGACGAACCAACCAACCATTTGGACATGGAATCCATCACAGCTCTAAACAACAGCCTGATCAAATATCCGGGTGTTCTGTTATTCACTTCCCAGGACCACCAGTTTGTACAGACCGTTGCCAACCGTATTATGGAACTGACACCTGGCGGTCTCATTGACAAACAGTGTACGTATGATGAATATCTTGAAAATGATGAGATGGCAAGAAAACGCCAGATTCTCAATATGGAATCAGAAGCTGACGATTAATTTACAGACAATTTAGTATTCAGACAGGCACTTGTCAGCAATTCTTAAGGATTTTTTAAAGCCTTTATCCGGCTTATGTGCTATGCTAAGAGCAGCAGAGAAATGATGGATCCATGATTTCTTTGCTGCTCTTTTGCTGTTAATGTACTTAATTATCGGAGGCTTAAAAATTACTTATGATAAAAAACAAACGACTTTTATTGATCATACTGACTATTTTTATTCTGGCTGCTGCCGGAAGTTTTTTCATTCTTTTTGTCGATCAATGGCATATAGAAATCAATGATGGCTCTGAAAATAATGTCAAAATCGAATACGGCGATACCTATGATGACGGCACCGTCACTGCCGCATTAAAAGGCCGGTATCTGTTAAAGAAGGGATTCCCTGTTACTGTCACCTCAGAGGGTTCTGTCAATACCTCCAAGCTCGGCAGTTACACCATCAATTACCATGCTTCTTTCCTTTTCTGGAAAGGTGCGGACAGTAAAACGGTGACTGTTGAAGACACAGTTCCGCCGGAAATTAAGCTGACAACCAATCCGGATCATTATACCCTTCCCGGCCATCCTTATGAAGAAGAAGGCTATACGGCATCCGACAATGTGGACGGTGATCTGACGGATAAAGTAACCCATGAAGAGAAAGACGGAACAGTGATTTATAAAGTTTCCGACAACTCCGGCAATGAGACAACCGTCACCCGCACCATTGTCTATGACGACCCGGTCCCGCCGGTCCTGGCCTTAAAGGGTGACAGTGAAATAACCATACAGGCCGGTTCTGATTATACCGATCCGGGATATACCGCCGAAGATAATGTGGACGGTGATCTGACAGATAAAGTTTCCGTGGATGGTTCTGTCAATACCTACAGCGCAGGTACTTACTCGCTTACTTATAAAGTTCAGGATAATTACGGCAATGAAGCAGCGGTCACCCGAACAGTCACTGTTGAGCCGGTCCGCCAGGCAGACACTGTCAAACCTTCCGGCAAAATTGTCTATCTGACCTTTGATGATGGTCCTGGTGAATACACTTCCAAGCTTTTGGACATTCTGTCCAAATACAATGTCAAAGCCACCTTCTTTACCGTTGGTTCCGGTCACCCGGATTTGTTAAAAGCCGAAGCGGACGCCGGTCATTCCATTGGCATTCACAGTGCTACACACGATTATTCCAAAATCTATGCCAGCGAGGATGCTTTTTTTGCCGATCTACGCAAACAGCAGGATACCATTGAAAATGCCACCGGTATCCGGACAACCCTTGTCCGTTTTCCCGGCGGAAGCTCCAATACCGTCAGCAAAAGCTACTGCTCCGGTATTATGACCAAACTGACCAAAGACCTCACGGATATGGGATATCAGTATTTTGACTGGAATGTCACCAGCGGTGATGCCGGCGAAACAACCAGTACATCCGTTGTCGTACAAAATGTCATCTCCGGGATTCAGCAGCATGATGTCTCCATTGTCCTGCAGCATGATATCAAAGGCTTCAGTGTCAATGCTGTGGAACAGATCATCCAGTGGGGACTTGCACATGGGTATACATTTCTGCCCCTGACCGCTGAAAGCCCAACGGCGCACCATGGTGTCAACAACTAATAACCATCGCATGACTCCACGATATAAAAAAGAGGCTGTGAAAAATGAGTAAATTCATTTTTCACAGTCTCTTTTAAATGATTTTTCAACCATATCTTTACATATAGCATCCCAGAGGCATGCTGTTCTGCTGCAGCAGATGCAGGATAGAGCCTACAACCTGTGCACAAATCTGCAGAATATATCTGCAATCATTCTCCACAGACTTCACTGCATGCAGATATTCTGTATGACATTTCTTAATAAATGCACAAATCTCATCCGCCGACCACATGTTCACTTCCTGGAAATGTGCATGTGTCTCTTTCATTTTTCTCACAAACTCCCTGAAATCCACTTTCAGCTGTGCTTCATAATGAATATGTTCTGTCATAGTTCCCGGATATTCAATATTATGCGGGAATGTAAAATAATCCGCAATATAATGGGTAATGACACCGAGATCCTTGGACAGACCGATGGTCATGCCTTTATTCTTGTCATATTCATCAATGACTTTATTAATCTTCTTTTCAAGCTTATGGAATGTCAGATCAATTCTGTGTTTAGTTGTTATAAAGCTGGGCACAAGGTCTGGTTCCAGACTTCCGAATCTGAAAGCCAGAGGATGGTCGATCATGTCTGCATCCACAATATCTACAATGTATCCTGCTAATGATAAATGAGACTTTTTTCTCAATATGAAACCCTCCACACATATATAACTGCGGCATCAGCCACTTTTTCTGTCTTTTACTTACATCTCCACTATTGTACACCCTTCCTAATCAAGAATCAATATCATTTATAAAAAATTCACATTACATTTACACAGGAAGCGTTCATTCACCTTGACATTGCCATTCACATCATATAAAATTAATGTAATTATACGATTTTACAGAGGAGATGATTTTTTTTGGATTCCAGTGACGCGATGCAGCTTATTGTTCTGATTGTTTTGTTGGCTTTATCTGCCTTTTTTTCATCAGCCGAAACTGCATTAACCTGTGTCAGCAAAATTCGTATCCGCAGCCTTGCTGAGGAGGGCAATAAACGTGCCTGTCTTGTTAAGGAACTGACGGATAATCCATCCAAGATGCTGAGTGCTATTCTGATTGGCAACAATATTGTCAATCTGAGTGCTTCCTCATTATCTACCATGCTGGCCACTAAGATGGCCACACAGCTCGGAGCCGGTGCCAACGCAGCGACCTTTGTTGGACTTGCAACCGGTATCCTGACTATTCTGATTTTGATCTTCGGTGAGATCACACCTAAGTCAGCAGCCACCATCAATGCCGAGAAGATGGCCCTTGGTGATGTGGTTATTATCTACTGGCTGACCCGTGTTCTGACACCTGTCATATTTGTTATCAATCACCTTTCCTATGGTGTGATGCGCCTGATGGGCATTAATCCGAATGCACAGGCCAAGACCATGACAGAGAATGAGCTTCTGACAGTCATCGATGTCAGTCATGAAGACGGTGTTATTGAATCCGAAGAGAAGGAAATGATCACCAACGTGGTGGACTTCGGCGATTCTGTTGCCAGTGAAGTGATGGTACCGCGTATTGATATAGAATTTATGGATGTAGAGAGCAGCTATGAGGATGTACTCGCTGTTTTCAGACGTGACAAGTATTCCCGTGTACCGGTTTATGAAGGTAACAAGGATCACGTCATCGGTGTCTTGAATCTGAAGGATGTTTTCTGTTACAGCGATCTTCCCTCGAATTTCTCTATCCGCAAGATTCTTCGCCGCCCATACTTCACTTACGAGTTTAAGCGAATTTCAGACCTGATGGTAGATATGCAGAAGAATTCCATCAGTATGGCCATGGTGTTAGATGAATACGGTGCCGTTGCCGGGCTCATCACCTTGGAGGATTTGTTGGAAGAAATCGTGGGTGAGATCCGCGATGAGTACGATGAAGAAGAGAAAGACGATATCCGTAAGGTCAATGAACATGAATATACCGTAGATGGCACCACCAAGCTGGAAGATATTGACAAGCTGCTTGATCTGCACCTTGAATCTGAAGATTATGATTCAATCGCCGGACATATGATCCATGAGCTTGGTCATATTCCGACAGAAGGCGAATATATCGATATTAACGGTATCCGTTTTACTGTTATGAAGATGGACAAGCATCGTGTGGCCGATATTGATATTCGTCTGCCGGAGGCTGAAACTGAACAGAGCCCATCTGAGCACTGATCTTCGGTGTCATCATCGGTGGTGCATTCAGCACAATCGTATCTTCACTGGTGAATGATATTCATCAACAAGCTGAAGAAGCCTGCACCTGTTGCTGCGCCGACCACAAAGGTCTGTCCGTACTGCAAGTCAGAGATACATATTGATGCCGTTAAGTGCCCACACTGTGCATCAGACCTTGAGGACACAGAACAGTAGTTTTTCCGGTTGTTCATCCCATTCAATTTATGCTTATAAAAGAAGCTTTATAAGATGGATTATTTTCTCACACCACAGCCATCTTACAAAGCTTCTTTTTTATCTA
>OLOB01002264.1_pt1 | contig 11453 bp, 7 predicted proteins | sample 1671911 | NCBI WGS metagenome assembly OLOB01 (sample SAMEA3136625, study PRJEB25190) | human gut metagenome | biome: human gut; feature: human-associated habitat; material: faeces | place: Austria | collected 2013
TACAGAAGAATCTTCACCAGGTCCTTCACGCGGTTCGAGTAGCCCCACTCGTTGTCGTACCAAGACACGACCTTCACGAGGTTGGACTTGCCGCCCATGACCATGGTAAGTCCGCTGTCGAAGATGGAAGAATGGTCGTTGCCCACGATGTCAATGGACACGATCGGGTCCTCGGTGTATTCGAGGATGCCCGCAAGCTCGCCCTCGGCGGCTTTCTTCATCGCGGCGTTGATTTCCTCGGCCGTGACCTCGCGATCGAGCTCAACGGTCAGGTCGACCATCGACCCGTCGGGGGTCGGGACGCGCGTGGCGAAGCCATCGAGCTTGCCCTTGAGCTCGGGAAGCACGAGGGCGACTGCGCGGGCGGCGCCCGTAGTGGTCGGGATCATCGACATGGCTGCGGCGCGGGCGCGACGCAGGTCCTTATGCGGAAGGTCGAGGATCTTCTGGTCGTTGGTGTAGGAATGGATGGTGTTCATGTAGCCGCGCTTGATGCCGAAGTTCTCCATGAGAACCTTCGCAACCGGTGCCAGGCAGTTGGTCGTGCAGGAAGCGTTGGAGATGATGTTGTGCTTCTCGGCATCGTACTCGCCGTCGTTCACGCCCATGACGATGGTGGCGTCCTCGCCCTTCGCAGGGCACGTGATGACGACCTTCTTCGCGCCGGCCTTGATGTGAGCGCTTGCGAGCTCGCCGGTCTTGAAGATGCCCGTGGATTCCACGACGACCTCCACGCCCAGCTCGCCCCAGGGAAGGTTGTTGGGGTCGCGCTCGGAAAGGACCTTCACGGCATAGCCGTCGGCAACAAAGCCGTCTTCGGTGACCTCAACCGTGTCAAAGGCACGTCCATGAACGGAATCGTACTTGAGCAGATGCGCCATCGTAGGGATGTCGCCCAAGTCGTTCACGGCGACAACCTCGATCGCGGGATCTTTCACCATCGCGCGGAACGCCAGGCGTCCGATGCGACCGAAACCGTTGATGCCTACCTTGATTGCCATGCAAATCTCCTTTCGAAGGATTACTTTCCTTGACGCACAGGGTCAGTCTAGCCGACCTTGCGCGAATGCATGCCGTCTTCGGGCAAATTGCCTGCGGAGCCGCTACGCTTTTCGGTTTGCGGCTTCGCGCGCAAGCTGCTCGATGCGCCGAATGCGATGATAGACTGCCGATTTGGAGAGCGGCGGGTTCGCGCGCTCGCCGAGCTCCTTGATGCTCGCGTCGGGGAAGCTCACGCGCAGGCGGATGAACTCCTGCAGCGCAGGCGGCAGGTTCTCCATGCCGTGCGCCTCGAGCACCGTGCGGATGGCAAAGAGCTGGTCGACCGCCGCGGACGACGATTTCGCCTGGTTCGCTATCTCGGCGTTTGTCATGCGGTTCACGTCATTGCGCACGCTCTTCACGACGCGCTCCTGCTCAAGCCGCAGCGCGCATTGGTGGGCGCCGACGAACGCGAGGAACTCGAGAATTGCGTTTCCCGACTTCAGGTACACCATATACGAGCTGCGGCGCTGCATGATGCGCGCTTTGATCCCCTTGTCGGCGAGCAGGGCCACAAGCCCCTCGGCGAGGGACTCGGACTCGACGGTGATCTCGAAATGGAAGTCGCCGCGCGGGTTCGCGATGAAACCGCTGCCCAAAAACGCGCCGCGCACGTAGGCTGCGGCGCAGCACTGCTTGGCCACGATGTCGGGACGAATGCCAACCTCCAGGCCACCTTCCTTGGTGATAACGCCCAAATCGAGCAACGATTTGGGCAGATGGGGCTGCGCGGGAACCTCGATCAGGTAGTTTGGCGTCTTATGGAGCACGCTGCGGCGCACGGTGAGCTCGGTTCGCAGCTGGTAGATGCCATGCAAAAGCTTGATCACAAGGCGCGCAACGCTCGGCACATCCGTGGCGATTTCAACGCGATAGCGTCCGGGGCCGGAGACGAACAGCGTTCCCTCGATACGCACGAGCGCGGCGAGCGTTGCCTTCCCACAATGCGAGCACTCGGGCAGAACGCGCGCAAGCTCGTCTTTTACTTCCGCCGTGAACGACATAGTTTGAGCACCCCCCAAAGCGCTTCCCGAAAAGCCTCCGGATCATGCCAGGTCGGACGCTTGTGGTCGACCAGATCGCGAACGATAACGCGCGGACCTTGGGCTTGGATAGCCATGACGTCGTCGTAGGTGACCGCGACCGAGTGGATGCCCGCAGACTCCTGGGGGTCAGCCGCCGAAGGGACGAAGGCGTTCTGGTCAGGCGAAAGCGGATGCGACGAATGCACAAGCACGTAATCGAGAAGGCCGCGCATGCCGTGGTCGAGCAACGCTTCAACGTGCTCGCGGGCGCTCAGACGGAGCGTCTCGCCCTGCACGTCGGCTAGCCCACAAACGAACACCGTGGTGCCCTTCGATTCGCGGATGGCCTCGACAACGCCCGGCACGAGCAGGTTCGGGATGATCGACGTGAAAAGCGAGCCGGGGCCGAGCACGATAAGGTCAGCCGCGCGAATGGCCTCGAGCGCCGGGGCATAGGGCTCGATCGATCCCTGACCTCGAAGAATCACGCGCGAGAGCGCGATGTCGGAATGACACGCAACCGCCTGGCCCTCGAGCAGCTCCCCGCCGCGCGTCTTCGCAGCAAGCGTGACGTGGGTCAGTGTCGAGGGGTACACATGTCCCCGCGCGTCGAGCATGCGCTCGCACACTGAGATTGCCTCGGGGAACGACCCGCACGCATCCTCGAGCGCGACCAGCATCAAGTTCCCGAGGGAATGGTTGTTCGCGATGGGGAAACGGTACTTGAACGCGCGGGTGAGTGGGTCTTTCGGGTCGGCCGCCATCGCGAGGATGCATTTGCGCACGTCGCCCGGAGGCGTCACGTCCGCCTCCTCGCGCAAAAGGCCGGTCGAGCCGCCATCGTCTGCCATGGCCACCACGGCGCTCGTTTCCACGCCAAGCGAGAGCAGCGTTCGGATGGAAACCGGCGCGCCCGTGCCGCCGCCGATGACGACGGCGTTGAGCTTGTCGCCGCGGGGAGCACGGGCCGCGCGGGGCAAAGGCAGATCGCGCAGCGCCGCGAAGGCCGCGGTCGCCGAGGGATCCTGGATGAAGGGACGCTTCTTCTTCATACAACTTACTCCTGGGCGGCGCGGGGCGCGAGCTTCAGGTCGCGGTGAGCAACTGATACGCGGTAACCGTTTGATTTGAGGTAATCACCCGTCGATTCAGCGATGGCGACGCTTCGATGCTGCCCGCCCGTGCAGCCGATGGCGATGGCGAGCTGCTGCTTGCCTTCGGCGACGTATCCAGGCATGACGCAGTCGAGCAGCGCGCGCCAGCGCTTCACGAACTCGACGGTTTCCTCGCGATACATCACGAAATCGCGAACAGGAGCATCGAGACCTGTGAGGAAGCGCAGGTCAGGATCGTAATAAGGGTTCGGAAGGAAGCGCACGTCCATGACGAGGTCGGCGTCGGTGGGGGCGCCGTGCTTGAAGCCGAACGAATACACCGTAACCGCCAGGCCGCGCCGCTCGTTCCCCCGCGCGAAGATCGAGCGGATGGTTTCGCGCAACTGCTGCGGGAGCATGTCGGTAGTGTCGACGACATGATGCGCCATCTCGCGCAGATCGTAGAGCATCTGACGCTCGCGCTCGATGCCCTGCGCAATGGTGGTGCCGTCGGTGCACAGCGGGTGGCGGCGACGCGAGGACTTGTAACGAGCGACGAGCTTGTCGTCCGCAGCGTCGAGGAACAGCACGCACACGTCGATCCCCTCGCGCTCGAGCTTCTCGACCTCGCCCTTCAGATTGGGAAAGAAATCGCGGTTGCGCGCGTCGCACACCACAGCGAGGCGTCGGCTCGCATCGGGCTGGCCGGGCATGCCCTTGAGCGCGAGCAGGTTCCCAATAAGGCTCGCCGGCAGGTTGTCGACGCAGAAGAAGCCCAGGTCCTCGAAGACGTGCATCGCCTCTGTGCGCCCGGCACCGCTCATGCCCGTGACGATGACGATTTCGGGCATGTCCTCGAGCGCGATCGTATCCTTTTCGAAAGATCTCTCAGCGCCGTCCTCGTACTCGTCCTCGGGAATCTCCTCGCGTTTCCCATGCTGTGCATCCATGGTGTGCAACCCCCTACTCGCCGCCAACGACCAGTTCATCTTTTCGCTCGCTATTATACTGCTCGATCACCTTGTGAAGCTCCTCGGCGACCTCGTCGGGCACCACATGGGCCTCCTTGATCTCCGCCAAGCTCGCCGCCTTGAGGTTCTTGAAGGATTTGAAATGCTTGAGCAGGGCTTTCTTGCGAACAGGACCCAAGCCTGCGACCTCATCCAAGATGCTTGCCGTCATGCCCTTGCCGCGGAGCTCGCGGTGGAAGGTGATAGCGAACCGGTGGGCCTCGTCGCGCACCTGCTTCACGAGGTAGAGCGACGCCGACCCCGAGGGCAAAACGACCGGACCCGTGTCCTGCCAGGGGACGAAGAGCTCCTCATCGCGCTTCGCCAGGCCGCACAGCGCGATGTCATCGATTCCCATCTGGTCGAACATCTCCATAACAGCCGACAGCTGTGGCTTGCCGCCATCGAGGATGATGAGGTCGGGCTTGCTGCCGAAGCGCTCATCTGCCATACGCTCGGCGCAGTAGCGGCGGCTCATCACCTCCTGCATCGAGAGGAAGTCGTTCGCCTCATCGAGCGGCGTCTTGATCTTGAAGCGGCGGTACTGGTTCTTGTCGGGCTTGCCGCCCGTGAACACGACCATCGACGCGACCGTATAGGACCCGTGGATCGTCGAGATGTCGAAGCACTCGATGCGCATGGGCGGCGCGTCGAGCGCGAGTGCGCTCTCGAGCTGCAGCAGCGCATCGTTTACGCGCTTGTCCTCGTAGTTCGTGCGCACCTTGTAGCGCATGAGCGTGTGCTTCGCGTTCGTCTCCGCCATGTCGACAAGCGCCGCCTTCTCCCCCTTCTGCGGGGCCGTGAAGCGCACTTTCGCCCCGTGCGCGCTCGCGAGCTTCTCGGTGAGCCACGCCTCCATCGACTCTTCGTCCTCGGGCAGCTCCCGTACGATGACCTCGTGGGGAATGGAAGTGGTCGTGTCGTAGTAGCGCAACAGGAAGTTGTGGAGAAGGTCCTGGTCGGGGACGTCGCGCCCGCGGTTCAAGACGAACTCGTTGGAGTTGATGATGCGCCCCTCGCGGATGACGAGCACGTGCGCGCCCGCAACCGTCTCTTCGCGAAAAAGGCCCACGACGTCGGCGTTCAGGTTGTGGGCGGACACCGCATGCTGCTTGTCGGTGAGCGAGTTGATGGTGTCGATACGCGCCTTGATCCGGGCGGCGCGCTCGAAGTCGAGATCGGCCGCTGCGTCGGCCATCTCGGCCGAGAGCTCGTCAAGGAACTCCCGATGCTGCCCCGCGAGGAAGCGCTCGATGCGGCGCACGTTCACGGCGTACTCCTCGGGGGTGATGCGCCCACAGCATGCGCCGGGGCCTAAGCCCACATGGCAATCAAAGCAGGGGCGCACGTCGGTTTTCATCATCGCGAGCGGATCGTTCTCAAGGCGGCGCGAGAGATTCCGCCAATCGGCGCACGACGTCGCGCACAGGGGCACGACACGCCGCGCGATGTCGACCATGCGGCGGGCCGCACGCGAATCAGTGTAGGGTCCGAAGTAGCGCGTGTCGGGCTTGTGCTTCTCGCGCGTGTACTTGATGGCGGGGAACACGTCGCCTTTCGTGAGCGCGATGAACGGGTAGGACTTGTCGTCCTTAAAGTCGGCGTTGAAGAACGGGGCGTACTGGTTAATCAGGTTCTTCTCAAGGACGAGCGACTCGTGCTCGTTGCCGACGACGATGTACTCGAACGAGTCGATCTGGTCGACGAGCAGCGGAATCTTCGCGCGGTCGTCCTGGAAGTTCACGTACTGACGCATGCGGGCGCGCAGCTGCTTCGCCTTGCCCACGTAGATGACCTGGCCGTCCTTGTCCTTCCAGAGGTACACGCCGGGCAGGGTCGGCACAGCATCGAGACCGCGCTTGATGCGCGCGATCTTCTCTGCTTGGGTTTCTTTCACGTTGCTCTCTTCCATACCATAAAGTGTAGCAAATGCGCGCGGCGGCATGCGCCCGCCTGGCTTTTCGCTACACACTCAGCGTTTCCCTAGGCGTCGCCCGCATCGAGCTTCGCCCGAAACGAGATGGCGCGCGGCGTGTCGAGCGAGTCGAAATGCACGATGTAGGCACGCTTCTCCTCGTCGAGTCGCTCGATGACGCCCCGTCCGAACGCCTTGTGGAGCACGCAGTCGCCCGGCGAGAAGCGCGCGTCGGCCGCCAAACCGGCCATCCATTTGTCGCTTGCGGCATACGCTGCCCGCGCGCAGGAAAGCTCCTCGTCGCTCGGCTTGTTCGAGAACTGCAGAGCGCTATGATCGATATCGAGCAAGAAGCGCGACGGATGGCGCGGCGAGCCCTCGTGCGAGAAGCCCGCCGCCTCGGTAAGATAGAGCCCGTCCCGCGCTCGGGTCACCGCGACGAACGCAAGCCTGCGCTCCTCCTCCATGCCCTCTATCGTTTTCGTCTTGCGTGACGGGAGCACACCCTCGGTAAGGGAGCACAGAAAGACATGCGGGAACTCCAAGCCTTTGGCGGCATGGATGGTCATGAGGCGCACCTTGTCCTGAGCTTCATCGAGCGCATCAGCATTGGTGAGCAGCGCCACATGGGAAAGGTAATGCTCGAGCGTCACTTCCTCCCCGCAACTGTTCTCGAACTCGTAGATCGACTGCTTGAGCTCCGCCACGTTGTCGAGCCGCTCCTGGCTTCCCTCCGTGCGAAGCGCCTGTTCATAGCCGCTTTCATTGATGAGAGCCGCAAGTACCTCCGACACCGGCCTGCCCTCGAACGATCCGCGGAACTTGCGCACGAGCGCCACGAGCTGCTTCGCCTTGGTGCGTTTGAATATCTCATCCTCAATCGTCTGCTCGAGCGCCTGGAAAAGCGAGCACGCGTGCCCCTCGGCGTAATCCTTAAGAAACGCCATGCGGCGCTGCCCGAGATTGCGCTTGGGAACGTTTGCCACACGCATGAAGGAGAGGTCATCCTGATATGCGACAAGCCGCAGATAAGCGAGGGAGTCCTTGATTTCCTTGCGCCCGTAGAACGGCACACCCGAATACACCGCATGCGGGATCTCGGCCTTAAGGAACGCTTCCTCCACCGGGCGCGATGCGTAGTGCGCGCGGTAGAGCACCGCCATATCGCGGTAACGTATGCCCCCATCATGGAGCGCACGCACCCCTTCGGCAATCCATTTCGCCTCGTCGTCGGAGGTTTTCGCGTGATGCCACACCGTAGGCCCATGTTGGGTGCGACAAGCGCACAGATCCTTAGGGATGCGCTGGCGATTCTTCTCGATGAGCGAGTTCGCCACCGCGATGACCTCGGGAATCGAGCGGTAGTTCTCGAGCATCATGATGGTGCGCACATCTGGGAACACCTTGTCGAAATCGAGAAGGAAGCGTACGTCAGCGCCACGCCAGGTGTAGATGGTCTGGTCGGAGTCACCCACCACAAACAGGTTTTTATGGTAGCCGACGAGCACGCTCATAAGCTCGTACTGCAACTTGTCGATGTCTTGGAACTCGTCGACCATGACGTATTCCAGGCGCTTCTGCCATTTCAGCCTGATGTCAGGGTGCTGATCGAAGATGTAGAGCACGACGACAATAAGGTCGTTGTAGTCGAAGGCAAAGCACTTCTTCTCTTGAAACAGATACCCGTAGAAGATGATGTCGCGCACATCAGTTGCCTGCTCGTACTTTTCGCGCAGAGAGGCGAGCGGCATGGCAAGCAAGTCGCGGTAGTAATCGGGCCGTTCCTTGAGCTTCATGATTTCGATCATGTCGCGCGCGCGACCGAACGTCATATCGCGCAGCGTGAGCCCCCGCTCGTCGTAGATGATTTGAAGCATCTGATCGATGTCGGCGTTGTCGAGCACGAGAAAGCTCTTCGGGTATTGAACGGCGTGCGAATCCTCTTGCAGAACCGAGACGCAGAAACCGTGGAAGGTATTGATGAAACCCGTGTCGTTGTCGCCGGTAAGCGCGCGGATGCGGTGGCGCATCTCGTTAGCGGCCTTATTGGTGAAGGTGACGCACAGGATGTTTCCGGGCATGATGCCGAGGTCGTTCACCAGGTATGCAAAGCGTTCCGCAAGAGCGCGCGTCTTGCCCGTTCCCGCGCCGGCGATGACGCGCACGTAGCCCTCCGTCGCAGTAACGGCCTCAAGCTGTGCGGCATTGAGAGTTGGAGCCGCATCGCCGGGAAGCGCAGCCCGAGCACGCAGGTCGCCCGCATCATCCGCCTCCGCGTCGAGGCCCGAGCCGCTCCCCGCCAGTTCCCCACCAAGCCGCGAGGAGAGCAGATATGTCATATCCTTGTGTTCCATGCGGACAGTCTAGCAGATACGAACATATGTTCCAAGTACTACGCAGCAAATTGCACGAAAGATGGCGACGCAAGCCTCAAGTCCGCTCCGCCTTCCCCGTCGATAAAGCCTCAGAGGTCGCGGGCCCGGCGCTACTCGGCAGCCGCCTCGTCTTCTAAGCCTTCGCTCACATCGCCCGCCTCTTTTGCTTCCTTCGCCTCGGCAAGTTCCGCAAACATCGTCTTCATCGTTGGGTTATTCCTGGTCAGACGCTTAATGGTGAGATCTTGCGCCTTGTTGTTCGCCAGGCGCAGGTTGTTCTCCGACGACAGCAGCGCATCCTTGGTTTTCTGCAGATGCGTGATAGTCTTGTCGATCTCCTCGATGGCGGTTTGGAACTTGCGGCTCGCGAGGTCGTAGTTGCGCCCGAACTTCGTCTTAAAGTCCTCCATCTGCTCCTCGAAGTGCGTGATGTCGATGTTCTGGTTGCGTACCTCGGCGAGCTCGGCCTTATAAGAAAGCGCCGAAAGCGAGGCATTGCGCAGGATGCTAATAATCGGGACGAAGAACTGCGGGCGGATGACGTACATCTTCTCGAAGCGATAGGACACGTCCGTGATGCCGGCGTCGCGCAGCGCCTCCTCCAGCGTCTTGCCATCCTCGGTGGTTCCCTCGAAGCCCGAGTAGGCGGCCTTGTACTGGCCCTTCTTGACCGTCACGTCCGCGTGCACGTTCGCGAGCGCCGGGTGCAGCTCGGCCTCGTCCGTGCCGGCCACGCCGTGCGGGGGCCACGTGTCTACGAAATCCGGGTTCTCCGAGAAGTGCTCGCCCGGATCGATGTGCCAATCCTGCGTGGTCACGATCAGCTGATACTCGTCGCGGTGCGCGTCCACGTAGGCGGCCACGGCCTCGGCGATAGCGTTACCGCCCGTCACCGGGAGGGCACCGCCTTCGCAGAACGTGGGCTGAACGTCGACAATGATGAGAGCGCGGGGCATGAGACCTCCCAGAAAATTCAGTAATTTCCTCAAGAATATCACCCCGGTCACAGTCGCCCAAGGGGTGTTTCAATTCCTCGCCATGCGGCCGGTTCCCCGTTCGTGAGCGCTACGCAGTATTGTTAGGGGCTATGAGTCGTATTCTGTCCGCCGTCGCATGGCCCTACGCCAACGGCCCCCGTCATATTGGCCACGTTGCGGGATTCGGTGTCCCCTCCGACGTTTTCTCCCGGTACATGCGAATGGCCGGCCACGACGTCCTCATGGTCTCCGGCACCGATGAACACGGAACCCCCATCCTGGTGGCCGCCGACGGCGCTGGCATGAGCGCCCGCGAACTCGCCGACCGCAACAACCGCCTCATCGTCGAAGACCTGGTGGCGCTCGGCCTGTCCTACGACCTCTTCACCCGCACGACCGCCGGTAACCACTACCGCGTCGTCCAGGACATGTTCGCCACCGTGCGCGACAACGGCTACATGATCGAGCAGGTCACGCGTGCCGCCATCTCTCCGTCCACCGGCCGCACCCTGCCCGACCGCTACATTGAGGGCACCTGTCCGATCTGTGGCGCCGAGGGTGCGCGTGGCGATCAGTGCGACAACTGCGGCAACCAGATGGACCCGACCGAGCTCATCAATCCGCACTCGCGCATCAACGGTGAGACCCCCAAGTTCGTGGAGTCCGTCCACTACTTCCTCGACCTGCCCGCCCTCGCCGAGGCCCTGTCCGCCTGGCTCGACGAGCGCGAGAAGTCCGGCACCTGGCGTCCCAACGTCATCAAGTTCTCCCAGAACTTCCTCGAGGACATCCGCCCCCGCGCGATGACGCGCGACATCGACTGGGGTATCCCGGTCCCCGGCTGGGAGGACCAGCCCACCAAGCGTCTCTACGTGTGGTTCGACGCCGTCATTGGCTACCTGAGCGCCTCCATCGAGTGGGCGCGCCGCACCGGTGACCCCGAGGCCTGGCGCAAGTGGTGGAACGACCCCGAGGCCCTGTCCTACTACTTCATGGGCAAGGACAACATCGTCTTCCACTCCCAGATCTGGCCCGCAGAACTGCTCGGCTACAACGGGCAGGGCTCGAAGGGTGGAGCTCCCGGCGACCTGGGTGTCCTCAACCTGCCCACCGAGGTCGTCTCCAGCGAGTTCCTCACCATGGAGGGCAAGAAGTTCTCCTCCTCCCACGGCATCGTCATCTACGTGCGCGACTTCCTCTCGCGCTACCAGGCCGACGCCCTGCGCTACTTCATCAGCGCGGCCGGCCCCGAGACCTCGGACTCCGACTTCACCTGGGCCGAGTTCGTGCGCCGCACCAACGGTGAGCTCGTCGCCGGCTGGGGCAACCTGGTCAACCGCACCGCCTCCATGATCGCCAAGAAGTTCGGCGAGATCCCCACCCCGGGTGAGCTCGAGGACATCGACCGCGCGCTCCTGGACGCCGTCGAGGCCGGTTTCGACACCGTCGGCAACCTGATCCGCCACCACCGCCAGAAGGCGGCGCTATCCGAGGCCATGCGCCTGGTGGGCGAGGCCAACAAGTACGTGACCGACACCGAGCCCTTCAAGCTCAAGGCCCCCGAGCAGCGCGAGCGCCTCGCGACGGTCCTGTGGACCCTCGCCCAGGCGGTGACGGACCTCAACCTCATGCTCTCCCCGTTCCTGCCCCACGCCGCCAACGACATCGACCGCGTCATGGGTGGTGCCGGCGAGATCGCGCCGATGCCTCGCATCGAAGAGGTCGCCGAGCTCGACCCGCAGGTCCTGCCCGCCGACTTCGAGGGCCGCGACGGCTACCCGATCATCACGGGCGACTACACGAACGTGCCCACCTGGGAGCGTCACCCGATCACGCCCGGCACCCCGATCGCCAAGCCCACGCCCGTGTTCGTCAAGCTCGACGAATCCATCGTCGAGGAGGAGCTTGCCCGCTACGCGGACGCTCACCCGGACGACGTGACGGGCGCCTGATCTGGGTTTTTCCTTGATATGTCGCCACTCGTGATGAGTGTGACGGACGTGTGAGCGCGCGCGG